>Ga0209542_10018884_pt1 | contig 11119 bp, 12 predicted proteins | sample RifCSPhighO2_01_FD_184028 | JGI IMG/M metagenome (GOLD analysis project Ga0209542, IMG submission 184028) | Soil microbial communities from Rifle, Colorado - Rifle CSP2_plank highO2_0.1 (SPAdes) (version 2) | ecosystem: Environmental > Terrestrial > Deep subsurface > Rock core/Sediment ...
CACAAAAAATGCTGTGACAAAATCACAGCATTTCAAATCCATTGATGCAATGCAAGAAGCTCTAGAAAGCTTTTGGGACAAACACACTTTTACGCAAGGATTTATGCGTTATTTATGTCGCTAACTATTATGTTGGTGGTTTGTTCCAATCAGATATTTCAAGAAGGATAGTAACTTCATCGCGTCCAGAGTCTGACGCTTCTGTGTCTAAGGTATGACTAGAAATTTTTGCGTAAACATGATTGTTATTTACACATGTTCCTAGGTTGCTTCGTTCTTCAGGTTCTAGAATATTGGGAAAGTCTACACCTTTGCCCTGATGAAGAATAATACCTATCGGCCATCCCAGATTGGGCCCATTTTTCATGGATACAGGTATTAATCGTGTAGTAACAGTGCAAAGTCGCTGATTAAATAATCCTTCGTAAATGGTAAGGGTGAATTTGAATTCGCTGGTGGTTTCTATGCCGTGAACTTCGTCAATTTTTAGTGCTTGAGCTATTCCTTGTTTGTCTACAATGAATGTTATGGTTTCTCCTTCTTGCGGGTAGTTTTGTTTGTTGTAATTTTGTAAAAGCGACTGGTCTTGTGGTTTGATAGGTGTGGGAAGATTAATGACGTGTTCATCATTATTTTCTATAGTTCCATCCATAGTCATGTCTATGCGAAGTAGGGAATAATATGCTGGGTCAAGAGTTCGGAAATTGTTTTCCATGATACTTCGTTCTCCCGTTTCTAGTAATCCTTGTGTTCCCTGATAGTTGTAGTTTTTCAAGAGTTTTTCATAGGAAAGCAGTGCTGGAGTATAGTCTTTTTCTTGGTAGAGAATATTAGCATGTAATAATCGTGTGTTTGCTAGGAGTGTTTTGTCAATGGTGAGTGATGGTATTTTAGTAGCATAATCTTTTGATTCTTGAAGCGAACCAGAAATATCATCAGCTTGTGATATTTGTCCTACTAAGTTTTTGTGAAAGTATGCTAACGTATAATAACCGAACGCCTTAGTAATAAGGGGTTGTCTTTCTAAGTCTTTTTTGAATTCGTTTACAGGGGTGAATTCATTTTGTTCGATAGATTTTATGTAGAGATAGTTTGCTTGTGCTACGCTGCCTATGATAGTATGTTGTCGTTCTTTGATGAATGCTTGATAGTCAGCGTCAGTGTTCAAGTTAGCCATTTGTTCTGTTGTTAAGATGGTAGTAATGGTTGCTTGTATTTCGTTGAGTAATTGTACTGCTGGTTGTTCGTTATAATTTGCTGATTTTTCGTCAAGTTGAAGTGTGCTAATGGTTTGTTGTGTTTTTTGCAATGCTAGTTGTAAGTATTCTTTTCTGATTTCAATAAGTGGGTATTCTTGAGCGTCTTTTCCTCTAGCATAGTAGTCTCGTGCTTCTGCGAGTAAAACAATGGACTTTCCTTCTGCTCCTTGGTTGATAAGTTGTGTTTGTAAGTCAGGGGTAAGTTGGTCAAAGTCGAGGTTTTTGTATTGTTCTGTTAGTTTATTGGTTGCTCCTTCAGTGATGGGTGTTGTTTTGTTCGTTTGACTAAAAAATATAATGAGTGATACAGCGAGTACTGCTACGAAAAGCATAAGCCAACCTAAGTTGTCTGTTAAGAAGTTTGCTTTCTTGTTCATCCTAAACCACCAAGTATGCCTGTTCCTGCTTTAATAGCAGGTTGTATAAACGCAACGTAAACAAAGAATAGTACTGCTAATCCTATAATAATAATCAAAATGGTGTCGGTAAGTGCGCTTCCTTTATTCATGATCCTACCTTCCATAAACTGGATAACCCTTCGAAAATGTTATTGCTTGGTCCTCGTGTTGCCATAAGAATAAAAAGTACGGCAATGAGTACTGCTATGCCTATCAACACATAAATTATTATGTTGTCTACCCCTTTTTTGTTTATCATTAGTTCACCAGTTCGTTGCACAGTACGATATCCTTTGATTCTTCTTTGTCGTTGTTTTTTATAGTTGTTGTTTGTTTTATATTTAATGCTTGGTCGAAGGGTACTAAGTAAAGTCCTCCGAGGGCGTTGCATTCTGGGCAATCTCTGAATGTTTCTGTAAATGCTCCGCCGATGAATGCTATGTTACTTGTGAGATAATTTGTTGCTAATGCTCCACCTACAAGTGCCACTCCCCCAATGATGAGTGTTGTTGAAGCTCCGAATGATGGCAAAAAAGTTATGACTCCTACAGCGATGGTTAAGCCCCCAATTATGGGTGTTGCTATTTGTGTTGCTTCTTTGAATCTGCTTTTTGTTTCTAATTTGTACATGCGTAGGAGGAGGTGTGATCCTTCTAGGACTGCTGAGTGTGCCATATTGTTGATGTCTTCTTTGCTGATGCTGAGTTGTTTTGGGTTTTGTTTGTAGAGGTATTCCCAGTAGGTTGGTCCGTTGGGTTTTGTTTGGTGGGTCATCATCCATAGTGCAGGTGATTGTGGTAAGTAGTTCTTTTCGTAGAACGTTTTTTCTTCTTGGCTTGCTGTGGGTGGTGGGTTGTTTTCTTGTATGAATGTTCGTAGGTCTTGGTCGAAGCGTATGGTTTTGCAGATGGCGCAATAGCTTTTTTCATCGTCACCCCAGTCGCTGAAGGGGTCTAGTTTTCCTGCTCCGTATTGGTCCCAGCATTGTGCCATGTTATCAGCTATGATTTTTGCTATTTTGTCTTGGTTGAGTACTTCTAGGTTTTTTGGTTGGTTGGTTACTGCTGCTCCGGTGAATGCTGAAAGGAATTTTTCTGTGTCGCTTTGTTCTGCTGCTGCGAGTGTTGTCACGACGTCTTTTTTGTTTATGGTAAGTATTTCTCGTTTGCAGGTGAGTATGCCGGGGAGTCCTGCTGTTGTCCCCCCTCCTATTTTTTTTGCGTAGGCTGCATTGGTTATGGCTATTTTGCAGGATTGGTCTTTTGAGGCGTCAATAGTTGTTGTTTTTATTTTGGTGACTAAGGGTATGACGAGGATAACTGATGCTATGAGTATAAGCATAATGACTAAGATATGGACAGATATTTCTCCTCGTTTCATGCTAACCCTCGTAGGAAGTCAAGCAGGTAATAGACACCTACTCCGAAAAGGAGTATCAAGATGATTAGGAGGATGAGGTGAAAGAAGTTGCTGCTTGCTGCTTCAGTGTCACTCATCTTATCTCATGGCTACAGGGTATTTTGGTTTTTTTACTGCGTAGAGTATCATGAGCACGCCGATGATGGCGAATATAATTGCTCGTGTTCCTTCATCGAGTAAAAATTCAAATCCTGCAGGCAGTGCCGTTTTGAAGAATAGTGCTGCTGCTACAATAAGTGTTATTAATCCTAATATTAGTGGTTGTGCTTTCATGGTTTTCCTCCGGGTACCATCACAAATTGTGGTTTATTGTTTTTCTTTTTAAAGATGCTAAAAACTAAGAGTATGCCAAACAGAAAAATGGTAGGCACTAATAGGTTGTCTTGTAAAATAGTAGGTAAGTCAACATCGCTGAAGAGTGATAGTTCTCCTAGTTTTGTTCCGAGTTCATACCAGTCTCCGATAATGGCGAGTTCTAGGAGGAAGATGAGTCCTACCATAATCATGAGTGTTGTGATATTTGCCCCGCTGAGGTGTCTGATGAGCCAATAAATGGCGACGAGTGCTATGGCCCCGATGATGATGAATGCGAATACTCCTGCCCCTGAAAAGTAGGTTCTTCCTGCTTCACCGGTGAGTCCTTTCATGATGTTTTCTTCTGACCACATGAGTCCTATGGCAAGGACGAGTGCTATCATGAATGCTACTGCTTTGTGATGTTCTCCGAAGTGTTTTGCTAAAGGGCTAAGGAATATGACCAGGAAGAGCAAGAAAAATATAATGAACTCAAATGCTTTGATGTTTTCTTTGAACCCTGTTGCTATTTTGTCAGTTAATGTATTTCCAGTAACGGTATTTTGATCATCGCTTATTGTGGTATCTTCTGCTACAACGAAGGGGAGTACCAATAATAGTGCAAGTATAATGAACAACCTCTTTTGCATAGGTCTTCTCTTTTTGTTGGTTCTATATAAATGTTATCCACTTGTTGTTACGGCGATGCTGACTGCTGAGCTGAGCATGTTGAAAAGTATGATACCGATGAGGCTGATGACGAAGTAGAGTCCCATGGCTTTGCTTAAGCTTTTTCCTATGTCTGCTTTGGTCCATACAGGGTCGATGCCTCGTTCGATAGTGTTTGCTAAGTAAATGAGGATAATAGTTATTTCTAGGACGTAAATGCCTACAACGATTTGGAATTGGAATCCTGGTATGACATCTTTGATGTTAATAATGTTGGCTATCGCTCCTACACCACTGAATCCTCCTGCGTCTTCAAGGGTGTTGAATTGTTCTCCGAGTCTGTTGATGAGTGTTACGACCATGCTGCTGACGCCGACGACGATACCTGCGATAACGGGTGTTAGGAAGCTTATTTGTGATCGCATGCTGCTGATGACGTCAGAAAGTAAATCGTTGAGTCGTTCGTTGACTTTGCGTATTTTTTCTACGTAGATACTTATGGTGATCATGCTTTTTGCTGCGATACTGCTTCCTTTTTTTGATCCTTCGACAAGTACTTTCATGCTGCTTTCTATGAGGGGGCTGGGGTATGCTTGTATGGCTCCTTTTTCTTCTCCAAATATTGCTTCTTGGACGTTCATGCCGAGTTTTCGTATATTACTGCTGACTTGTTGGAAGAATTTTCCTGTTGCTGTTGTTTCCATATTGTCTGCTACTTTGTCGAATGCTATTTCTACGGGTATGCCGTCTGCTATTTTGTTTCCAAGGAGGAATAATGCTCCGGAGAATTCTTGTTCTAGTTTTTCTATTTCTTGTCGTGTTGCTAGTGCTTCTTTGGTGACTTTTTTGTAGTACATGCTGATAGCTAGGGCTATGCCGAAGGGTACAAGCAAGCTAAGGAGTAATGCTCCTATACCATAGGGTCCGTTATTATTTTTGAAGTCTAGAAATGATCCTCCAAGAAAAATAAAGTCTATCTTGGGGTCTATGGAATTAATGATAAAGGGTGTGTAGCCTATGATAATAAATAATAGTGCAATGATCCATGCAATGACTTTGAGGTTGCTATCATGGGGTTGGTAATAATTTGCTAGTCTTCCTTGTTGTACGGGGTCGTAGCTTCCGTAGCCTGTTGGTCGTTTATCAAGAATGCTCTTTCCTAGGATAATAACAAAGAGGGGTAAGAAGACATCATAGAGTACGGCGAGATGGTACCAGCGTACGGCTCCGGAGAGGAAGCTTCCAATGAGGGGGAATATGACTAAGCCTAATATAGGTAAAATAATACCAAGCATGTGGAGCATAGTTATCGGGTTTTTTAAGTTGTGCGCGAAGTGTAACATTTTGTCGTAGGTTCCTTCGATCATAATGTCAAGTCCTTTTTCTAGGAGTTCTTGTCGTCTGCTTTCTGTTGGTTCGAACAAGCTTCCTTGGATGAGGTGGAATGATTCTACAAATTCTGAGTTGTAGGCTTTCCATTGTTCTAGATAGTTGTCTAGGCTTTCATTGATGGTTGCATATTTTTCTGTTTCTATGTCCCAAAATATTTTTCTGAGGTCAAGGTTGAGAGGTGATCCTATGTGTTCTCCTGCAAACTTTACTGCGTGTTCTAAGTTGGAGGTGTGTCGCATGTACATGACAATATAGAGTATGCAGAGTACCATTTGGTTGCTTGCTTTGAGTCTCCAACGGTTGGCGAGGTAGTGGGGTATGCCTCCTAAGGGTTTGATGCTGAAGACTCCTATGAGGAGGAAGAGTGTGGGTAGGAACCATTGTAGTTGGTTGAAGACAAAGTATGCTGTGGTAATGTAGGCTATGCCTATCATGACGAGAATGATGCCCATGGTTGCTCCGAAGCTGGTTGCTGCTTCTGGTGTGATGTCGAGGTGGGTGACGCGTATGCTTTCTTGTAATTTATTTCTTTCGTCTTCGGATAGTTTTATGGTGATGACGTTGGCGAATTGTTTGCAAAGTTGTTCGTAAATAGTTACTTCTTTGCTGAGTGATTCTTTTCTAAAAATGTTATATTCTCGTGAGAAATTTTCTGATGGTTGGTAACTATCAAGTTCTATATCGTGGTTTAATCGTTCTTGGTATTTTTTGAGTATGTCTTCTTTGGTCATAGTGTTCTCAGTTTGATGCTTTTTTTGAGCCAGTTTTCCCAGGTGATGTAGATGCGTTGGGTGTCTAAGCTTCCTACTTCTTGTTTGACGTCGTCGCTGATGCGGTGGAATACGTCGTTGCTTTCTACGACGAATGGTGCTTCAAGGAGGTCGGGTTGTTTTGCTAGTTCTGAGAAGTCGACGATTGTTTGTTTCATTTTGCTTCTGAGGAGTATGTTGTCCCATATGGCGTCCCAGCTTCCTGCCCATTCTTTGACGTTGCCTGCGATGCTTTTGAGTACTTCGCTGTCGCCGTTGGTGAGGTCTGTTGTTGGTTCTAGGGTGTCGTTATCTGCATGGTATTTCATCAGGTCGACGAATCCTCCTTCTAGTAAGGGGTCGTTTTCCCATGTTTTTCGTACTTCGCTGATGCTGACGAGTCGTTTGCTTTTTTTTAGTCCATCAACGCTTTTTATGGGATTAACAACAAGGATGATATCCGTTGCTTTGAAGCTTGTTTTTGGTACTTGTAAATCATTGACGACACGGTCATAGACACTGTAAGGGTCTGCTCCATGAATAGTCCCCATGACGACGTTGGCGAGTGCTCCTATTCTCATGGCTTCGTAGAGTGCTTGTGCTTCTTTGCTGCGTATTTCTCCTACGATGAGTGCTGAGTCTCCTAGTCGTAGGCTTGCGCGTACTCCTTCTTCTGCTGCTAGTTCTGATGTTCCTGAGGTGAGTGCGCTTCGTACTTTCATGCTTTGGATATTGTAACCTATGTCTTTGAAAGAGTCTATGGGGATTTCTAAGGTGTCCTCGCATGTAACAATCCTTGTTTTTTTCATGATCTCTACCATTAAACTGGTGAGTAATGATGTTTTTCCTGCGCTTCGCGTTCCTGCTACAAGTATGGTTCTTCCGCCGTCGATGAGGAAGCTCATGAGTCCTGCTGCTAGTGGTGTGATCATTTTTCTTTGAATAAATAGGGGTAATGTCCATGGGTTGTCTCGTTGTCTTCTAAGTGCAAATGCTAGTCCTGATGGGCTTAGAGGGTTGTTGAGTATGGCTACTCTTGCTCGTGCTCCAGGTATGCTTAGTTCTGTATCAAGTATAGGATTTGCTTCGTCTAATGGTCTTCCTGATAGTAGGCGGAATTTTGTTGCCCAGCTGTCTGCATCATCTTTGGTGGGTAAGATGTTAGTGTAGCATTCGTCATAGTCTTGGTGTACTAAGAAGATGGGATTTTTTCCTACGGGTGAGTTGACGGTGATGTCTTGTATTTTTTCGTCTTGTAGTAATGATTCTATTAAACCAAATCCTACGGTGTAGCGTACAAGGATGTTGGCGAGTTGTTCTATTTCTTCATAGCTTAGGGTCATGCCTTTGTTTTGGCTTAATTCTTGGAGTAGGTCTCTTCCAATGTTAAAGAATGTTCTTCGTATTTTTTCTGGTTCTAAGAATTCTTTTTCTTTGGGTCGGTATTCTGCGAGGACGTTGCGTGCGAGTTGTAATAGTTCATATTTGTCTTCGTCGAGTTTAAATTCTGGTGGGTTGATGTGGTAAAGTTTGCTGACATCATTTCTTTTGCGATAAATAGTTACTTCATTGTCTTTTACACTGTAAGCATCTATTTCTTCTGCATCAATGGGTGGTTGTGCCATGACGCGGGTGAAAAGGAAGTCAGGAGTAATGGTTGGTCTGAAAAGTGTTCGGTAAATGCTGCGGTCGCCGAGGTGATAACCTTCTAATTCTTTTTCTGTGTATTTAACGATTTTTGTTTTTTCTAGTAAGCGTATCATTTCTGTGAGGAGTTGTACAAATTCTGTTTTTGCTTCTCGTAGTGATGGGTTGTTTTCTTGTTGGAGTGCTATGTGTTCTTCTCGCAAAAATCGTTTTGTTTCTGCATAGCATCCTAATGGGTCTCGTGGTAATAATCCTAATACTAAGTTTTGTAAGTAAGGGTTTTTTTCTGCGTAGTATGCTGCACTTATGGGTGTTGTTCCTGCGTAGCTGAGTATTCTTTTTGCTTTGATGAGATAGTTGTAGACCGTTGCTATTTCTGTGAGCATGCTGGTTTGTTCTGGTCCGTAACTGTAGTTTCTTCGTTGGTTGATGATGATGCGGTAAACGCTGGGTAGTTGGCTTAAGAGTTCTATGACTCTTCCCATGGCTTGTTCGTCGTCTTCTATGCCAGGTATATGTGACCAGCTATTGGCGTCTATTTTGAGAATCTCTTCTGCTCCTTCTTTCGCCAAGCTATATTCCGCTCTTTTTTCCCCAGGCATACTAATCTAATTATTTAGGAAACGTGTTTATATACCTTTGTTCAGATATATTTATTAAGGTTCTTTGCGGTGTTTTAGAGCATGCCTCAGGATTTAAACACGGTTCTTTCTGATTTTAATACACGTATTCGTTCGTTGGAGGGTAAGTATTCTTTGTTTGGTGAGCGGTTGCTGGTTGTTAATCAGAACATGATTGAAGAATATAAGAAGTTGATGAAGGAATTGCAGGTTATGGAGTCTGAGTTGAAGGATTTTCGTGTGGAATTGACGCAGATGCGTGAGTCGTTGAAGGAAGTGATGAAGGAATCCTCGTTGTTTGCTCGTAAGGGTGATGTGAAGGTTTTAGAAAAGTATATTAATCTCTGGGACCCGTTGAAGTTTGTGACGGAAGATGATGTCCGTCGATTAGTTGAAGAATCTAAAAAGAGAGGTACTAATGCCAGACGAAAAGTCCGTTCCACCGTTTGATTTGGTTGTTAATTTGAAAGATAGTGGTTTTTCTAAAGATCAGATTGTTGATAATCTCGCTCGTCAGGGGTATTCTATGCAGGCTATTGATGATGTTTTTACCCAGTTGGATATTAAGTCTGCTGCTGATGTCCCTGTTCCACAACAGCAGGGTATGCAGCGTTCTTCGTTGAGTCAGGAGTCTATGATTCCTCGTTTGCCTTCTTCGTTGCCTTCGCAAACGGTGAGTTTGAGTTCTGGTAGTTCTTCTAATAGTGTTTCTTCTGATCAGATTCAGGAGTTAGTGGAGTCTATTGTTCAGGAGAAGTGGCAGCGTGTTGCTGAGTCTTTTGGTGATTTGGTTGGTTGGAAGGATCGTGTGCGTACGGAGATTGTTGCTATTAAGCAGGAATTGTTGCGTTTGGAGACTCGTTTTGATGGTTTGCAGCAGGCAGTGATGGGTAAAATTCAGGATTATGATAAGGGTATTTCTGATGTTGGTGTTGAGATTAAGGCTTTGGAAAAAGTTTTGGAGCGTATTATCCAACCGTTGTCTCAGAATGTGAAAGAGTTGGGTCGTATTACTGAAGATTTGAAGAAGCGTTAAAATATTTTTTTATTTACTGGTTTCGTCTGATACTATTTTCATGGCGTATGCTGCTATGGTTATCAAGAATGCTGCTCCTAGTACTTTGTGCGTGAAGAGTGTTCTTTTTACTCCTCCCCAGAATGTTGGTGCGTTGTCTACCATGAGTACGGGGCCGTAGACTTTTGATACAAGTACGAGGAAGAGTATGATGACTGCTGATACAATAATAGTGACCATGAATCCTCCTCCCATGAATGTTGATATGTCTTGTTCTTTGACGCCGAAGAAGAGGAGCATACCGATGATGCCAGTGAGTACTATGGTGAAGAATATGATCCATGGTGTTCCTACCATGACTATCATTCTTCCAGGTTGGTAGAGCATGAATATGAGTCCGGTGATGAGTGCCATGAGTGCTAATAATCCTTTATTGTTGCCAAAGAATTTTATTTTGGTGAGTACAGCGTAGGTTCCGAGGAATACTAAGAGGAATACAAAGATGGGGATAAAGAAACTTATCAAGCTGGTGGATATAGGTGTTGCCATGATTAAGTATGACCTGGTCTACCACAAGGGGGTGTTCCTGCGAGGTGACCGCAGGGTAATAATGGTGAATTATGACCGAGAGCAGTAGCTCCTCTATTGGGGTCTCTAAAGAACCACCAGAGTAATAATCCGATAATTGCTAAAACAATAATATACCATACTACATTTCCTGCGCTGTATCCTGTTGATTCAATTCCTATCCAATTAAGTAAGGTATCTTTCAAGCTGTAGCCTTCTCCAAAGGTAGAAATACCTCCACCTTCAAATGATATCAAAGCAATGATAACTGCTGCGATAGCTACAAAGAATCCTACAACAAGCATCATACCTCGCCATGGTTGATGTGGTCCTCCAAATATAGCTAAAATAAGGAGTATAAACAATAAAGGTATAATGATAAATGCAATATTTGATGTGAACCCTCCAAACATGTCAAGTAATCGTTCTTGTCGTAAGAATAGTAGTCCCATGCCTAGGGCAATAACAGTATTAAATTTTTTTGATCCAGAGCCGAAGAGTTGTGCTTTTTCTAGTAATGCAAATGTTATGGTGAATACTACTAAGAATGGTGCTACATAACGGAAGAATCCTATGTCTTCTAATGATTGTATAAGTGTTCCAAACCCTTCTCCGCTGCCCATTGCCATGTTATGGTCTTCCTCCAGTTGCAGGTGCTGCTGGTTTTGATCCTTTGAGTACGGACCATAATGCTACAATGACTAAGACGATGAGTGCGAGTGTTGCTATAATATTTTCGTTGATGTATGTGGTGAGGAATCCCCAGACATTGCCAAGTTGTCCGAATGCTGATAAAAATATGGATACGACGGCGATGAGGATGAAGACAATAACTGTCCATGCTGCCCATTTGTGGTCATCAACCCATAATGAAAAGCTTCCTTCTTGTTGTCCCATGATGCTTCCCATGAGGAGCATGAATACGACGATGATTAAGAGTACCATGCTTATGGCGGGTAGGCTTGCTTGTATTGCTTGGACGATGTTGCTTGCTGCTACGACGAAGAATGCTATGGCAAATGCTACCATGGCGTCTAAGTTTTTCTTGGGTTCTTTGTTTTTGTCGTGTCCTAGTACTTTTGTTTTTTCT
>Ga0209542_10018885_pt1 | contig 11117 bp, 11 predicted proteins | sample RifCSPhighO2_01_FD_184028 | JGI IMG/M metagenome (GOLD analysis project Ga0209542, IMG submission 184028) | Soil microbial communities from Rifle, Colorado - Rifle CSP2_plank highO2_0.1 (SPAdes) (version 2) | ecosystem: Environmental > Terrestrial > Deep subsurface > Rock core/Sediment ...
CGCCGACTTTCACGGCATCCGCGAATGTGCACGCTTCTTTCGCCGCCTCGTATGTAGCAATATTTCCGAAAACCATTTTTGCGCGCTTCAAGCTCTTCTTTATTTTCTTCGCGCTCGCTACGACGTTCAAGTTGTGCCCGTGCGCACAGTCAATAACGATTGCGTCGCACCCCGCCTCGTCCAGCGCCTGCGCGCGGTCGGCGGCAAAAGGCCCGCAGGCGGCGGCAACATGAACTCCTGCCGCTTTCACCTCCTTAACCATTCTTACCTGCTCCTCAATTCCACAATTTCTGTGAAGTACCCCAAGCCCGCCCAGTTTGCCGAGCGCAATCGCCATGGGAACTTCTGTCACACGGTCCATCGCAGCAGAAAGGAACGGCACCGAAAGATTGATGCCGGCAATGCTTGTTGCAAGAGACGCTTCCGCGGGCTCCATGGCGGAGGCGGCGGGGCGAATTAGTACGTCGTCAAATGTAAAGCTCTCGTCTAGAATCTTGGAAGCCATGGCCCAGTATATCCACGGGCGCGAAAATGTCAAAAAATGATTGGTTTTCTATCTATCGATATAGATTCGACCCATCGAATGTCCACTTTTCTATCTTCCGAGTAGTACACAATGATCAATCTGTTTCCGACGTGAAAACTAAGTTCGTGCCAACCACCGCGCGTTCTTTTTCTACCCAATACAAGGTGATGTTCAAGATGCTTTGCAACCGCATCGTACACATCAACGAACAACTGCTTTGCGTTGCCGCGAACGCTTTCAAGGATTGTTTCCTCGCTCCACAAACCAGTGTCGCGATAGAGCTCGAGAAAAGCCTCTTCGTAGTGAAAAACAAAGGAGCGCACGTCGGCAAGCGCCGATTCTTTAAACCGTAGCTCCATGACGTACGTTCCGTGCGCCTGCTTTTTTCCACGCCGCCCGTAAGCGTTTGCGCAGACGATCAACTGATTCGTCTATCATACGGTCCGTGATAACGCGCATTTCGGCGAGTGAATAGCCCTCCGTTATTTTTGCCTTTTTCCTTTTCATGCCACCACTATCGCGCGGTTGGTCCTGCTTGTCAATTTCATTCACGTTACATTTTTGAGACTGTTGCAACGAGCGCGCAATGATCGCTCAATCCGCAGACCATTTCAACGTTTGAAACCGAGTATTGTGGCGTTGAGAAAAGCCCGTCAACCATTAAATTGAGCTGTCCCGCGCGGTGCAAGCGGCCGTCAATTGACGTCGTGTAACGGGCGGGCACGTTGTCTTTATACGCGTTCGCAAGCATGGAAAATATCTCTCCCCCGCGCGGAGCGTTGAAATCTCCGGTAAGAACAAACTCTTCCCGCAACTTCAGAATACCAAGAAGTTCTTTCATATTCATTCTCTGGGCCATACTTGGCTCGCCGTCCAGAGACCACGTAAAATGCGTCGTTCCCACGGTGAACAGGTTTCCCTCTTTCTCCACCGCCGCCGTCACAAGCGTGCAGTTCTGGAGGCTCCTCCCCGTTTTTGCCGCCTCGGAAGGACGGCTTTCGGGAATATCGTTGGCATTGCCGACATAGTATTGAATATCCTGCCGGGCAACGCGAAGACGCGAGAAAATTGCTTCTCCGACGATAGGATTGCCTTGTGTTTCCATATGCCGAAGTGCGGGTGCAAACACATACTCTGCCCCGTCAAGCGCCGCAACAAACCGCAGAATATCGTTTTCAAGGATTTCCTGGACACACACGATGTCCGGCTTTTGCGCATCAAGAAACGGGAGAACGGTACCGAGGTGCTTGGACCGCTCAATGTTGAGCGAAATGAGTTTGATTGATATGGGCGCTGAATCTTTCATCCAACGTTACTTCCGGGCTATCGCCGCTTTAATAAATGCCGTAAACAGAGGATGCGGAGAAAGCGGCCGTGCGCGGAATTCCGGATGAAATTGCGTGCCGAGGAAAAACGGGTGCACATCCTTCGGAAGTTCGGCGATTTCCATGAGTACCCCATCAGGCGACTTGCCGGAAAAAACAAGTCCGGCCTTTTCCAGCTTTTCAACGTACTCCGGATTTACCTCGTAGCGATGCCTGTGGCGCTCGGAAATGACGCTTTTTCCATCCACCTTCGCCAAGGATTTGGCGGACAAGTATGCCTCGTGCGCGATTGTGTCTTTCTCTAACTCGCATGGATACGCGCCCAAACGCATCGTCCCGCCATACGCTTTTTTTGCCATCTTTTCCACTTGCTCGGGCAGAATTGCTATCACGGGATTTGGCGTCTTCGCGTCAATCTCGGTCGTGTGCGCGCCCGAGAGGCCCGCGACATTTCGGGCAAATTCAACAGTCATCAGCTGCATTCCGTAGCAAAGCCCGAAGTACGGGATTTTGTTCTCGCGCGCGAATTTGATGGCATTAATCTTCCCTTCTATACCTGTCTCTCCAAAGCCGCCGGGAACAAGAATGCCGTCGTAGTCTTTCAATTCTGAAACAGCATCAGGATTGGTCCCATAATTCTTCGCATTCAGCCAGCTTATCTCCGGCTTGATGCCTTCCGCGTATGCGGAAAACTTTATAGCTTCTATCACAGAAATATACGCGTCAGAAAGCACGAAGTCGCCTGTATCAAAATATTTCCCCACAATGCCGATTTTTACCGTGCCTTTCCCATTGTGCGCGTTCTCGGCAAACGTTTTCCATGTCGCGAAATCGGAATCGTGCTTGGCGTCCTTCCCTAAGGCATGGAGAAGGATGTCTGCAAGGTGGTCGCGCTCAAAATTTATGGGAACATCGTAAATTGATTCAACATCGGGCGCGGAGATAATATGGTCGGGATTTATATTGCACCAAATTGCCAGCTTTTCTTTTCGTTTTTTGTCCAGACGCGCTTCGCTGCGCGCGATAATAATATCCGCCTGTACTCCGTATGAATTGAGTTCGCGCACGGCGTGCTGGGTGGGACGCGTCTTCATCTCGCCGATGGTCGCGGGAACCGGCAAGTACGACACCATAACAAAAAGCACGTCGTTTGGATTCTTCGTTTTTATCAATCGCGCCGCTTCAATAAAAAGCGCGTTCTGGAAATCACCGATTGTGCCGCCGATTTCAACCACGGAAACATCGGAGCCGGAGACTTTGGCCGCGTGATTTAACCTATCTACTATTTCATCCCGCACATGAGGAATCGCCTCTACAAATTTCCCTTCGTAGCCAAGATTGCGTTCCCTGTCTATGACAGAGCGGTATACCATTCCACTCGTCATATAATCCTCTGCTCCCAAGTCGCGCCCGAGGAATCGTTCGTAGTTTCCCATGTCTTGGTCGGTTTCCAATCCAGAATCAAGGACAAACACTTCGCCGTGTTCCGTCGGATTCATTGTGCCCGCATCCACGTTCAGATACGGATCTATCTTCATCAAATTCACAGAGAGTCCGCGCGCAGAAAGAATCTTTCCTATAGAAGCGGTTGCGATGCCTTTACCGACGCCGGACATCACGCCTCCAACGACAAAAATATATTTGTGACCGCTATCTTTGCCTGCCCGTCCCGATTTTCCATAGTCAGACATAGTCAATCAAAAAAGGAGAATGCATACGCACCCCACTATACCGCAAAAAACACTGGTTGAAAATCGTGTCGGGCGCACCGCCATACCGCAGTTATATCACGAACTTAAGCCCAGCCCCAATTTTGAGCTCTAGCAGTTCGCGGCGATGGATTCTGACAGTGATAAGTCACGATACTTTTGCATATTGTTGTGAGTTTCAAAATTGGGGCTGGATTAACGAAATTATAGTCGCTTCGCTCCTTAATTTTGTAAATATCTCCGAACCGCGATGTAGCTGGACAGCGCGCCAAGCGCAATTCCCGACCCTATTACAACAAGGAAAAGAAACGGGAAATTGTCGGCGTAATACGAGAAGGCGTTGAATGTGCCCAAAAAACGCTCCAGGGCGGGGCTTATATAAAGCGATATCGGATAGAGAAGAATGAGAACTATTGCGCCCGAAATTACGCCGTACAAGACGCCCGCGACCATGAACGGCCCGCGCACGTACCAGCGGCTCGCGCCGACTATGTTCATGACCCCGATTTCATTGCGCGAAGTGTAAATTGCCAATCGCACCGTATTCAACGATATCAAAATGGTCGCAAGTGCCAAAACGACGGCGATAATCGCGCCAAGCCGCTTTGACGCGTCAATTATGTTGGTGAGCCGGTCTATCGCCGTTTTGTTTTGATAAAAATTCACTTTGTCTATTGCGCCGCCGACATCGGTGCCCTGCGCCTGCTGCGCCTCAAGAAATTTTGCGATGGATTCATATTGGGATGTCTCTTTCGCGCGAACTTCAAGAGAAGCCCCGAGCGGGTTGTCGCTCAATTCATCAAGCGCCTGTATGGTGAGCTGGTCGTTTTTGTGCCGCTCCCGGAACTGCGCGAGCGCTTCCTCGCGGCTCAAGTATGAAACGGATGCAACTTCCGGAAGAGCCTCAAGCATTTTCTGCATGTCCGTAATCTGTGCATCCGAGGCGCTAGTTATAAAGTAAACGTTTACATCAACTTTGTTTGTCAGCTGCTGAAGCGTCGCATTGAGAGCCGCGCCGGAAATCATCAAGCCAGAAACGACCAGAAGCGTGATGGTCATGATAAGTACCGCGGACAGAGACACGAATCCGTTTCGTATAAATCCGATGAGTCCGTACCTCGCGACTCGTTTTATGTTTAGCCAAAAGCTCATACAAAAGTCCGTAGTGCGTAGTCCGTAGTGCGTAGGTACATCATATCACTAGATTATTTGTATTTTTCTACGTTCTACGTACTACTAACTACGTACTAGAGAACGTACTTCCCCATCTTATCATCGCGTATGATGCGGCCGCGGTCCATCGTTACGACGCGCCTCCCGACAAAGTCCACAATTGATTTGTTGTGCGTTGCAAGTAGAACCGTCGTGCCCAAGTCGTTGATTTTTTTCAAGATTTCAACTACGTCATGGGTATTTATCGGGTCCAGATTTCCCGTCGGCTCGTCGGCAATTAAAACATCCGGCTGATTTACTATCGCGCGCGCAATCGCCACTCTCTGCTGTTCCCCTCCGGAAAGCTCCGCGGGGAAACTCCACATTTTGTCCAGAATCCCAACGAGCTCAAGAACATGCGGAACGTCCGCTTTTATGTCTTCGTCGTCTTTCCCAGCGACCTCCAGCGCGAATGCGATATTTTCGTAAATGGTTTTTGTGGGCAAAAGGCGGAAATCCTGGAAAATCGTGCCGATTTTGCGCCGCAATTGAAGCAGGTCTTTGTCGGACAATGTTCCGACATTGCGAGAGCTGAAATAAACCGCGCCTTCTGTCGGCTTCACTTCCGCGAAAAGCATCTTAAGGAGAGTGCTTTTCCCCGCGCCGGAATGCCCCACAAAAGAAACGAACTCGCCCGAATCAACATTGAGCGTGATGTTTTCCACAGCGTGCTGGCCGCCGTTATATATCTTCGTAACTTTGTCGTAGTGGATCATTGTAGAAGGTATGGAGTATGGAGTATGGAGTATGGGGGGTGAAACACAAAAGACCCGGAGCAAACAGTGAGCATTGGACTATTATAACGCAGTGAGAGCCAGCTACAAATTCCTTTCAGCATCAATGAATGACTGAATATCTCCGTCCAGCACCCTGTCGGTGTTGCGCTCTTCGTGTTCCGTGCGATGGTCTTTTACGAGCTTGTACGGATGCAGAACGTAGGAGCGAATCTGGCTTCCCCATTCTATTTTCGTCGTCGCCGCGACGGAAAAACCGCGCGATTCCTTCGTCTGCGCTTCCTCGCGCAGTTTGAATAATTTTCCGCGTATCATTTGGAGAGCCTTCTCGCGATTCTGCTGTTGCCCGCGCTCGGAGGTAACGTGGACGGAAATCCCCGTCGGAACGTGTGTCATGCGCACGGCAGTGTCGCGCTTGTTTACATTTTGCCCGCCTGGGCCGCCCGAACGGGCGACGGAAACTTCAATTTCCGAATCCGGAATATGCAATTCACCCGCGTCGGGAAGCTTCGGCAAAACCTCCACCATTGAAAAGCTGGTCTGCCTTTTCCCCGCCGCATTAAACGGCGACATGCGCACAAGCCGATGCACGCCCGCTTCGTTCTTCAATGTGCCATAAGCACCGGAGCCCGCGACTTCAAACGAGACGCTTCTATATCCGCCCATAGAATTCTCATTTGACGAGAGTAACGACGTGCGCCAGCCCTTCCCTGCCGTGTACTTGCCGTACATGCTGAAAAGTATCCGCGAGAAATCTTCCGCATCGTCCCCGCCCGCGCCGGATATTATGGAAATAATCGCGTCGTTCTTGTCGCACGAGCCGCCTCCCGCGAATTTCTGCTTCAAGTCCTGATATTCCTTAAGCGTTGCCTGCGCCTTTTCTTTGTCGCTCCAAAAATCCGGCGAAGCCATCAGAGCTTCTATCTCTGCAATTCTCGCAGTTATGTTTGCTTTTGCCAGCATAATTACCCTACCTTTATTCGAACGCAGTGTGATAAACGCAGAGGTGAAAGTAACGCGCTATGACGGTTCACACAAACTTCTTGGAAAGCGCCAACATTTGGCGGTCAAAAGTAATTAAAGGAATGCCCATTTCCTTTGCCAATCCTATAAGCGCGACATCGGTAAAAGACAGTCGAGAGCTAATATCCAAGAACAGCCGGATATCGTTCTGAATGCCGATAGCCGGAATGACAATGTTCGAAGCGGCAGTAATGTCGACTAAAAACTGCCTAGCAACCGATAAACCGGCGCCGTACGTCAATACGGTTGCCGTTTCTTGAATCACATACGGGTGAACAACGAGGGTGTACTCCGAAAGCTCTTGCATAATACGGAGTGCATCCGTATGAAGAGCGTCGATATCGCGATAGAAGGCGACAAAAACCGAGCTATCTATGACACAACTCTTAGACTCCATATGCGACCTCGTCTACACGTTGAGACAGATTGCGTTGGCCGCCGCGTTTGCCTTTAACGATGTGTTTCTTCGCCAACTCATAAAACCCCCGTCGCAAGGCGCGCTTCGAAACAACGCGCGTGGAGAAAGAAATGCTGTATTTTTTTGTTTGTGTTGTCATATTTGTACTATACCACTAAGTGATTACGCAAACGGAAAATGAGCCATCCCTCCAGCGCAGAAAGCAGGTTGGCTCGGCATTCTTCAAGTGTCCGGCCGGTCGCCCATACGCCGCGCAACGACTTTATTTCAGCGTAAAAACGCTTTCCGCCATCTATCATTTCATATTGTGCTTGAGAGAGAAACCTATGTATAAAATCCTGAATCATGTTTCGAGCATACTACAAAGCCAAAAAAATTCAATCCTCGTTATCGCGCCGCACCGGGCAGAAGGTTACTGCGAGATAACGTTTTAGTTTTTCCCTATTTCAACTTTTCTCAATAGAAATAATCCGATGGCGGCGAAGACCGCCATGAAACAGGCGGCTATTCTGTAACGCGTCGGGCCAAGCCCGACAAAAAGCGTTGTTATCAAACCCCATGAAAGCGGCCCCACGAGCGTGGACATTCTCTCGGCAAGCGTGTAAAAACTGAACCCGAAATTGAGCTTGTCTTTCGGGCATAGCGCGGTCATCGCGGCGCGCGCGACCGTCCATGTCGCTCCGAAGAAAAATCCCATGAGTACGGCCATCGCAACAAGAACGGAGAAATTGGCCGCGGTTCCGAGAAGCGGGAAAATAACAACCCAGCTTCCGAGAACAATGACAAGGGTCTTTTTCAGGCCGATTTTATCCGCCACCCAGCCAGAGCAAAGCGCGCCAATCGCCGAAGTAACAAGAATGCCCGCGAGGAGCGCCGATTTCGTACTGTCTGTAATAGCAAAGACGTTTTGAAGGTAAATGGGAAAATTATTCGTGGCCGTGATGATTGCATCGTTGAAAAAGAAATAGGAAAGCAAAAACATGCCCATATGCGGAACCTTTATTAGTTCCTTGAATTTTGACCATTGGCTTTTATACTCTTCCCTCCAATTGATTTTATCTGCGGGCCAGCCGGAGTCTTCCCGTTTGGGCAGTTTGAAAAACAGGAGCATCGGGAGCGCGAGCAGGAAAAATGCGAGAGCCGAGGGAAGAAAGGTCTGCGCGCGCCCCGCTTCCCCGAATAGGTACACCGCGCCGCTCGCGAATGGAATGGTTATGAGAATTCCGGCGATTTGTCCGAGCCAGTTTCCGGCCTGACCGATTCCCGAAATCCGCCCCAGTCTGCCGCCCGATGCCAGAAAATGCAGAAGCGCGTTATAAAATACGAAGGAGAATTGGTAGAAATAATTTGCCAGGAGGAAAAACAGCATTGCCGTGAATACGTGCTTTGAGAAAAAGAGCGCTGTGAGCGAAGCAAGCAGAAAAAATACAAAGGCAATCACCGTGATGCCATTCAGGTAATTTCGCTGTCTTCCCGTCCTGTCGGCGATGCTCCCTAAAACCGGAGCGGTGAGTAGGAGCAGTAAGGAGCCGACGGTAAACGTCAGGTTGTACCATAAGTCAGGTATACCTTTGTCAATAACGAGCCACTGCGAGAAATACAAAAAGAAAACGACAATGACTATGGAATTTGCGAAATCGTAGAGAGTCCAGAAAAAGATGTTCTTTCTGTTCATTTGAGCCGGGGGGGAGAATCGGACTCCCGGCCCACGCTTTACGAAAGCGTTGCTCTGCCACTGAGCTACCCCGGCTTGCTTGTCACTATAGAGGCATCGGCCTATATTAACTCCTCGGCTCGGAAATGCGAAAGATTACTTTCATATTTCTTTCTCTCGCCCTACGTCGTCAATAAACTATCAACTACAAACTATTCTGGAGCCAGAGGAGGGAATCGGACCCTCGGCCTCCATCTTACCAAGATGGCGTTCTGCCACTGAACTACTCCGGCGAGTAACGCTAGGGATATTATCACATGCGTACCCTAGGGGACAGAAATCACTTTACTGTCATCTTATTCTTTATTTCTTCCAAATCCCGCTCCATCTTCAACAGGATTCCGCGCACATCGTCCAACTCCTCTTTCTCGGTTTCAATTCCAAGCTCGGTTTTCTCGGCAAGTTTTTTCTCGCGCTTGAGGCCGGCAATCATAATGTTGTCGCCGATGAAGAACGAGACAAAAAGCCCCGATATAAGAAGCATGATGGCACCTATTATCGCGGAAACAGGGCCGGTCATAAATTGAAACAAGTCTGCCGTGTGCCATACCCCGCGCCAGAAAAGCACGACGCCCACGCCGCCGATAATTGCGTATGTAATCGGATAATGGCTTAATCCCCCGCGCACTTTGTCTTCTAAGCGGTCAAAAAACTTTATAACTATGTTTGCCATGAGGCGCATTATATCACCCCTGCGCCCTGCCTCGCGGGATAATCCCGAAGCGCCTCCATAATGGGCGCGATGCTCGCGTCTGTCGCTTCTTTGGCGGTAAAACCCGCTTCTTCCAACTGTTTTTCAATAGCGATGCAAGCATTTAACAGCTTCGCAAAATCCTCTTCCCTGGTCCCTCTGATATCGGAATCAGTTCTCCGGGCGGCGTAGCGCCTTTTTGCCTCATCAATTCGTTCCTTCAGGGAAAGAACTCCGCGAGGGCCTACACGCCAATCAGAATATATGCAGATCTTTAGTTCCAAAGAGCCGTGGTCGCGGACTTCTTCCGCGTGTGAAAATCCAATGTTGTCTATCAATTCAATTACATCTTGGGGAAGCCCTATTTCTCTGGCTATCTTTTCTATTGCCTTGTGTGAATCATCCCCGTATTTCTGAATGTATTCATTTTTGATTTTCTGCCAGTACTCAATTCCCTCCGGTTTTACAAAATCAGGAAAGTATTTGAGGTCGGATTTGATTATGTTGCCCATGTCGTGGAATAGACCGGCTAGAATCACATAATCCGCATTAACGGGCTTTGAGACATTCTCACAGATTAGCTTCCCCACCGAGGCCACTCGAAGCTGGTGGAGCTGTAGCGATGGCATGATTTTATATTCGGCATAAATCTGCCGGAGAGTTCTCATCCTGTGATTTTAGTACGAAATGCAAAAATGTGCGCTACCGGTATGGAAAAGCTCGATATGCATCGGACTTTTCCACGGTGGCGCCGCCGACCGGATTTGCCTCAAGTTGCTTCTGCAACTTGAAACTTTCGGTCCCTCATCGGGACCTGCGGGCCTCGCTTCGCTCGACACTGCTGTTTGTAGCCAATCGCTTCGCTCTTGGACAAACAGGGAGCCCGCGGTTCAAATCCGGTCAGTACTATCGCCAAAACAGACTGGCAAAAGCCAGTCTGTTTTATCGAAGCGCGGTCGACCGGATTTGAACCGGCGATCTATCCCGTGACAGGGGATTGTGTTAACCAGGCTACACCACGACCGCGTCTGGATACAGGGTTTTGATCTTGTACTTCCTCGGCAAGTATAAACCTGTAGCAGGGACAGTATCGTACATCAAGTGAAACAAGGCAAGGCTACCTTTTGTTTTTTATCCAAAAAATCCCGCGCAATATTTCTTTAACGCAACTTAAACTTAAAACCTATATCCCTAACTTGTTGCTATAGCTTAATAATAAGGATATCAAAATCTCAAGGTATAAGGTCACCGTCTATTACCAGTCCCGTATGGTCTAATTCGCGCGAATGGTTCCATAAGAAAAATCGTTCTTTCAGAGCGCGTTGATTTCAGTGATGTTTGCCACGCGCTCGGAGCGGGACACAATTTTCTCCATAATCGCAACCGCTTCCGCCGGATATTTTCCCCGCGCCGTCTCATCCGAGAGCATGACGGCGTCGGCTCCGGTAACGATTGCAAATGCCGTGTCTGTGACCTCGGCGCGGGTCGGACGGTCATTCTCAACCATGGAGTACAGCATCTCTGTTGCGACGATGACGGGCTTGCCGGCGGTTCTGCATTTCGCGACCATTTCCTTTTCTAAAAACGGAATATCCTCTATGGGAACATTCAGTCCCAAATCGCCGCGCGCTATCATAATTGCATCTGCTTCTTTCAGAATCTCATCAAAATTCTTGACCGCCTCCGCGCGTTCAATCTTCGCTATGATTGGAATCTGTGCCCCTCTCTCGTTAATGGCCTTCCGCAACAAACGGACATCCTCCGC
>Ga0209542_10018887_pt1 | contig 11117 bp, 13 predicted proteins | sample RifCSPhighO2_01_FD_184028 | JGI IMG/M metagenome (GOLD analysis project Ga0209542, IMG submission 184028) | Soil microbial communities from Rifle, Colorado - Rifle CSP2_plank highO2_0.1 (SPAdes) (version 2) | ecosystem: Environmental > Terrestrial > Deep subsurface > Rock core/Sediment ...
TTCCTCAGCCAAAGCAGGACGACAAAATCAAGCTTACGCCGTCAGACAAGTGGATACTCGCAGAGCTTGCCAAGCTGACCGACGAATGTATGAAGGGCTACAACGACTTCAACTTCTTCATCCCAGCAACGAAAATCCGGGAGTTCGCATGGAACACTTTTGCTGCACATTATCTGGAAATGGCCAAGACTCGCGCGTACGGGCAAAATAAAAATTTCTCTCGCGACGAACAGCTTGCCGCGTGGTTCACTCTGCATCACTGCCTGCGCGTGCTGAACCTGCTGCTCGCGCCGATAGCTCCCTTCCTCACTGAAGTCATCTGGCAGAAGCTGTATGGAGAGGAAAGCATACACAAGCAGGAATTCCCGCAAGCCGAATTCAAGAGCAGCGCGATGGCATCACTCACGCAGAAGCTGACCGATTTCAACTCGCAAGTCTGGGACGAAAAGAAAAAGAAAAACCTGTCGCTGAAAGACGAAATAAAAATGAAAGTGCCTGCCGAGCTGAAAATGTTTGAAAAGGATTTAGTCGTGATGCATAACTTGGTTTAACTGAGTTTAATTTATTTTAATTTAACTTCAAATTCGTAACTAATGTCAGAAGCAAGACCAAGACCGCACAGATAAATGAGATTCTGTTAAAAATTCTCTGCCATAACATTTGTGTTCTGATTCAGGAAATGAATGAACTGGGAATTGAAGCTAAATTTTCTATCAAATAGCAAGGCTTAAATCTTTAACTGTTTATCTGAAATTAGAGTGATAAGTAATGCCCGTTGAATATGAGTTAAAGGTTGCAGACGCTCGTCAAAGAGATTTTGGTCGTGGAATTGTTCGAGTTGATTCAAAAGCTTTGGATAAAGCTCTTGGTATTGATGTTGTTAGTGGATATCTGAGAATTAGAGGTAAAAGAGCAACATATGCAAGGGCATTTAATGGCTATAGAGACGATGAAGGTCTGGGGATTATCAGAACAGATGGTATTATTAGAAAGAATGCTATGATGGCTTTAGGAGAAAAAGCCTATGTAAGTAAGGCTAATCCACAACCAGCTGAAATTGTTGTTGTTTCTAAACCAGCAGATGAAAGAGCAGGAGAAGTAGCTGATAGTTTTATTGAGGAGGAAGTTTTAGATTTTCTTAGAAAACAGTGGTCAGACAAATTTGTTGTAACCGTAACAGATTTGATTCCTTTACAAATTCATGGGCAACCGTTCACTTGCAGAGTTTTAGATTATACTCCTAATGCTGAAGCAGTTGAAATAAATGAAAAAAGCCAAATTTTAATTGGACAACCGAGAAAACCCAGACAACCTAAACAATTGAATGAATATGTGAATGAAATGTTGAAAACTATGTCATCCGATGGATACAGATTTAGAATTCCTGAACAAGTATTAGGCGAAGATATAGGAGAATTGGTTGAGCATAGATTGGAAAAAAAACCCTACTGAATAAGGTTCTTGACAATACCGTTCTTTCGGTTTGTAATTATGGTCAAAAATTCTGTTGCGTAATTAACCTAAAATTATGAATTTAGCAACAAAGCCTAATTTATCCAAAAGTATTTAAGTCCCCATCAAGATCATCACTTCATCTTCTTTCCGGTTTTGACCTTCTTCTTTCCCTCGATTACCAGAATTTCATTCTTAATTTTCTTTTTCAGCAGCAGAAGTGAAACGATCAGCGAGCAGAGAGATGCGATGGACATCAGAATGAAAAGCGTGCGGAAGCCGTACAGCGACGCAATCACACCGCCGGAAAAAGCCACGACCGAATACATGATGTGGACAGAGCCCTCCCAATAAGCCCATTCGCTGCTCTCTCTTCCCTTGTCAATGCTCTTCGAATAAATCGTGGTGAAAGTCGGGTTGATGATGGCAAGCGCCGCGCCAAGCACGCCTTGAACGATGAAAAGCTCTGTGATGTTAGTGACGAAAAGATATCCTGTGGTACCGACGAAATTCAGGAAGCGGCCGAACACGAACATCACGCGCCTGTTAAGTTTGTCCTCAAGCCTGCCTAAGACAAGCATGAGCAGGCCGACGAAAAAGGTGTAAACGGCATATGCCGAACCTGCATCAAGAATACTTCCTCCGACCGTGCCGACGTAAATCGCCCATATCGGCCCGAGCAAGCCGGCAGCCATGTTGTAGAAAATGCTTGACGCGATGAGAATTTTTATTGCCTTGTGCATACGTCCGACCTTTCCAATCCTTCCAATCCTTACGACCCTTGCGGCCCTTAAAATCCTATACCTTTAAATACAGCGCCAGATAAAATAAACTTCGCAAACGAAAAGACTGACGTGAGAAAAATGTCCAATGTCGATGCAGGAAAGAAAATAAACAAGATAAATAAAGAAAACCGTCTTTAACTTAGGTGTATCTCTATTTAGCAACGACGCTTCAACAGCGACAAAGACAGAGCAACTTCTGAAACTGAAAAAATTAATTCGCGAAATCGAAAAGATCCGCGGGCGTCATACAGAGCTGGTCAGCGTCTACGTGCCGGCGGGAGGAAACATCTACGACACGATCAACCAGCTGGCAAACGAGAAAGGCACGGCAAGCAACATAAAGAGCAAAGCCACACGAAAGAACGTCCTCACTGCGCTGGAAAAAATAATCACCCATCTCCGACTTTTCAGGCAGACTCCGGCAAACGGGCTGGTAGTTTTCGCAGGCAATATCTCGCCAGTGGAGGGAAAGGAGGACATACACATCTGGAGCTTCGAGCCGCCAGTGAAGATGAATCAGAAGCTTTATTGGTGCGACCAGCATTTTGTTCTCGATCCGCTGCGTGAGATAATCGAAGAAAAAGAAATTTACGGGCTGATTGTTCTGGATGCGAAAGAGGCGAACATCGGATTTTTGAAGGGAAAGCAGATCGAGCAGGTGAAGAAAATGGATTCGACAGTTCCGGGCAAGACAGTAAAGGGAGGAATGAGCCAAGGGCGCTATGACAGAATACGTGAAGACGCGCTGAATGAATTTTTCACAAAGGTTGCTGACGCTGCTGGCGAAATTTTCTTGAAGGAGAAAAATTTAAAGGGAATAATAATCGGTGGACCAGGACCAAATAAAGAGAATTTCTATAAAGAAAAATATCTTAACTACATGTTGCAAAACAAAGTTCTTGGCGTGAAGGATATCGGCTACACAGGAGAAGAAGGACTTGAAGAACTTGTCGAACGCTCGCTAGATTTACTTGAGCATGCTGCGGTTGTTAAGGAGCGTGAATTGACGTCAAAACTTTTCAGCGAGTTGAAAACAGGCGGCAATGTTGTTTACGGCTTGGATGAAGTGAAGCATGCAATTGAAGTAGCAGCAGTTGATCAGTTGTTAGTCAGTGAAGATTTCAATTATGTTCATGTCAAGTTGAAGTGCCAGAACAATCACGCGGATGAGAAAGACCTTCCACGTCACCTTATCGAGAAGCAGAAATGCGTGGAGTGCGGGCAGCAGATGAACGTGCAGGAAGAGCACGAAATCGTTGATGATTTAGTCGAGCAGGCAACAAAGGCCGGCGCGAGCGTCGAGTATATTTCAATCAACACTCCGGAAGGCCGTCAGTTCAGAGAAATCGGGGGAATTGCAGCTTTCTTACGATACAAGTTGCAGTAAAAAATTTAGCTAAGTTTTTACTTTATGCATTTGTGAAATTTGCTGGTCAACATCTTGGCGAAAAACGATATGAACTTCGTCTACTGTTTTTGACAGTCTTTCAATTCTCTGCAAGTTCATTCTTTCCAAACCATTCTTATTAATATAGTACTGAATTTCTGTACCAATCCAATATATTTTTTCAGTTGAATCTTTTCCTCCGTCAACACGTGTTCTCTTAGAACTTGGTATTTCAATTCCACTTGGCCCAAACAAATGGACATCAACATAACCAGCTATAGATTCGCCAATTAACGCAACCATTTTTACATAGCGAATGCCATCTTTTTTCTTTACTTGTTCAAGAATCCAGCTTTTCTCATATTCACCCAGCCGCAAATCGTAATGGCCTGGAGGAAAAACAAATGTGTGAAAAGGACTTATGTAGTCGTTATTTGTTTCAATATATCCTGCTTTTTTAAAAGCATCAACTATATCTTCAACTTCTCTAAATCTAATAACCATATTTTTAAAACGGAACGACAAATATTTAAGATACAAACTCTCCTAAGTTAAAAACTCTTTCAGCATTCTTAGTCGTCATCGAATCAACAACATCGAACTTATCGCCACGCAACTCAGCAATTTTTTCTATAGTCAATTTCACGTTTTGCGGAACGTTCGGCATGTTTGCAATCGGCGATGAGAAAGGAGAATCTGTCTCTGTCAACAAATATTCGAGGGGGAATTTTCTTGCGATGTCGCGTAGATTTCCGCTTGTTCCAATCGTAGTCGGAATCGATATCATGTAATCCTTTGCGATGATCTGCCGTGCCAGAGTGATGTTCCCGCTGTAATAATGAAAAACAACTTCCTTCATGTTGTTATCGACAACGGTATCGAATCCTTCCTGCTCGGCTTTTCTCAGATGCAGCACAACAGGTTTTTTTAATTCTTTTGCCAAGTCAAGACCTTGCACAAAAATTTCTTTGAATCTTGCAAGCAGCATTTCGTCAGTAAAATGCTTTTTCTCCAGGCCGATTTCACCAACAGCAACAATTTCATCTGCATGCTCCCTAATCCAGTCCCAATGCGCGTCGATTTCTTTCTGCGTCATGTCCTTTATGTCAATCGGATGCAGACCGACGCTCAGGTAAAGAAAGCCCGGATATTTTTTCACAAGCTCGTAATTTCTCTGCAAATCTTTCGGATAAGCGCAAGTGATTATGCCTTTCATTCCAGCTGCTATGCTCTGCTCGACAACAGCATCGGCAATTTCGTTCAATCCTTCATACGCGAGGTGGCAGTGGACGTCAATCATGAGAATCAATTATTTAAAATTATCGTATGAATTAATAAATCACCAATTAAAAAGTCCTTTTTTTATACAAGCAGGAATCAAAATCAAACAGCTGTACACTTACATGCATTATTTGAAATCTGGCAATAAAGTCCAAAGCCGGTTGCGTTTGTTGGTGAATTAGTAATATTTTGTACCGACAACAAGTTACCGCAAATCATTTGCTCTCTAAATCCTCTTGGCAGGAAGAACAGAAAGTTTGTTACTTTATTTACAAAATCATTAAAGGCTGTTTGCAAAGTTTGCACAATTGCTTCTAAAGAGGAAGTTCTATTTTCCAAGGCTGCGACTTTTTGCTCAAGTTCATCTAATCTCTCCTCAATTGTATTCACATTTTCTTCCTGACCTATCGTCGCATTTGGCTCTGGATCTGCAATCATTCTCAAAGTAATATTATCAACAAAGAAGGAACCGCCCAAACCTCCATCACGAACTCTGATTTTCCATGGATTGCCAAAATAAGGTCCGGCATCTGTCATGAATCTTACTTCTGTTCCTACATTATTGCCACTCTCAGTGAGAAATGTTATCCAAGTATCGTTTCTTTCTCCAAAGGAATATAAAATTCTTTTTTGTTGTGAGCCGCTATTCAAATTACTAATAACAGTCCAAGGTGTGTTACCGCTAGGGCCTGGAACTGTTGAAATTACTCTTAAATATTTAGTACCAAAATTATCTCCAATGGTACTTCCTCCTTGAAAGCCGAGAAAGCTTGAATTGATTAAAGAAATCTCAGAATTTCTCCCACCACTTGTCTCCATATACCATAAACTTAGCTTGAAATCATGAAGAGGAAAGTGCAAATCACCAGTTTGACCGAAAGGATCTCCACCATTGTAGCCAACATTATAAGCTTTTCCATTACTGAAAATTACAACACCGTCATTATTGCTAGAACCAGCGGTTTGATTAGCAAATAGTTCGCAACTTATCGCCCCGGCAAAGCAACTCTCAAAGTCAGCATAATACAAGAAGGCCTTTGATTTATCACTTAAAGAAACAGCAGATGCGTTTCCATAATACATGTACAATGTCGTGACAGTAGAGGGCGGAAGAGTTGGGATTTTTATCCACAAATCAGTATAAACTCCATCAACAGTAGCATAGTTGTTTAAATCAACTCCGGGACAATCTCTGCCTAAGCAAAAGTCTTGAATTTCTGTCTCACTCTGAGTAGTATTGTTAAAGTAGGTGAATCTTAAATCAGAAAAGTCATTCTTCATATGGGGGTTCCAGGTTATATTGAGATAAACTGAGTAATTGTAAAGAAAATATGTATTTTGATTTGATACATCAATCTTTTTCTTGAAATTACCCAGCTCAGAGGCATTAGCATTTGGGAGAATAGAAACAGATAAAAATAAAGAGATTAAAACGAACAAACTTATCTTCAGAAAATTCATATGTTTATAATGAATTGAAAAGTATTAATAAATGCGGATTATTTTCAGATTAATTCTTCTTAATTAAAATACAAATCGCACTACCACAAAACTTTTAAGCTCTCTTATTTTTTCTTTAATCGTGTCACAAAAAATCATCATACATGTCGACATGAATGCCTTCTTTGCTGCGGTGGAAGAGAGGCAGAGGCCAGAGCTTCGAGGAAAGCCGGTCATCGTCGGTGCTGCTGCGAAAGAAGGGAAGGGCCGCGGTATAGTAAACACTGGAAATTATGAAAGCAGAAAATTTGGGATTCGTTCTGGTATGCCCATCTCGCAGGCGTACAGGCTTTGCCCGAACGGGATTTTTCTCGAGCCGAACTTCAAGCTGTATGAAGAAGTTTCAGAGAGCGTGATGAAGATTTTGGAAGAGCACGCGGAACGGTTTGAGCAGGGAGGAATTGACGAGGCTTACATGGACGTGACGGACAGATGCAAAAGTTTCTCAGAGGCTAAGTCTCTGGCGTATTTGCTGAAGGAAAAAATTTACGAGCAGGAAAAGCTCACGTGCAGCATCGGGATAGGACAAAACAAGCTAATTGCGAAGATTGCCAGCGATTCGAAAAAGCCTGACGGACTTGTCCTCGTCGAGCCGCATGAGGTGAAGAAATTTCTCACACATCTCCCAGTTGAGAGCATTCCAGGCATTGGCAAAAAAAGTAAAAAAGCATTCGAAGTTTTAGGAATAAAAACTGTCGGCGACCTGGCGAGCTACGACATAGACAGGTTGATAGAAAATTTCGGACAGTGGGCAATTTTTTACCATCAGGCAGCCCACGGCATGGACGACAGCGAAGTTGCAAGTGAGTGGATGCAGAAAAGTTTTTCACGCGAGCATACGTTTGAACGAGATGTTGACGACAAGCAGAGAATTTTTGACACAATAGACGGACTGGCAGAGCAGGTTTACAAGGATTTGCATGAATACAAAATAAAATTCAATTTCAAGACAATTTCAATAAGACTCCGTTATAAAAATTTCGAGACTCACACTGCTGCAAAGACGCTGCTTGCTGCCACCGACGACGTGCGCGCGATAAAGAGGACTGCGAAGGATTTGATGCGTTACTTCCTGCAAAAGGACACGATAAGACTGGTTGGAGTGAAAGTCTCACAGCTGGCTGAGCAAAAGCAAAAAATGGCTAGGCTGCTGGTAAAGTAGTTGTCGTGATTGTTATGGTTGCTGTGGTTGTTGTGGTTGCTGGATAAATTGAGGAAGGATTTTCCTGAAGCTGCTGAAGTGCTATGTAAAACAAAAGCCCGAAGATAATTGCCAAGGCGATGAAGAGGAGATAGATTGCATAAAGAGGAGTCATGCTGCCGCGCTTGAGCTTCATAAAACAATTTTAGAATTGGCGACGTAACTAGTTTTCGTTTATTTTTTATTTCTTTTTCTCTTTTTCCTGTCCAAATTAAAAGTCACGTCCTTCTTTGAAAAAACACCACTCATGTATGCTGGAGGCGGCAATTCTTTTGAACTTCTCACCTTCCACTTAGCAACCCCAAACCTGAAAATTCCTGATTTTCTTAAAAAGTTCAATATTTTTTCCTTTTTCATTCTTTCATCTCATTTCTTCTCTTCCACCATTGAAGTCATGTTTTTAATGGCATTAAGATTCGTTTTTCGGCAAGTCTGATTCCAACTGAACTAACATTCCGATAATGAAGTTGCAAAAATAAATGCTTGAACAATGTTTATCGATGTAGATCGTTAATTTCTACTGCTAAGGAATATAGTTTGAATAAAGTTGCTTTACTCTATCATAAATTGATCCGTCAGACATATTCTTCAGATCAAGAACATATTGAATAACTCCAGTGACGTCTCCATTTTTTGTTCGCTGTAATGCAATACTTGTCTGATTATATACAGAACCTGGAGTTGGTATCGACGTATAATTACCGCAAAATGATGCTGGTTTATCATAAACCATTACTATCAAGCTTAGATTTGACTGACTGTAGTTGTAGTATGTGACGCTACCAGAAAATGCACCGCTCTGAGTCAGGCTCCACGTGCCTCTATCAACGTAAAACCTGAAGCTCACCGGATAATTAGAGACTCTTTGTTTATCAATCATTTTGAAAGTAAGAGTTGCAGTATTTGTAGCAAACTTTGACAAATCAATAACTTTTTGTATTTCAGGAAATTCTTGATAAGTACCGAAGGAAGAAATGTCTTGCTCCCATGCAAGATTGTTATTTACCAAAAACTGTATAAAATGATAACCGGTTGTATTATATTGCATGCTGTTGAAGACTGAAAATGAAAAGTTATAGTCAGAAGGGTTTGACAAAGAAACAGTGCTCGTAAAGCTGACACTGTCACCGATGTTTGAAGTTGTATAAGAAGGATAATAAGCACGCAATTCTCTAAGCTTTCCCGCGGATAACAAATCGAAAAAAGTTATTTCAGGATTTAACTCATCTGATTCAGTCAGACTGCATGAAGGATATAAATTATAATACGGAAATATTATTCCGTCAAAATAATTTGCGTAATTATATAAAGGCTGTGCCCGTCGAAATTGTGTGTAATAAACTATCGGATAGAATTCTAAGTCTGGATTAATAGACTTAGCAATTGAAGTAAATTCAGCAGTGTAGGATTCTGTGAAATTGTTATTACTACTGAAGAAATCATCAATAGCCCATCCTTTAACATTTTTATGCGTCAATGAAAGATTTGCAATGGCGCTCGCCCAAGACTTGAAATTACAACCATAAGGCAGAACGAAAGTGCAATTTTCGCTAGGTGGTACAAGATATACAAGAACATTCATACCACTTTGCCTTTTTTCCAAAGTTTCAAGAAAAATCCTTAGATCTTCCCAATCAGTTGTTGGTTTGTGCCACAGAAGAAATGCATATGTATTCACTGAGGCATTGGTCAATCTGTCTATCATTAATGAAACACTAACTCTCCCTGAAGAGTTTCTCAACTCTCCAGCATAATCACCCAAGACAACTTGAGATCTCGAAACGTTCGGAGAGAAAGATGTGGTAGTTGTCGCCGTAGTCGTGGTTGTTGTAGTAGAAGTAGTTTGAATACTCAATGAATTAACTATTAGAGAAAAAGATGCTGCTCTCGTTCTTCTTCCATTATCGCCAATAATTTTTATAGTATAACTTCCAGGAGGAGTTGTTGAAGAAGTTGTGATAGTGAGAGTAGAATTACAAGTAGGAGTGCAGCTTGCAGGTGAAAAAATACATGTTGCTCCTGCAGGAAGATCAGAACAGATAAAGGAAACAGGAACAGTATTTGTACCAACTTTTTTTGCACTAACAGTTGTCGCTACCGAATCGACCTGAACAACAGAACCGTAGTTTGGACTTACGGAAATCTGAAAGTTTGTCCCACTACTCAAAACACCGCCAACTGTTGACTCTTCAAATCCACCTCCAGAAAAATACCGAGAAGCAACAGTCGCAATGAGAAAAACAGTCACAAGAATGATAATCATTGAACTCAAAGCTGTCATTAATAATAAATTTGATTTTGGTAACTTTAAACTATCTATTTGTTATTTCTTCTCTTCGACTATGACGGCGTTGACAATCCCATGCTGTGTTGGTCGTGACGTCACGCGAGCGTTGCCGATTTCGGTCTTGATAATGGTACCTTTCGTGACGATCTTGCTTCGTACGAGATGTGGGTTTGCCGGATTTTGAAGCACGTCGAGAATCTTTGACTTCTGGACTTTGTTGGTCGAAGGGTCGAGGACGTTTGCAAATTCGACTGACGTTGCGCGGACTTTCATTCCGCCGCCTTTAGTTCTTATTTTCTTTTTCTTCTCACTACCAAGCCTTACTGCGATCGGCATTCTCCCTAGTTCGAACTTCCTTTTCTTTCTTGAAATGATGATTAGTCCGCCTGTGTGCTTCTTTCCCTTGCGTCCGTGCCAAACTGCCATTCAATCACTTTAACCTGTTTAACCTATAACCTATTTAACCTATTCTAGAAATTCCCGCTTAAATCTTTAGCTCTGAACGCAAGATACGCGCCGCCTGCATACATGAAATCCCTGCCGAGATTTTGCGTGCCTGGGGCATTGTGCAAATAAATGCCAGCACCGCCTAACAGAGCGACAAGCGAAACCAAATCGTAAAGCGTCGGGTCTGCGAGAAAAGCTTTCACCGGTTTGGCAATGCGCTGCGCCAAGCTTTTCACTTCAGCCGATTTTCCTCTGAGCTTTCCTCCGACATCATAACTCATCGTCATAAAATCTAACTAGATTCTGGTAATAAAAGATTTAAATACCTATGTAAGCAATGTAGAAAAAGAAAGTTTGTTAACATTGAGTTTAAAAGGAAGGAAAGAAAAAATGACTGAAAGACCTATTGACGCTCTTGACAGGGCGAAAGGCAAGAAGATAATGGTCAAGCTGAAGAATGGTGAGGAAATCACAGGGATTCTGCGCGCGTTGGACCTCCACCTAAATCTTTGGATAGACGAAGTGGAAATTCACAACAAGGAAAACACGATCAAAGTCGGCACAGTCCTGGTTCGCGGCGACACCATTGTTTACGCTTCTCCTGTCTGAAGCAAATTGACGAAACAAGTTTGATAGTTGACGGAATAAAGGAAAGAGAAAATGCGTCACGAGCATTCTCAGGCAAATAAAATTCTGGTTCTTCATGCTACCGCTCCGACGTGCTGGTGGTCATGGGGCTACGAGGCTGTCATCAATCGTCTGAGACTGGTCTACGGA
>Ga0209542_10018888_pt1 | contig 11117 bp, 17 predicted proteins | sample RifCSPhighO2_01_FD_184028 | JGI IMG/M metagenome (GOLD analysis project Ga0209542, IMG submission 184028) | Soil microbial communities from Rifle, Colorado - Rifle CSP2_plank highO2_0.1 (SPAdes) (version 2) | ecosystem: Environmental > Terrestrial > Deep subsurface > Rock core/Sediment ...
TTGTACGCCGCATCCCTGTGCCGGTTCATGACTTTCATGAAAGGCGCTTGGTTCTTTTCATATCCATTGAAAGGCCCTTTCACTTCTGCCATCTCAGCTGAGACGCAGTATGCATGTCCTGTCATTATCGCTGTCAGCGCTCCTGTTATCGCAAAAGCTTTCTCGCTGTCATAAGGTGTCCCCATCACCATCAATAAAGTTCCTAGATTTGCATATCCCAATCCTAGTGGTCTGTAATCCTCTGAGTTCCTTGCTATCGAGTAAGTAGGGTAGCTTGACAATCCGACAATTATCTCCTGCGCTATGAACATTATCCTGCATGCAGCCCTGTATTTATCCACGTCGAAAGTCTTGTTGTCGCTGCCCAAGAATTTCATCATGTTGACAGAAGCTAAGTTACAGGCCGTATCATCTAAAAACATGAATTCACTGCACGGGTTACTCGCCCTTATCGGAGAGGTATTGCTTGAAGTGTGCCACTTGTTTATTGTCGTGTCAAACTGCACACCAGGATCTGCGCAAGCCCATGCTGACTGGCATATCTTGTTCATCAAATCCCTTGCGGAGTATTCATTCACGACTTCTCCCGTTGTCCTCGCGATAGTTCTCCATTTCCCGTCGTTCACAACTGCATTCATGAAGTCATCTGTCAGTCTTACTGAATTATTTGCATTCTGCCCTGAGACAGTGTGATAAGCTTCTCCATTGAAGTCAGATGGATATCCTGCGTCAATCAATGCTTTCACTTTCTTCTCTTCTTTCATCTTCCACTCGATGAAATCAACTATCTCCGGGTGGTCCATGTCCAAGCAGACCATCTTCGCTGCCCGTCTTGTTGTTCCACCGGATTTTATAGAACCGGCTGCCCTATCAAATACTTCCAGGAAGCTCATCAAGCCAGAGGATTTTCCTCCGCCGCCGAGTTTTTCATACCTGCTCCTTAATCTTGAGAAATTCGTTCCGCTGCCCGATCCAAATTTAAAGAGCTTCGATTCTGATTTTATTAAATCGAAAATACTTCCGAGGTCGTCCTGCACGTCCTGTATGAAACAGGCGGAGCACTGCGGCCTTTCATATGCGTTTGTTATTTTTACGACAGAATTTGATTGTTCGTCGTATGTATAATTCTCCATTGTGCCTTTTATGCCATATTCCTGCCACAGCCCGCAGTTGAACCATACCGGGGAATTGAAAGCCGCGTATTGGTTGATCAGCAAGAAGTTCAATTCATCCTCAAAAGCATCTGCCTCGTCCTTTGCAGCGAAGTAATTATGTCCTTCGCCCCAATTTCTTATTGTGTGTGAAATCCTGTGGACCAGTTGCCTTGCACTCACTTCATGACCTGTTCCAGGCACTCCTGCTTTCCTGAAGTATTTTGAGACAGCTATGTCAGTTGCCAGTTGTGACCAGCTTTTAGGGACTTCAACATCCTTCATCTCGAAAACCACCCTTCCATCAGGCTCGCTTATGATGGAATTCCTCTTCTCGTACTCAACCTCATCCAGCGGGTTTTTGCCCTTCCTAGTAAATGCCCTACCTATCTCAAGTCCCTTCTTAAGCAGCTTTGCCTTCATTAAGAGTTCACCTCAAGTTTTTGTTTATATATGGTGCCTGTCACTGTCTGCAAGTCCCCGTTTTCATGCTTTAGGCACAAATGGAAAGTACTATATGTTGTGTACATCATTGGTCAGATACACAACTAATTGTATTTTGTTGATTAAGTGATATATAAGCATTATTGTTGTTTAATCGCATATTTGCATAGCATATTTCTTGAAATGTAATTCTGGAAACGATATAACAGCTTATATATTTTTCAGGGGAAGGTGGGAAGTGAATATTGTTTCCAGCATATGCTTCCAATATAACTATTTTACAGTAGTGATAGACAGAAACATTTATATAAGAAGCTTGAGCTTGGTTAATGCCATGAAAGGCGACCAACCAGGCGATTTGAGCATACATGATCCTGTCTATGACGCAGGCCTGCCTTTGCTGGATGTCCAGAGTCGATTGCTGCTTTCAGCTCCATGGAACGTGGAAAAAAGAAGAAGCTCTAACATAAGGATAACGCCGGTCGCTGGTTACATTGAGAAGCAGAAAAAGAGGGACTTGAAAAGCACTGCTTATGAGGCATACGCGACAATTCTCTTCTCGCATCTTTTCAGCAGGTACAACGAGATGTTTTCCAGAAATGATTTCACGCTGTATGTTCCGCAGGCTGTGAGAGTTGCTCATGGCGAGAGGGCTGAAGATAATTCATTGAAGTCTGTGCTTTACGAGCTTTTTTGCCCTGGCAGGCCTTTCAACAGGATTAACAACGCCAGGTCGTCTGATTCATGCAATGTTGACGGGGAAGAAGTGCGCGTAGGGGAAAGGGCCATGTATCTGTCAGGAATCTTCGCGGAGATCATGAGACGGGAAGGGCTGGTCCACGGAGATACTTCTCTTAGGCATTTTTTCATGCTCCCGCTTGACGTCAAGCTTAATGATGTTGACAGGGATGGGAATCTTTACACTCTGGATTCCAGGAACGGACTCGGCGTCATTGATGTCGAAGGTTCAAGGAGGGAAGGGCCTGATTCAGAAGGGGTTAGGAAAGAAGTTGATGCGTTCCATACACGTGTTTCTGGAAGGTTTAGGACGCCACGCTCTGAGGAATATTTCGAAAGAGGTTCTGCTCTTGTGAAGGCCAAATGCCTAGATTTTTCAGCGATAGACCTTGTGGCAAGGCTTGCTGATGAGATATTTGCTTCCAGGTTTGGCAACTTGGGAGTTGCGAGGGTTGACATGCGGGAACAAAAGGCATATTTGAGATAATTCTTGGTTATTTTGAGCAGAAGTTCGATGATTATAGGGCGATGTGATTGTTATATTTGAAATAATGTCATTTTTCAGCGGCTATTAGAACATCTCTCTCGACTCTGTCAATAAGATGCATTTGTGAAAAACCAGCATCTGCTAATGCCTTTAGCGTTGCTTTTTCATCCATGCGATAGCTATCGCTTGCATCTTGAGCTTCATGATCAAGGATTTCAGTTCTGAGCGGCTCATCCAGATAGCGGTAGCGCCGGAACTGGTGTTCAGCCATCTCCCACCTAGATTTAACATTGCCTGGATATACCTTGTCCATCAGTAAGAGTGCTCCTTGCGGAGACAGGCATGAATGGATTTTCCTGAAGATTCTGTGTTTTTCGTCCCAAGTGAAATTGTGTATAACCCATGCTGAGGCTATAGCATCATAGGTGGCATCAGTTCTTTTCAGATAGGCAAGCGCATCATCGCAGATGAAAGTCACCCTGTCTTTGTATCTTGCAAGAGCCTCTTTTGACCGTTCTATCATCTCCGGTGAAACATCAAGTATGTCTATTGCTAGTGAAGGATTATGTTCCAATATGTATTGCGTCAGATCTCCCTCGCCGCTTCCTATCTCCAAGCCTGTCCTCTAGGGTATACCCTCTCCTCTTCAGCAGATCTATGATTCCAGGGTCGATTTCCGGACGTACTGCAGTTATCATTTTTCAGCCTCTTCGATTATGTCAAAAGTTATTTTTACTAATGTGCTTGGCTTCAACTCATTCTCAAGAACTCTGGGAATGACTAAAATAGCCTGCTTTCCGTGCTTCGCAATCTTCTTTGTTATTGTGAATTGTTTTGCCATTGTATGTATAAAGCATCCATTTCCTATGCCAAATCCCTATATAAATCTTGCTATATTTTAACCACTATCTAGTTGCAACAATAGAAAGCTTTATATAGTACTTTGTCTCCTATAGTAACTATCTGAAAAATGATAACATATGATTTGGAAAAGAGGGTTGGAAGCGAAAATTCCTATTCACCTAGCGCTACAGGCATGTATATGCCAAGTTTAGAAGGCTCTAGGAGAGCAGGTTACACTCTAAGTAATTCAGATGAATCATACTCTGGAAAGGCTTCCAACGCCGACTCTGGATCATATGCAACTTCTCTTATTAACATGAGGACAGCCGAGGAAAAGAAGCTCTACAGTCATGTTGACGGGGCCAACGGCGGCTGCCAGTGCGGAATGCATTAGGAAGTTTGTATGGACATAGTCAATGATATTAGGGATAGCCAGAATGATGGCTTTCATAGAAGCAATAACCGCATAAGATTAGAAGCGCTTCTTGATGATGTGGTCGCTGACCTTAATGGAAACGTCGAGCATAAGAGGGATTTCTACTGGCGTTTGTGTTTATGGAGCGGGCGGGATTTTGCCAGCGTGAAAAGCCCGGTATATAAGATATTGCAGGGTGCAGGAATAACAAGGTTGTTCATACCTAGGCTTATAGCGAAGGTGCGCAGTTCTTCTTCTTCAGAGGACTGGTCAACGCCTCATGATGAAGTGAGGTTTAAGCTGCCATTTGACGAAAGGCATATGAGGCATCTCGAAATGGCGCTGAAAGCTCATGGAGAAGAACATGGGTATGCTGAAGCCAAGATTTCATACTAAATTTAAATTCTGCTTTTCAATCCAGCCCATAATAATGGCAAGGATATTGTAGCGTCGCATATCACATCTACGAAATTCCCTTTTGGATTCATCTTTCCCCAGGAAATCCCTTCTTTCAGAGGCGCTCCGCTTGAGCCACCAAAGGCTTCTCGATCAACAGTCAATTGTATTCCATATTCAGCTGGTTTGGGCGCGAACTGCATGGCCTGCTGTATGTAATTCTTTGGCACTCCTCCGCCGATGTATATCACTCCAGATCTTTTCGCAGTCCAGGAAAGATCGTTTATCACATTCAAATCTCCGAAAGCATCGATTTTTATTTTATTGCTTTGTAAAAAGTTCCATACTTGTAGCCCCAATCCGGAATCAGCCAGCGCAGGGCAGAATAATTTGATATCATTGTCAGCGCATATCCTCAAGATTGTATTCTTAGGAGCATGCTTACCGAATTCATGTAAAAATTCTTGTATGTTCATCTCTTTTTTCAGTTTAGGGAACACTTCCTTGCAGTAATCCTCGATCAATCCGTAAACCTTGTTGCTCATGTATGAGTTGTACATCCTGTCCAATCCTTGCTTGTTCAGTTTTTCATCGTCAGCATATTCGCTTCCTTGGTAATGCCTTTCGCCCAATCCTTCGCCTAGGTCATGCGTCAATGTTGCTCCAGTAGTTACTAGAACAGAAATCCTCCCGCTCTTCAGTATGTCGTGGATTATGTTCTTCATCCCGCCAGGGACCATCGCTCCGGCAATCCCCAAAAAGATCCTGCAATCCTTGTCCTTGAACATCCTCTCAGCTATGTCAACTGCCAATCCTAATTTTCCAGCCTGGAAAACCCCTGATTTCTCGAAGGCTTTCGCTAAGTCATTTATCTTCATGTCCTTTGTTATAGTCACGTGATCTACTGGTTTCATGGTTATTCCGACCAAACCTCTGCTTTTAAACGTTTCTTACGGTCTGGACCGGAGATTTTCCGGAAAATTGACAGAAAGCTTTAAATATAATTAAATTATACGTGGTGCTCATGGAAACGATTGAGATAAAGCCAAAAAAGTGGGGGAATTCCCTGGGATTCACGATACCGAAGGAGATAGTGGAAAAGGAGAGGCTTTCTACGAAGAAGAGGGTTAGGATAACCATCACAAGCCTGGATAATAGGCATAAGCTGAAGGAGATGTTCGGGACGTTAAAGTTCGACAAGCCAACTCAGCAAATAATGGATGAGATAGACGAGGGATATGATGACTGAGTCATTTCTAGCGGATACATACGCGTTGATAGAGATAATTGAAGGCAATCCTAACTACGAGAAGTATACGGATTACAACCTGTGCATCACTGAGCTTAACCTGATTGAGCTGTACTACGCGATACTCAGAAAGCGCGGCAAGGAGCAGGCACGCCATTATCTTGAAGAATGGGACAGTTTCACCACGGGCATCTCATTGGAGAGCATCAGGTTCGGGATGCAGTTCAAGCTTCTGAACAAGAAAGACAAGCTAAGTTACACTGACTGCATAGGTTATGCGCTGGCGATGGAAAAGAATATCAAATTCCTAACAGGGGACGAGAAGTTTGAAGGCCTTGCGAATGTTGAATTTGTCAAATAAAAACCTATATAAACGCTTTGTCTTGATTGTTTTTCCATGATTCTGGGGGTAGCGGGGACTCACGGCAGCGGCAAGGACACTATGGCCGCATACTTGATGAAGAAAGGCTTTGGCCACTATTCGCATTCTGATGTCCTTAGGGAAGACTTGAGATCCCAAGGTATTGAAGTTACAAGGGAAAACCTCGTGAGCTATGGGAATAAGTTGCGCGCAGAGAAAGGACCTGACATATTGACGTGCAGGATCCAGGCAATACTGAAGAAAGGCATGGATTATGTCATAACAAGCATCCGCAACGAGGCAGAAGTCAAGGCATGGCAGGAACTCAATGATTTCAGGCTTGTCTGGGTTGACGCTTCTGAAGAGCTGCGCTTCAAGAGGTTCATGGCAAGGCATGAAAGGAACTCAGAAAGCCAGAAGGAACAGACTTTCAATGATTTCCTTGCAGCTGAGAAAAGGGAATGGGAAAACGACGATCCAAACAAGCAGCAGCTGAAGAGATGCAAGGCTTTGGCAAACGAAACTATAATAAATGACTCCACATTAGAGAATTTCCATAAAAAGATAGATATTTTGCTTAAAGGGGGTTGAGGTTTTCAAATGGTTGACAACAGGCCTAGCTGGGATGAGTATTTCATGGACATAGTCAATGCAGTTTCAAAGCGCGGGACATGTGATAGGGGCCAGGCAGGCTGCGTGATTGTCCGGGATAAAAGAATCCTCACGACAGGATATGTCGGCTCTCCTCCTGGCTTGCCGCATTGCGACGAGGTCGGTCATCAGATGCATGCAGTAACTCATGAAGATGGTTCGGTTTCCCAGCATTGCATCCGCACGACTCACGCAGAGCAGAACGCCATGATACAGGCTGCCAAGCACGGGATTTCATTGGAAGGAGCCACAATCTACACGAAGATGACTCCATGCTATGTCTGCGCCAAATTGATCATCACCGCCGGGATAAAAAGGGTTGCCGCGTTGCGCGATTATCATGCTGCAAGGGAATCAAAGGAGATATTGACGCGGGCTGATGTCAAGGTAGATATACTCAACAAGGAAATAGAAGCTTACAAGGACCAATGAGGCTTCAAGTTCAGCGCCTGGACAAGAGCATGGATCTTCCAGCAATAGCGCATGAAGGCGACGCTGCATTGGACTTAAGATCATCAGAAGACAAGATTTTGAAGGCCGGACAGCAGTCCGTAGTCAAGACTGGATTGAAGGTTTCAATACCTAAAGGGTGCGTCGGTGTCATCAAGGACAGGTCCGGCTTGGCTGCTAAGAATGGTCTTCATTGCCTGGCTGGAGTGATTGATTCCGGTTACAGAGGTGAAATCGGGGTCATCATCAGAAACTTGGGCAATGAGGACTTTCATATTGAAAAGAATATGCGCATCGCACAGATGCTTGTTCTAGATCATCACTCTCCTGTTGTGGAGGAAGTTGATTCTTTGGAAGACAGTTCAAGAAGCGAGAAAGGTTTTGGGAGCACAGGCGTCCATTAAGAATTTATAGTATTGATTTTATGTCTTTCAGCAATTCTTCGAACTTTTTCTGGTTGATATGCCCCAGTTTGTTCAGGTTTTTCTGTTCCCCGTTGAGCTTGTAAGCCAGGTCATAGGATTTTTCCATCGGCAGGTAAGGATCGTCCTCAGACTGGTAGACAAACACTTTCCCAAAGCTTTTCTCAAGCTTCTCCCAGTTGAAATTTCTTTGCGTGAATGTCTCGCATAGGGGATCGTATTTCTCGTCCCATAAAGAGCCGACAAATCCCGCGACAGAGAACAATGCCTTCGGTTTCAGGTTGAATTTCTCGACAATGCCAAGCAAAAATGCAACTCCGACAGAATGCCCGATTAAGATGGTATCCCTGTCTATCTTCCTGATGTGCGGCTGCATCACACTCATCCAGTTGTCGAAGTTCTGCCCTTTAGGCGTCGGGAACTTTGGAACAATAACTTCAATCTTCAGTTTCTCCAGCTCTTTCTTTAGCCATGGAAACCAGTGTTGATCAGGGTTGCTTTCAGTCCCGTGGATTATTATTGCTCTTGTCATTGTCTGCACTCGCATTCCTCGTCGTTTATTTTGGAAATCACTTCAAGAAACAGCTTTTTAACACTTTCGGCGTTCTTGTTTATTATCTCCAGTATCTTTTCAAAAGTGACATGCGCCTCCCCTTCCTTCCAGCAGTCATAGTCAGTTGACATCGCTATTGCGGCATAGCACATCTTCGCTTCCCTGGCCAAGACAACCTCGGGGACAGTAGTCATGTTTATCACGTCAGCATTCATCTGCCTGAACATGTTGCTTTCTGATTTAGTGGAGAATCTTGGCCCTTCGATTGTCACGATTGTTCCTTTCTCATGGTAAGGCAGTTTAAGTTTCTTCGCTGCTTCGGAAAATAATCTTCTCAGGTTGCTGCAGAACGGCTCGGCCATCGGGACGTGGTTCACTCTCTCATCAAATAATGTCTGCTCTCTTTTGGTTGTTCGATCAATGAACTGGTCTATGAAGACGAAATCACCAGGCTTTATGTTCTCTTTCAATGAGCCGCATGCAGTTGAAACGATGAGATGCGTGCATCCCTCGTCTTTCAGTGCCTGTATGTTCGCCCGGTAATTTACTTTTGTTGGAGAAATATTATGTTCCTTTCCATGCCTGGCTAATATCACGACGTCGACTCCGTTTATCTTTCCAAGAGTTAATTTCGAAGAAGGTTCCCCGAATTTAGTCATGACTTCTTTTTCCTGGCAATCCTGTAATAACTTAGGATCATCAAGCCCAGTCCCGCCTATTATTCCTATCTTCATTGCAGGACCTTCTCTTTGAAGACTTTCCATATGTCTGCCGATACTTCCTCAATGGTTTTCCTTTCATTTCCCTTCATGCAGTTGAGTATGGTGCAGTTCTTCCTCTCCTTGCACAGCTCAAGATAGACATTCCTAGTAGATTCCAGGTATTTTTCGTTCTTCTCGTGAATATCTGTCTCCCTTCCCCTTTTTGCGACAGCTTCAGTTGTGTTCTGCGTCGGCAAGTCCAGGAATATGACATAGTCTTCCTTCGCCAGTTTCAAATGTTTAAGTTCAAGTTCAAGTAGCCAGTTTATGAAATCTTTCCGCTTTTCCCTGTCCTTGAACTTCGATCCTTGATGAGCATGGTTTGATATGAAGTACCTGTCGCAGATGACATAATACCCTTCCTTGATGTGCTTCTTGATCTCCTTGGTGGCTTCTAGTCTATCAAGCTCAAAGAACAACGCAGCCAATTTGGGATGGATCTGCTCCAGAGTCCCGAATTCTCCGCGAAGATAGGCTTTGACTTCCTTCCCGAAGAACGTATCATATCGAGGGAAGCTCATCTTCCTGACTTTTTTGCCTTCCTGCTCTAATTTCTTGACAAGAATTTCAGTCTGCGTGCCTTTTCCAGCGCCGTCCACTCCTTCAATGACTATGATCTTGCCATTCATTCACATGCAGGCTTTGACGAAGCTATAAAAAAGTTTCGATGGGTTGTCCGGCGTGGAAGTCAGTTCAGGATGCGCCTGCGTAGCCATGAAGTACTTGTGCTTGGGCAATTCGATCATCTGCACTATCTTCCCATGGATGCCCAAAAATCTCTCATAATGACCAAAGTCCATGTCGACTTCCCCGCCGTCATCCAGCACAAACACTTCTCCGTGCTCGAAAGGATTCATGGTTCCAGGATCCACATTCAGGTACCCATCACATTTGATTGGTATGACTTTGAATTTCCCGGAAAACAAATGCCCTATAGAAGCGGCGACGCCGCCTTTGCCTAGACCAGAAATGACTCCCCCCGTAACCACAATGTATTTAGTTTGCTGCACTCTTAATGGTTGAAACAGCTTATATACAGCTTATATTAAAGTATTTTGGTGATTCAAAGATTTTTTCTTTTCTTAAGCTTCTTCATCCATGCGCCTAGCTTCGAGCCAAGGAAATATACCCCGAACACCACTATGAACACTACCAGTATCGCGAATGGCGCTGCAATCGGGTTCTCCCTTATGAAGTTGAACAATGGCTCATTGTAGAATGCAACTGAAAAGGTTGCCACGAACGTGAATATCATCAGCAGCACTATGTATCTCAATGTCTGCACTTCCCTTATCATCCCCTCAATTCTGTAGGAGAAGTAAGTAGCGATCACAAGTTCAGCTGCTAAAAATATCAGTATCTCATAGGCCATGTCTTCACATCTCCTCTATTACATTGATTCCAAGGAGGTTAAGAGAGTTCTTCAAGGTTGCCCTGAACGCTTCAACCAGTCTCAGCCTGAAAGATTCTTCTTCAGAGCCTATCACCTGGCAATTGTGGTAGAATTCATTGAATGTCTGGGCTAGTTTGTACGTGTAGTTCGCAATCACGCTGCTATCCAGGTTTTCAGCTGCTTCCTTCACCCTTGCAGGCAGCTCATCAAGCTTTTTTATCAGCTCTTTTTCCTTCTCGCTTATCGTGCTTGTTATTTTCGCCTTGCTTCCCTTAGTTTTCCTTAATATAGAAGAAGCTCTTGCGTAGGAATATAACAAGTATGGGCCTGTGTCCCCTTCGAAATTCATCGCTTTTTCCTTTTCGAATATCGTGACCTTGTTCGGGTCCTGCTTCAGCATTGAATATTTCATGCATGCTATGGCTATTGCCAGGGATCTTTTCTTCAGCTCATCCTCGCTGATCTTGTCTCTCTTCAATATCTCCTGCCTTGCATATTCCACTAATTCTCTCTTGAAGCTCGAGTAGAGTACATTATTCCCTGTCCTTGAAGACATCTTTCCCCATGGAAATCTAACTTCGCACACAGGGACATACCTGCAGTTCTTCGCCTGCTTGAATTTCATCAGTTCCAGCGTCTTGAACAGCTGGTAGATGTGTAGCTCCTGCGCTTTCCCGACGACATACACCGCCTTGTCTATCTTGTGCTTGTTGAATTTCTCCTCTGCTAGCGCCAGGTCTTTCGTTGAATACAACGCAGTCCCATCCTTCCTCAGCAATACCCACACTCCAAGGTTTTGGTCT
>Ga0209542_10018889_pt1 | contig 11116 bp, 15 predicted proteins | sample RifCSPhighO2_01_FD_184028 | JGI IMG/M metagenome (GOLD analysis project Ga0209542, IMG submission 184028) | Soil microbial communities from Rifle, Colorado - Rifle CSP2_plank highO2_0.1 (SPAdes) (version 2) | ecosystem: Environmental > Terrestrial > Deep subsurface > Rock core/Sediment ...
GGTTCAAAAGAATTTAATATATTGGCTGAAAAAATGAAGCCGTTAATAAATTCTTATACATATAAATCATTTAAACCTACAAAAATTTATGATAATATATTAATTTCAAGTGATTTTATTCCCATAGAATCAAAAGTTCTAGAATTTAAAGCATCAGATCATTTCCCTGTTTATGCAAAACTTAAGCTTAAAAATTGACGGAGCTCTAAAGTAATTACTTCTAGATAGTTTCAATAAAATTTCTTTATCTATATTTATAGGAATACACAATAAAGCATAATAAAATTTATTTAATCCCCAAAAGCATCAACCGCTGCTTCAAAAAGTAAATCTAAATTTTTCTTTAAATTTATATGATGAAACTTTGGATTCCATTTTTCCCCTAAAATGTCCGATACGACAAAGGCGCTTGCAATTTTAACTTTTCTAACGGTTGCAACTGCAAAAAGAGCAGAAGCTTCCATTTCAACAGTCGCTACTCCATTTTTTGTATAATTCTTGATCTCCCTTTTAGTTTCCCTATACGGTGCATCAATAGTCCATGTAGAAGCCTTTTCAAATGATAAACCCAATTTATTCATACTATTTCCAAATTTAGTAGTTAATTGCTGGTCTGGATAAGAAAACTTTCCATGTGAAATGTAATGATAACTTGTTCCTTCATCTCTCAACGCTTTGTCGCACAAAAAGAACCCTTCTCTCTTTAATCCACCTGCAGTTCCAACACTAATAAACTCCTTTACACCTAATGCAATTAATTCTTCTAAAATGGTAACTGCATGTGGAGAACCAATACCATTTATACGAAGAATTCCAACATCCTTTAAAAAATATATCTGCCCAAGATGTGTAACATTATTTAATTTTTTTAGTTTATGCCTTACTTTGATTCTTCTTTCTAAACCTGTATCATAAATTAAAATAAATCTCTTTGGCAGCTTCTTATTTTTAATTTTTTTATAATTTATATAGTCTACTGGATTAAAAAGTGCCTCTTCAAGATGCTTATTTTTATATATAGGATAAACCATTCAAACCTCTGTTCCGCTTATCTACATCTCTTCTAGACGTTTAATTCTGGAATTTATGTCTGGATGAGTTGAAAATAATTCATTCATTCCACCTAATCCTCTGAGTGGATTCTCAATAAACAAATGGGCAGTGGCTTTATTTGCATCATCAACAATTTTGTCTTTAGCATCTCTTATTTTCTTTAATGCATTAGCTAATCCCTGGGGATTTCTTGTTAACATCGTACCTGAAACATCAGCTAAATATTCTCTTTGTCTTGACGCAGCTAATTTAATTAGTTGCGCAACAATTGGTGATAGTATTGCCAATAATAATCCTATCAAAATTAATGCTATTCCAATACCTCCACTTTTTCTATCGTGGCTACGTGCCCCTCCCCATAGGAAACTTCTTAAAATAAAATCGCTAATTAGAACTACTACACCTGCCAAAATAGTTACAAGCATCATATACCTGATATCAAAATTCTTTATATGGCTCATTTCATGGGCAATAACTCCCTCTAATTCTTGCCTATCCATAATTTCTCTTAAACCACTTGTTACTGTTATAGAAGCATGTTGAGGGTCTCTTCCTGTAGCAAATGCATTTGGGCTATTTTCCTTAATGATGTATATTTTAGGTACTGGGATGCCTGCTGCCAATGATAATCCTTCTATGGTATTTACTAAATAAGGATCCTCTTTTTTACTAACTTCTTTTGCATGATGCATACTTAGTATTAAAGAATCACCACCATAAAACCCAATCAACATCATAATAATAATAAAAATAATTCCAAAAATTAACCCAACAAATGCATTTGCAAAGAAAAATCCAAGGAAATATGAAAGGCCCAGAGCAATTATTATGAAAGCAATAACTAATACAACAGAATTTCTCTTATTACTAGAAATAGCATCATACAATTTTGCCATTTTATTTATTTCTTGGGCTTATTTTTTCCAACTACCTTTTTGTAGCCTATCCAGATAAGGATTAATATTTCAATAAATATAACTATAACCCTCAACCATTTATCTACATTACCTCTTGAGAAATATCTTATTGTGCTATATGCTAAAGTTAATATGCCTCCAAATAAAAATCCTCCTGCAACAAACTCAACACCAAAATATAAACCAAAGATAATTGCTCCAATTCCTATTATTGCAGTTAAAACAAATACATTCCTTTGATAATCATTGTTTAAATTTTCATAATCTCTTCCGCAATAGTTACACTTATCAAATACATCGCAACCATTTTGATCTTGTTTAAACTCAGGGCTTCCCTTATCTAAACTACACTCTTGAACCCCTTTTGATTGCCAAGGATCCGTACAATTAACCTGGATTCCCACTTTAGCAGGAGTTGGTTCCATATAATTAATATTATTACACAAATCTTCATATTTTGGACTTGGATAAACAGCTTCAATAACAAAATACACAAAGAATGCAAATAATATTGCAATACCAATTATTAATCCAGTCTGTTTTAGATTTATAATAGCCATACTAGAATTTAACCTTTACAGGTTCTTTTTCTGCTTTAGCCACTTCAAAATATTCTCTTTCTTTAAATCCAAACATCCCCGAGATTATATTTGTAGGAAATTGTTGAATTGCCTGATTTAAACTTAACACATTATCATTATAAAATTGCCTTGAGTAGGCTATTTTGCTTTCAGTTCCTGCTAACTCTTCTTGAAGCATCTTAAAATTGTCACTCGCCATTAATTTTGGATATGCTTCTGCCACAGCGAAAATACTCTTTAAACCAGCAGTTAGCATATTATCTGCCTTAGCTTTATCCTTTATACTGTCAGATTTCATCATTAATGTTCTGGCTTCTGTTACCATCTTAAATGTCTCTTTTTCATGTTTGGCATATCCTTTTACAGTTTCAACTAAATTAGGTATTAAATCAAATCTCCTTTTTAGTTGAACATCAATTTGGCTCCAAGCATTTTCAATTCTATTTCTTAAAGTAACCAATCTGTTATACGTTGCGATAAACCAGATTACAAGAATTGCAACAATAGCAATCAATACCCATAAAATAGCACTTGCCATAAAATTGCGTCACAAATAGCACTTGCCATAAAATTGCGTCACAAATTAGGTATTTAAACCTTTTGAATTTGATTTTTATTACATAAATACAGATTTATTTAGGTATTTCATAAAGGCTAGAGTATTAGACTTTGGGAGACTTGTACTAACCAAACTCCCATTTTGAGATTCTTTAAGATTTCCATCTATTTCAACAACAATTTTACGCCTTTTAAATTTCACAAATTTTTCTCCCAAAGCAACTGAAACAGTTAAAGGATCATGCATGTAAGGCCAGCTTTTACTATGTTTATGATAGATATCAATATGTTTTCTTAATATTTTTAAAACTGAATTAGAATCTCTTTCAAGTTTTTTGTAAAAATCAGTATTAGGGTCAATTTGAATTTTATTATTGAATGTAGTTTGTGCTCCCACTAAATATGTTCTAATCCCAGAATTAATCAAATTTATGGCAGATTTTACATCAATTTTAACATTATGTTCTACCCAATTTGGTCTTCTACTATAGTTAATTGAACCTCCCATTTGATAAAGAGTTATTTTATTTTTACAGTTAGGATATCTTCCAATAAATCTTGATAAATTAGTAAATGGTCCAATTCCTATATAATTAATTTGATTATAATCATCAACAATATTCTTAATTCGTTTTATGTAATTATTTTTTATTTTATAGTTTTCCCCAGTAATGAATTCATCAACAATGAAATGTTGTTTGTTCAAAGTAGAACCCTGAACAACCTCAATCTCCTTATTAGTCAATTCAAGAATTTTTTTTAAGAATATAAACCTTTTACCTTCTGGGTCGTCGCTTGTCACAATTAAGTCGACTTTTGAATTATTTATTAATTCAAGCAAAGCAAACATATCATCAGGATCATAACCAATGTCAGTATCAAAAATGATTCCAGTTTCCATTATATTAGACTAAATTTTAGATTTTATTAAATTTTCTTAAAATATTTAAATTTATATATGGGGAAAAATACCTAAGATTATGTTTTTAGATCCATTAGTTCAATGGTTTACAGAATTAATCACGAAACTTTATACAATTCCAATTAAGTACATAGTTAACTACTATAAATTATTTCAAATTAGTTTTCAGAGGTATAGATTAAAAAGAAAATATAAAAATTAGGATGCAAATATTTATAAATAAATAAAAAATTTCTTCAATCTAATGACTGAAAATATAAAAGCAGTGGAACTTTCAAAAAAGCAGCGTGAAATTTCAATTTCTGAATTTTTTACCAGAAATAGACATTTACTCGGATTCGACAATCCTACGAGAGCTTTAATGATGGTTGTAAAGGAGGCTGTAGACAATGCATTAGATGCAACGGATTCGACAATCCTACGAGAGCTTTAATGATGGTTGTAAAGGAGGCTGTAGACAATGCATTAGATGCAACTATGGAGATGAAAGTTCTTCCAGAAATATATGTCGAATTAAAACAATTAAATGAGGATAGATTTATTGTTATTGTTGAAGATAATGGTCCAGGTATTATTAAACAACAAATTCCAAATATATTTGCAAAATTGTTATATGGTAGTAAGTTTCATACTCTTAAACAAAATAGAGGGCAGCAAGGAATTGGTATTAGTGCTGCAGTTCTGTATTCACAATTAACAACCGGTAAATTTACTAAAATAATCTCTAAGATACATCCAAAGAAACCAGCACATTACTTTGAATTACATATAGATACCAAAAGGAATGAACCAATTATAGAACGTGATCATGAAGTTGATTGGAATAAAGATCACGGAACAAGAATAGAGCTAGAATTAGAAGCAAGATATCAAAAAGGAAGGCAAAGTGTTGATGAATATATCAAACAAACTGCAATTGTAAACCCTCATGCAAAAATAATCTATATAACTCCCGAAAAAGAAAGAATTGAATTTCCTAGAGTTACAAATGATCTACCAAAGGAACCAAAAGAAATTAAACCTCATCCTCATGGAATTGAGATAGGTACGTTAATACGAATGCTTAAAGATACAACATCAACAACTCTTAGCTCATTTTTACAAAATGATTTTTCGAGAATAGGTCCTACAGTATCCTCTAATATCTGTGATGAGGCCAAATTAAGTACAAGAGCAAAACCCTCTTCATTGGAAAATTCTCAAATAGAAATCCTGTTCAAAGTCATTCAAAATACAAAAATAATTGCACCCCCAACAGATTGCCTAAGCCCAATTGGTTCTGAATTACTTGAAAAAGGATTAAAAAAAGAAATTCAGGCTGATTTTTTTACAACTACGACTAGACCCCCTTCAGTTTACAGAGGGATGCCTTTTCTGATTGAAGCTGCGATTGCATATGGTGGTGATTTAGATAAAGAGTCTACAATAAGACTGATGAGGTTTGCCAATAGAGTGCCATTACTATATCAGCAAGGAGCTTGTGGAATTACCGAAGGTGCTTCGGATATAACTTGGAGACCCTATGGACTAGGCCAAAGTTCTGGAAATCTGCCAACAGGGCCTGCAATAATTGTAGTGCACATCGCAAGTGTTTGGGTTCCATTCACAAGTGAAGCCAAAGAAGCAATTGCACATTATGACGAAATTTTGAAAGAAATTAAATTAGCATTGCAAGACTGCGGAAGAAAGCTGGCAGCATATATACGAAAGAATGTAAAGGCTAAAGAGCAAAAGGAGAGGATTAGCTTATTCGAAAAATACATTCCTGAATTGGCATTTTCTTTATCAAATCTTACTGGTGAAAAAAGTGCAATAATTGAAGAGAACTTGAAAAAGATATTAAACAAAAATATGTCAAAGCTAATTGAAAGTGTACAAGAAGATGGAAAAGAAGAATCAAAAGAATAAATCAAAAGAAGAAATTGAATTGCTGGGTAGGCGAATTGTAAACCAAATAGATAAAGGTAAAAATCCAGAAATAGTATTTCCTCTTAGAAATCTAAGCAATATAGTATATGACAAGAAAACCAAAACATTGAAGCTGGGTGATAAAAAAGGAAGTAGATTATTTTTTAATGTTGCGCATGCAAAAAAATTCTTGCAGACTGTTGAAGTTGCGAGTATTATCAAAAAAGAATTATTAGATTCTGGAAAACATGAGCATCTTAGAGGAGTCTTTTATATAAGCAAAAGAACCATTCCTGGAACAAATGTTAATATTGTTGACGATCAAACTGAATCGGATAAAGCTATTGAAGATCTGGAAGTTATTACAGGACTTTCTAGGGAACAAATGCATGTTTCGGCAAATAAAATGGGTTCTATGGTTGGAAATATAATCTTGGAAGATTCGGGGGATACAATTGATTGTTCAAAATTAGGGCGTGGAGGATATTCTGTTCCATCAATTACTGATGAATTATCTTTTAAAAAAGTAAATGCTAAATATATTCTATATATGGAAAAAGCTGCAATATTTGAAAGATTGAACGAAGATAAATTTTGGCAAAAAAATAATGCAATTCTTGTTACAAGTCAAGGTCAGACAACAAGAGGAATAAGAAGATTACTGCAAAGACTCTCAGATGAAGAAAACTTGCCCATTTACGTCCTCACGGACTTTGACTGTTGGGGATTTTATATCTATTCTGTAATTAAATATGGTTCTATTGCTTTGGCTCATGCTTCGGAAAAATTAACAATTCCAGGTGTCAAGTTTTTAGGAATAACTGCAGATGATATAGTAAAATATGACTTAAAAAAGCACCTTATAAAATTAAATGAGCAAGATTTGACAAGAATGAAACAAGTTTCAGAATATGAATGGTTCAAAGAAAATAAAGATTGGCTAAGGCAACTTAAAATGATGAAAGATTTTGGGGCTAAAGCAGAAATTCAAGCACTAGCCACAAAAGGGATCAGTTTTATTTCAGAAAAATATTTACCTGAAAAAATCAAGAATAAGGAATTTCTAGACTAAGATGAGTAATATTTAAATTATTTTCTCTTTAGTTAGTTTTATGGACATAATTAAAATAAAAACAGTCAAGAAAGAAGAATTAATTGATATTACCGAAAAAATTTCAAAACTAGTAAACCTTGATGAAGGAATTTGCTTTGTTTATATTAGACATGCAACTGCCGCAATATTTATAAACGAAAATGAAGATGGATTCAAAGAAGACTTTTTGTATTTCCTTAGTAAATTAATTCCAGAAAATAATTGGAAACATAACTTGATTGATGATAATGCTACTAGCCATTTAAAGGCAAATTTACTAAGTCATTCAATATTTATCCCTATTAAGGATAAAAAATTAATGTTGGGTACATGGCAAAAAATTTTCTTAGCAGAATTTGATGTTTCTTAGCAGAATTTGATGGTCCAAGAGAAAGGGAATTAGTTCTAAGTTTTATTTAATGTTTATTTCTTTCAAAAACTTTTCATAGGTCTTAAATAATTCATCAAAAACTTTCTCCCAAGATCTTCGTAATGCTAAATCCCTTGAAATTGTTCCTAATTTTTTTCTCAAATTCGCATCTTTACATAAATTTTCTATCTTACTCTTCCATTCTTTTGAATCATTGTTCTTTAAAATAAATCCGTTAAGATTGTCTAATATAATTTCCTTAGGCCCGCCTTTATCTGATACTAAAACAGGTAATCCCGAGGCCATTGCTTCTAAGACAACAATTCCAAAAGAATCGGTAGTGCTTGGAAATACAAAAAAATCACATGAAGCATAGATTTCTGCTAATTCTTCTCCTTTCTTAAACCCCAAAAATAAAGCATCGCTTTTTTGTTCCAATTCTTCCCTATGAGGTCCATCACCAACAAGAACTAAATTACATCCTTTCAAATCATTAAATATCTCTGTTAAGAACTCTAAATTCTTCTCTACCGCAATCCTACCCACGTATAGGGCAGCAACCTTAATACCATATTTTTTCTTGAAATTTTCATTGCACTTTCTAGGATTGAACAAATTTATGTCCACACCATGTGAGAATATTTCAATTTTGGTGTTTAATTTATCCTGTAAATCTTTTTTTGTAAATTCTGAAGGTGCCAGTACCAATTTAAATCTGTTGTAAAAAATTTTCATGAATTCCCATGTAATATTCTCACTTCCAACACCTATAGTATCAATTTTTAAATTAGCTTTTTTAATTATTTTATTAACTCTTTCTTTGACATATTCAGGTATATGTGTATGGTAAGTTGCAATTGCAGGTATTCTGAATAATTTAGATATAAATAATGCATTTAAACCCATACTTCCAGGAGTAGCAACATGGATCAAATCAAATTTATTCTTCTTAAAGTAGGTAACTAACCTTGGGTTTAGCCAAATAATATCATAGCTTAGATCAGGTTGAATTTCCATAGGCATTAAACATTTCATTCTATGGATCTTCAAATTCTTTTTTTCTTCAGTTGAGGTAATTTTACTTAGTGCAAAAATTTCTAATTGAATATTTTTATTTAGACAATATTCTGCTAATCTCTGGTATACTATTGCCACTCCATTTATCTCATCGAATGTATCAGTAAATACTGCAAGTTTCATAATTCTTTTAAGAGTCCCTCCTTTATAAAAATAACCCCTCTAATTGAATTAACAAATCTTATAAAGTCAGATTTTTTAGCATGATTGGAGGTGTTACTCATGAAAAAAGAGATCAGGTCAAGTAAAGGAGCTGCATGCCCATACTGCAGTACAACAACTTGCAAGTGTTTTAAGATGGAGATGATTGTATGGGGTATTATTGCTCTGATTCTTGGATTTTTATTATGGAATAAAACCTTAAATTTAGAGCAAACAGTAGCTATAGTTCTAGTATTAAAAGGAATATTTTGCTTAATATTGGGCGCTAAAATGAAACGATAATTTTTTATTTTTTAATTACTTTTTCTTCATATGATTTATCATAATTATTTAAAGGAGTTAGAAGATCACATATTAGATGATTATGGACGCCCCCTATTTTTCTATCGTAAATGGGCTACATCTGAGATGATAGGATCAAATATATTAGGTACCTGGGAATTTATAAATAGTATTCTAACACTGCAACTTAATTTAAATAATCTAGAAGGCTATGTAAATGAACATGAAAAAAATCATGCAAGAGGTCATAATGAAGAAGAAGTTAGAAGAATAGATTCTATTAAATACCCTATAGAAGAATTATTTAGGTATAAACATTCTTACAATTAACTCTACAGATACCTTTTTAAACACATACAAAATAATAAGATTATGTATTTAGATCTATTATTAATTCCTATTCTTTTTTTTGTAGTTAATCTATATTTTGGTTTTACTAAAGGGAAATTATATGTAAAGTGGCCTTACATAGTAATATCCAAAAAGAAAGACTTAAAAATCTTTAATTTAGGTATGATCTTCTGCATTATAATTCTAATTATTTTAATTTTGTTCTACATTATATACAGATTTATTGCTATAAACTGAGTTTTCAAGCAACCATAAGATTTTTAAACATTATTTAGAAACTCAATTCTAAGCCTCCCTAGCTTAGCCTGGTAGAGCTCACGGCTGTTAAAGCTAGCAGTCACCGTGAAATTCCAAAAGAATTCGGTATCGGTCGCCGGTCCAAATCCGGCGGGAGGCGCTCCAAATTTTCATTAAATTAAGAAATAAGGACATTTGATTTTTATCAGATATATTTTTATATATTTAGATCCTAATAATAACATGACAAATACTATTACCAGAAGAGAATTCCTACATTATAGTCTTGGTACTATGGGATTATTAACCATTGGTTTAACGCCTAGTTCTTTAGCATCTCAACTAGCGAACCTTCAATTATCTGACGATACGATACCTAATTTAGAAGTAATTCTAAAATCTGATAAAGAAATTTATAAGAGTAAAGATCTTAGAAAACATTGGCAAAATTACCCAATAATTGATGTTAATATTTGCAATAGGTCCAATAATCAGATTTGGTTAGTAAGAGCATTAGATGGCTCTGATGTAAAATGGAGATTTCCTCACTGCTATTTTGAAGTATTCAACAGTAAAGGCGATAATGTTAAAAGATTAAGTTGGGGAAGATGCGGTAATATGAATTCAATACTAGAAGGTGATTTTGTACAAGTCCATCCAAATAAAGGATTTAATCCATATATCAATCCTAAAAGATTAGATTTTGATATTGAAAAGCCAGATACATATAAAGTATTTTTTAATTATTCAACTCAATCAAGTAATGATGATCAGTGGCTTGGGGATTTAGGTGAAAATTACACAAAATTACTTCATTTAGTTCCCAAGAATATCAAACTGAAAAAAGAAGTTATTTTTCAAGTCACCTAAATCAATTTTAATATTTAAATAAATTTATCACATGTGCTAATTACATTATTAATTAAGGTTATTATTTTAGTTAAAGGGATGCACAAATGTATAAACTCAAGTGTTCAGAAATAGGAGGAGATTGTAATTTTACTGCTCAGGCAGAATCAATAGAGCAATTAAAAGAGACATTTAGAGGTCACTTAGAAAAAATACATAACTCAATTTATGAGGGATTTAGTAATCAAGATAAAGAAGAATTATTTTTGATCATAGAAAGAATGATCAAAAACAAAACTTAACATGATAAACACAAAAAATCTAAAACAAATGATAAAATTTAATGCTACACCAAATCAAATTTATGACACCTTAATGAATTCCAAAAAAACATTCACTCAAATTAATATCCCTATAAAATAATATCGGGGTATCAAGCAAGGTTGGATTGATTATTATTGGCGTCCTTTAAAAGAATTATTTTAAAAAATTTAAATCAAGACTACACTTAAAAACCTTCTGTAGCAACTTTTATAAATAATACGAATGTTCTATTGTTAAGGTTGCTGCAACTAAGATTATGGGCCCATAGCTTAGCCTGGCTGGAGCATTCGACTCATTTGAGGGTGATACTGATAGCCAGATTGGACAGCCATCGAAATATTAAATCGATATAGGTCGCCGGTTCAAATCCGGTTGGGCCCATTAATTTTTCAATGAGGGGCATATGCAAATAAAAAAAAGAGATCTTACATT
>Ga0209542_10018890_pt1 | contig 11116 bp, 11 predicted proteins | sample RifCSPhighO2_01_FD_184028 | JGI IMG/M metagenome (GOLD analysis project Ga0209542, IMG submission 184028) | Soil microbial communities from Rifle, Colorado - Rifle CSP2_plank highO2_0.1 (SPAdes) (version 2) | ecosystem: Environmental > Terrestrial > Deep subsurface > Rock core/Sediment ...
AGACCTAAAGGGTTCTATGACCGTTACCGTTCCTGCTGGAACCCAAACAGCAGCGGTTTCCGGAAGCATAACCATTAACACAGATGGCTCTTTGTCTATGCCCAGCTATAGCGGTCCGGTTACGGTTGTTGCCACAGGCGAAAAAGTAGGCACTATGAGCGGTTCGTGGAGTCAATGACCAACACAATAAGAGAAGAAGGAGGTTTATAATGTTTGGCTTAAAAAGAAATGTTATTAGAATTGTAGGAATACTAACCTCAATTCCCGCGCTCTTTATTTTTTCAGGCTGTGCTGGAACCATGCACGCTATCCAGCATAGAGATATGTCATTATCTGCCCAAATGAGCGACACAATTTTCTTGGACCCCGAAATGCTTAATAAAAATAGGACTGTCTTTGTCAGGGTTACAAACACCAGCGATTTTCAGGAGATTGATTTTGCGGAGATTTTCAAAGGTAAACTTACCGCCAAGGGTTTTTCTATAACAAACTCACCTTCATCTGCAGGTTACGTTATTCAAGCAAATCTTCTCTATATGGGAGCAAAAAAGGAAGACCTGACTGCTGATGGGATGTTAGCTGGTGGCTTTGGTGGAGCATTAGGAGGAAGCCGTATGGGTAGTGGGATACATGGGCCAATAGCAGCCGCAGCAGGTATGGGTATAGTGGGAAGCATCGTTGGTGGCGTTGTAGGATCTATGATTCATGTGGATACATATTTAGGAGCGGTGGACATTCAGGTCAAGGAGGCATCCGAAGGAATGGTAAAGGGCGTAATGAAGACAGACGCCAGGCAGGGTTCGTCAACTACCTTACAAACCGAAAAGGAAGTAAAATCAAGCTTCCAGGAATACCGGACGCGTATAGTAGTTACGGCGACTCAAACAAACATTAACCGCCAGAAAGCATGTCAGGCAATAGCCGACAGACTGGCGAGCCAGATAGTAGGAATGTTTTAAAAAAAATTAAGGAAACAGAGAAGGAGATGCGAAGAGAATGAATGAAAAAATGAGAAATTGGAAAACAGGCTGGCTGATAGCCGGAGTTCTTTTTCTTTCAGGATGCGCGAGCGTCCAAATAGTGGGGAAGCCCGCCTCTCTCAAATCCATTCCCCCCGCTATTGTCATCGGGGAAATCACTCCTGCGAATGAAAAGGTGAAGATTCCCACGGAAAAAATCAAGGAAGGTCAGGAAATTCTGTTTGAGACCTTTAAAAAAGAATTACCGGAGTTCGCCGTCTTTAAGAATATTCAAGATCTTCCCCAAGGATTTGAGAATTATCTGCTGTTGGAAACAAAAATAACACTTTACCATGAATCACAGCCTTTAATGGTTGTAACAGTAATTTTCGCAACTAAGGCAATGTCTAAGATGAGCGCCGAGATGGTTGTAACAAGATATAAAGAGAAAGAAATTATTTTTAAATTTCCCGCGGCCTGCTCATCCGGCATGATACATGGAAAAAGCGCAGCGTATACGCAGGGACTTAGATTAATGGCGAAAAAATTGGCAATAACTATTAAAAGATATGCTGGAAAATGATTCAGAAGTCAGCTTGTCCGCGGCAGGCTGCCCGCGATGAGTGTCGGGGCGACTTACAGATTTTAATCAGAGTATTTTTTAGAAGTACGCCCTATTGCCTTATTATCTCTTCAACACTTTCGTGGGTATATGGCAGATCACCTTCTTCCTTTAAAAGATTAATAATAGTATCCTTTTCATTAGCTGGTAAAATTGGGAGGATTTCTTGCTCCACTAAAGGCCAGAGTGAACAACAGATTGGATCGGGAAGAGTCTCTAAACCGGTCAAATATTTAGCATCAGCTCTGCAACCGCTACCACAAACTTTTATATATCGACAATTTTGACATTGTGTTATATCTTTAATCTTTATTGCATAGAATGGATGTACTCTTGCGTGTTCTACTGCAGAATTTAACGAACCATCTTCTTTAATATTGGAGAGTCTTAAGTCTAAAGCAGCGCACACATTAATATCCCCATTTGGTTTAACACAAACAATGTCACTATAAGAACAAGGATGACTATTAAAATCGAAACTTTCGTAGGGTACTACGGCAAGTTCTGATTTGTAAATATTTACGATACCTATTTGAAAAGGTTTATTATCACCGATATAAATCTTAATTAACTCTCCAATCTTTCTAATTATTTCTTTAAAATTTCTCTGCCCAAAACCCTTAATACCTTCTCTATAATTTCCTGCATAGAATGGTATATCTATATTCCATCTGTCGATTTTTAATGATTTGAGCTCTCTGTACAAACCAACCAACTCCCCCATATTTCTTTTATTCAACATAGTTACCACTGCCACTTTTAAATTTGTAGTCTCGCGAATAATCCTTATTTTCTGCAATATCTCTCTATAATCGCTACCTATTCTAAATCTATTATGCGATCTAAGGCCATCTAAGCTTAATCTAATTGCAAGTAAATTATTTAGCCTTTCTAGCTCTTGAAGCCTGACACTGGTAAGCAAATGACCATTTGTAAGCAGAATTACTGGCGCCTTACATTCCCTAATTAATTCTGTCAGAAATTCAAATCGAGCATCTGCATACATTAGAGGTTCTCCACCGGAAATAGTGAACCTTTTACAATCTAATTGATTTGCTTCTCTAATTATTTTTAACCATTTTTTGTGACTTAATTCCTGCTCAATTATCTCTTTGTTATTGTATTTTTTGTTATAACAATGAACACAGGAAAGATTACACTTTCCTGTAATTTCTAAATGTAATCTCATTTTTCTCTTCTTTTATGAAAAATCTAATCCAATGGAAAAGATCTAATTGGAAAGTGCGGAGGAAATTAATTATTGGATGTTCGATATTTAATGGATACAGTTCTTCTTTCGGTTGGCGTGTATCTATGATTTGCTGAAACTTCAGTAGAACATAAAATGCTACCCATCTTTTACTAAGAACCACACCAGTGGCCTTTTAGGACCATAGTCTTTGCCCCCTTTCTTTAAAAATAATTTATCTTCATTACTCTCCTAACTTCTTTGAGAGTTTGCGAAGCAATAACACGAGCCTTTTCGGTACCATCAAGAAGTATCTTTTTAATATAGTTAGTGTCCTTCTGATACTCTAATCTACGCTTCCTAATAGGATCAAGAAAATTATTGAGTACTTCGGCTAATTTTTTCTTAACTTCTACATCGCCGACTGTTCCCTTTTTGTATTTCTCCTTAAGTATTTCAACTTCCCTTTTGTTAGGATTAAAAGCATCGTGATAAATAAAAACTGGATTATTTTCGACATGGCCAATATCGGTTGCATGAATGCGGGTAGGGTCAGTATACATTTGCATTACTTTTTTATAAACAACTTCTGCTGAATCAGACAAATTGATCACATTGCCAATAGATTTGCTCATTTTGGTTTGACCATCGGTTCCGGGCAAACGAGGAAAATCAGAAAGTAATGCCTTGGGTTCTACTAGTACTTCTCCGTAAAGTCTATTGAATCTCCGGACGATCTCTTTCGTTTGTTCAATCATTGGTAATTGATCCTCACCAACCGGAACAAGATCTGCCCTAAAAACAGTAATATCAGCCGCTTGACTTATAGGATACATTAAAAAGCCGGCCGGCAAACTTTTCCCAAAACTTCTTTCTTTAATTTCTGTTTTAACAGTAGGATTTTGTTCAAGCCGCGATACAGTTACTAAATTAAGAAAATAAATAGTCAGTTCAGCGATTTCAGATACTAACGATTGAATGACGATGGTAGATTTTTGAGGATTAATTCCCACACTGAGATAATCGAGTGCTACGTCTAAGACATTCCTTCTAATCCTATCAGGATCCTCAAAATTATCTGTTAGTGCTTGCAAATCCGCAATCAGAATATACTCTTCATAGTCGTCCTGTAACTTCACTCTATTTTTAAGAGAACCAATATAATGTCCCAGATGAAGAGGCCCGGTTGGTCTATCGCCTGTTAAAATGCGTTTTTTCATAGTCTCCCTTACAAGGCATTAAAACCTTCTTGAAATTTCAATCATTAATTTCCAATTAAGTTTACCAATTTTAATGCCACCATAATTATAGAATTAAATTTTATAGTAGTCAAGTCTTAACTGTAATATTATAAAATTGTCTTATTTTAACCGATAACCTAAGTTTATATTGATATTTTTCAGTGCCTTCCGGATAAGTTCTTGGGGAAATTAAGTAAAACTACATTTCATCTAGTCTCAAACTATCCCCGCTAAAGGGCTTTGAGGTTTTGCCGTCAATCATCAGCTTGAGGTAAATGCTGTAGCAGGGAAGGTTTATTAAATCTTCCTGGCCGAATTCCGGATAAAACTCTTCCGCCAGAAATTTAGCATCCTCAAGCCCTACCTTGAAGGAGATAATCGTTCCCACGTTACCAAAGATGGCGTCTCTTACTTTTTCGTCTATCTGATCAAGATATTGGTTAGCCAGAATAAGATTCAAGTGATATTTCCTCGCCTCCGAAAGAATATCAGCGAAGGAAGCGGTGGCAAAGCTCTGGAATTCATCCACATAGAGATAAAAATCCCTTCTTTTTTCTTCCGGTATATCCTGGCGGCTTAGGGCGCTGAGACCGATTTTGGTAATCAGCATTGCGCCCAACAGAGAAGTTGAATCCTCTCCGATTTTCCCTTTTGATAAGTTGACCAAAAAAATCTTTCCGGAGTCCATTATTTCTCTTAGGTTGAAACTGCTCTTTGGCCGGCTGACAACTTCTCTTAAGATTGGGTTATTCAGGAACTGGCCGATCTTGTTCTGAATGGGAGAAATAGCTTCCTGCTGGAAGTGGGGAGGGTATTTCTCGAATTCATTGAGCCAGAAATCTTTTAGCTGCTCATTTTTCAGCCGGGCTATTACCTTCAGCCGGAAATCTCTATCCTGCAGAATTCTCTGTAAATCAATTAAAGTGGAATTAGAAAATTCAACCAAAGTGGAGAGGGCATTCCTCAAGATATATTCCAATCTCGGGCCCCAGGAATCCGCCCAGATTTTCTTAAATACGCTCACAAGAGAAGAAACGACCAGATGAGTTTCAGAAGGATTCAAAACCTCTAAAGGATTGAAATACAAGGCTTGCTCTTTATGCTGGGGATTAAAATAAATTAAATCCTTAATTCGGGATTCAGGAATAACTCTTAAAATTTTCTCTATTAAATCTCCATGCGGATCTAAAACCGCCAGGCCTTCGTTATTCTCAATGTCCTGACCAATCATATTCAAAAGCAGGGTGGATTTTCCCACCCCAGTTTTTCCCACCACATACATGTGATAACGCCGGTCTTTTTTCCTGATGCCGAACTTTTTTCTCTCATTCCGGAAATTGGTTTCGGCAAAAGCCGTTATTCTGTCTTCGTCCATATTAGTAATCTATCGCTTTAAGATTTTCGGGGAAGACGGACAAAATCATCCATTAGGACAATTATCATTTTGGTTGATTTTTCCCTACTTGTTTTAGGGAGTTTTTCTTTGTATGTTTAGGATAAGGGATAAAGTTGAGAGGGGATAGCAAGGCCTGGAAAATTCTGCTAACCTTAAGAAACAGATGCCATTTCAGTTTTTAACGCTTGCCAAACCCTTAATTCCTGGATAATTTGGTTCCAACTAACTCGCATGAGGGCTACTACGCTGCGCCATTAAGCCGCGGTTAAAGACCATGAAAATTTTAAAAAATAAAAATTTAGGCATAATTTCAGGGTTAAGTTTCGGGATTTTGTTTTTGACAGCTCTGGTTGCCTATCTTCGCTTGGTTGAAATCACCACTCCTTTAATTATTCATTTTGACGCTTATAGGGGTATTGATTTTTTGGGCGACCGGTTTGACGTTCTCAAGATTTTGACTGTCGCCTGGATGATGTTTTTAATAAACTCCATCTTGGCTGAATTTATTTTTGACCGTCAGCGTTTTTTGTCCCTTGTTCTTGTTTATGTTAATCTGGCAACATCGGTTTTGACTTCAATCGCCATAGCGGTTATAATTTCTGTGAATTAATAATAATATGTTCGCGGTAATAGAAATCAACGGAAAGCAATTTTTAGTAAAAGAGGGGGATAGGGTCAAAATAGCATCGCCGAAAATGGGCGAAATTAAGGTTTTGCTCCTGACTGAAGGCGAAAAGACCCAAATCGGAACTCCTTATTTGGAGGATAAAAAAGTAGAAACCAAAATTTTGGAGCAGGGAAGAGAAAGAAAGCAAGTCATTTTTCACTACCATTCCAAAACTCGTCACCGAAAAAAAGCCGGCCATCGCCAGCATTATACGGAATTGGAAATTTTTAAAATAGGCGCCGGCAAATAGCAAATAAAAAATTTTAGCTTCTTCTTTCCAGCGCGCTGACCAGGGTTTCTTCGTCGGCAAATTCAATTTCTCCTCCGGTCGGCACTCCTTTGGCCAGGCGGCTTATTTTTTGGCTGAAAGGTTTAAGCCCTTGTTCAATCAGAGAACTGGTAAAATCGCCGGCAGTGGTGGGGCTAAGAGCTATAATGATTTCTTTGGCTTTTCCGCCAAATTCTTTTTTAATTCTTCCGGCTAAGCTTTTAAGCCGCAATCTTTGCTGGGGATTCAACTCTCCGTTTTTAGCCAATCCTCCCAAAACCAGATATTGGCCGTGGAACTTTCCGGTTTTTTCCAAAGAAATTAAATCAGTTTCTTTCTCCACGATGGCGATGACGTCTTTGTCTCGGTTTTTATACGAACAAACAGGGCAATTTTCCGTATAAATAAAAAAACAGCGTTCGCAGGTTTTAAGTTTTTTTAAATCGCCGATCGTTTTTTCCAGATTTTCAATTTCGTTTTTCCCGCTGTTGGTTAAATAAAAAGCGAGACGGGTTGCCTGCCTCGGTCCTATGGAAGGCAGTTTTGAGACGATTTCAATGAAGTTTTTAATTGGCTGGGGCAGCATATTGTCAATGTATCTTATCTATTTCTTTGAAGCACACTTTGTCGGAATCAAACACGAGCTCTACGCTGCCTAATGGGCCGTTGCGGTGTTTGGCGATGATGATTTCGGCTAAATCTTTTTCTTCGGGAGTGGCATCGCTTCTTTCCCAATTTTTACGGCAGATGAGCAACACCACGTCGGCGTCTTGCTCAAGCGACCCGCTTTCTCTTAAATCCGAAAGCCGAGGGATTTTTGTTTCCCGCTGGTCAACCGCGCGGGAAAGCTGGGAAAGGGCCAAGACCGGCGTTTTGAGTTCCCGGGCTAATGCTTTCAGCCCCCGGGAAATTTCGGTAACTTGCTGGACGATGTTTTCAAAATTAGTTCGGGGCTGAATCAACTGCAAATAATCAATTATTATCAGCCCGAGTCCCTGTTCAATTTGAAGCCGCCTGGCCACCGAGCGAATTTGAAGAATGCTGGGCGAAGGCGTGTCGTCAATGAAAATCGGAGCTTGGGAAAGCCGGTCAAACGATTCTTGGATCATTTCAAATTCCAGCTGGTCGCTTAATTTTCCGGTTCGCAGTCTCCATAGAGCCACTTGGGCCTCGGCGGAAATAAAACGATCCACCACTTGTTCCCGCGACATTTCCAGGGAAAATATCCCCACCGGTATGTGATTTTTGACGGCGGCGTGTCTGGCGATGTCAAAAGCAAGAGTAGTTTTTCCCAGAGACGGCCTGGCGCCAAGGATAATAAAATCGGAGCGTTGCAAACCCGAAAGAATTTCGTCAAGTTTGGTAAAACCGGTGGCCACGCCCCGGACGGCTTCTTCGCCGCGGTGCAATCTCTCAATTCTTTCGTAAGCCGGCAGGAGTTCGTCTTTTAAAGCGATAAATTTTTGCGGCAGGGAACGCTGGGTGATGTTAAAGATTTTTTGCTCAACTTGATCCAGGAGATCCTCAACCTCTATGTTTTCGTAAACCTTTTCATTGATTTCGGCCGAAGTCTGGATAAGGTCGCGGAGCACTTTTTTTTCTTTGACAATTTCGGCGTAGTGGGCGATATGCGAAGCCGTCGGCACCTCGTTGATTAAATCAGTCAGTTCGTTTACTCCTCCCGTTTCTTCCAGCGACTTTTTTTCTTTGAGCTTCGTGGAGACGCTTAGCAGGTCTATCGGTTGGCCGTTGTTGAATAATTCAAGAATAACCTCGTAGATTTTTTGATGCGCGGGCTTGTAAAAATCAGTCGGGTAAAGAAAATCAGCCACTTTGACAATGGCCGCGGCGTCAATCATTAACGCTCCCAAAACCGCTCTTTCGGTTTCAATATCCTGTGGAGGAAGTTTTAACATATCATATCCATTTTTTCTTTCTAAAAATCAGCCAGGAAGCGAAACTCAATCCGATTGCCATGAATAAAATGATAAAAATAAATATCGGCTTATTCGCGATAATATCGTTAATAAAATTTATCTGAAGAACGGACAAGAAAAAAATCAACGGGAAGGTGACAAAACCGAGTACCGAAATAACCTGCATAATGTTGTTCATTTTATAATCCAAAAGCTGGGCGTTGGTGGCGTCAAAATCATTCAGGGTTTCTTTGAGTTTATTGTAAATGTGAATAACTTTCCAGTGGTCTCCCAGCGTGTCGGAAAAATAAATTTCCGCTTCCGGTCCCCAGAATTTTATTCCGGTTTTTGTCAAAGATTCCAAGATGTTTCTCTGCGACCAGGTGATTATTCCGAATATCGCCAAATCCCGTTTGACGTAGGAAACCTGTTCCAAAAGTTCTCTTTCCCTGCCTTTGAATAAATTCTCCCCGACATTGTTTACTTTTTCTTCAATGTGGTCAAGCTGTCTCAAGGAATATTTATTGATTTGTTCCAATAAATAATAAAGCAGGTTGTAAGTGTGGCTGGCTTCTTTTTTGATTTTCTCGTTTTTTAAAAACAAAGCCAAGCCGTCCAGGATTTCCAATTCCTGATAATGAACGGTAATAAAGACGTCTTTCTTGATTAAAATATCTATTTCAGCCTGATGAGAACACTTTTCGGTTGAGTCGTATATCGGAAAATGAGTGACAATAAAAAGATAATGGTCGTAGGCATCAACTTTCGTTCGAGCCGAAAGATGGGTCAACTCGTCAAGGGTAATCGGATGAAAATCAAAATTCTTTCTTAGAAAATAAATATCTAAAGGAGTGGGACAGGAGATATCAATCCATTTTAGGCCTTCTTTAATTTCCAAAATTTCTTTCATTTGCCCAGTAGTAGACCCGCGATAGCAATTTATCTTCAGCTCATCGCGGTTCTGATTTATTTATTTGACCTTATTTTATTATGATTGATTTATTACCCAATTAGAAGCCACGCGATAAATTGAGCTAAAGCAATCGCGGGCTCACTACTGGGCATACCCAGTAGTAGACCCGCGATAGCAATTTATCTTCAGCTCATCGGGGTTCTGATTTATTAATTGACTTTATTTTGTTATAATTGGTTTATTCCCCAGTTGAAAGCCCCGCGATAAATTGAGCTGAAGCAATCGCGGGCTCACTACTGGGTTTGCTATAATCATAGTATGAATTTGAAAAAAAGAAAATCTTTTATTTTTTTCTACTTTCCACTCTTTACTCTCTATTCTCTATTTTCTATTTCTAACGTTTTGGCCGCCCCCAATATCAGCTCCGACGTTTTTGAACATTGGGCCTGGAATGACATCATCGGCTGGATTGATTTTTATTCCACGAATAATGTTAATGTCGCTATTTCCAAGATTGAAGGCTATGCCGACTCTTCGGCGGGTTCTATCGCTTTTGATTGCGCCACCTCGCCCAATGGCAATATTTGCGGCGCCAGCAATTTTGAGGTTTCCAACGACGGCGCCGGCAATCTCTCCGGTTTTGCTTGGAGCGAAAGCATCGGCTGGATAAGTTTTTACTGCGGCGATTTAGACTTAGTCCCACCAATTTGCGACCAGTTTAACTACCGGGTTACCATAGACGGCGCCGGCAATTTCTCCGGCTGGGCCTGGAATGATTCTGTCGGCTGGATTAGTTTTAATTGCAATAATTCCGGCATCGGCGACACTTGCGCCGTTTCCAATTACAAAGTCAAAACTTCATGGACAGCGATTAGCGTCAGCGGCAATCTGATTTCTTCGGTTTTTGATACCGGCTATGCCGGCGGCGTGGCTTTTAACAGTCTCGCGTGGAAAGGCAGTCAGCCGGCCGGCGCTAATGTTAAATTTCAATTTGCTTCCGCTAATCAAGCTAGCGGCATCGGCGGCGCGGGACCGATTGACGGTACTTATCGTTACGCCTGGGATGATTCCACCGGCTGGTGGGATTTTGGCTATAGCGCCGGCAATGTCAATGTTAGTTCTACGCAATTAACAGGTTATGCTTATAATACCAATCTTTATGAAATTTCTCTGGATTGTGCTACTTCTCCAGCCGGCAATGTCTGCGGCACCCCTCCTTATAAAGTCAGTCGTGATTCAACGACCGGCGACCTTGCGGGCTGGGCTTGGAATGATTCTATTGGCTGGATAAGTTTCTGTGGAAATTCTTCTAGCGGTTCAACCTGGGATGGCAGCAAATGGGTTTGTCCGGCAAGCCCGACCTATCAAGTAAAAGTTAATCCAACCACAGGCGTGTTTACCGGCTGGGCTTGGAATGACGATATCGGCTGGGTTTCTTTTAATTGCGCTGATACGGGCTTAGATTGCGGAGGAACTACCACTAATTATTATGTGGCTACCGTTCAATCCGGCTCTTTCCCCGAACCCATCGGTCCCAATGGCACATCTTTTCCTACTGACACTTATAATCCTACCGGTCCCGGTGCCCCCATTGCTTTAAAGCGCCAATATCACAACAACCACCGCTATTTCCGTTATAAAATAATTCTGGAAAGCGATTACGCGCAAACCGTCAGTCCTAGAGTTGATGATGTTATCGTTAACTGGAGCCCGTAATTTTTAAAATTATATGACCAAATCAAAACTTTTATTTATTTTTTTAACTTCAATAATTACCGGGCTTTTGGTAGCGGTATCCATAATGGCTTTCGTTGGCCCGGGCGCCCGAACTCCCGGCGTCGGCAATCCCGATTTCTGGATTAAAAGCGGCAATGACATTTATTACAATCCCGTGGGAAGCGGCAATATCGGCATTGGGACGATTAACCCGGGACAAAAGCTTTCG
>Ga0209542_10018891_pt1 | contig 11116 bp, 9 predicted proteins | sample RifCSPhighO2_01_FD_184028 | JGI IMG/M metagenome (GOLD analysis project Ga0209542, IMG submission 184028) | Soil microbial communities from Rifle, Colorado - Rifle CSP2_plank highO2_0.1 (SPAdes) (version 2) | ecosystem: Environmental > Terrestrial > Deep subsurface > Rock core/Sediment ...
CAATCATTTGAGGATCTATGTCATTTTTTCCAAATAATTTGCTTTCCAGAGTCCATATTGTTCTTGGATTCATTGGAAATTTGCTTTCAAAATGAGCTTCTGCACCAAGTTTTTCTAAAATCGATGTAACTTCTTTATGAGAATCTTTTAAATTTTCTGATGGTTTTATGTAAGTATAGCCTGTCATTTTTATATTGCTGCCTCGTATTGTTTTCTTGATAAAATTAGAGGATTTATTCCTTGTTTTATTAATTCTGCTTCGGCATATTTTTCTTTTCGAAATTCTTGACTGTGCTCAGCATGCCATTTTTCAGGTATTTCGGGAGTAGTTTGTTTAGGCACAAAAGTATAATCATTATCTTCAAGCAATTCTTTAACTTCATGTTTTAATCCAAAACAAGCCAATATTCCACGAGCAGAAACTCTTGCTTCTAATTTTCCATTTTTTTGGGTTATTTTTACATTGTTATTGTTTAAGAATCCAAAAAAATCAATAACAATAGCATCATTACCGAGAACTACTTCATGATTTGGGAGATATTCCCTTAATTTGCTTGCTTCTCCAGCTAAACTTCTAGTTTTATCTGAATTTTTTACAAAAATATGTTCGCTTGTTCCTTTATCATATGTCATTTTGTTGTTAATTCTCCCAGACTTTATTAAATAAGAATGTAAGCGCGTTTGTGAAAAATGGTGTATTAAGCCATATCGCTATTTCTTCTTCAGCAACAGCGCTTTCTGCAAGTGTGAATAATACTTGTTCTTGATCAATTATGAAGAATTTTGTGTTAAGACTGATTGGCTTTATTTTTTCTTTTAATTTTATTGAGATTTTTTTTATCTCTGCTTCGTTTCCTGAAAGAGCAATTTTAAGATTTATGTTATTTTTTCTTAACTTTAATATAAGTGCAGAAAATAATCTTATTTTATCTGAAAAGTCTCTTAAAGATGTGCAAATTATAACTTCTTTCTTTGCGTTTTCAAGTAATTCTCTTGCGTGATTGTAGATTGTTGTTCTTCCTTTAACGCTTCCTGAAAGATCTTCATGTTTTACTGGTTTTATTCCTGTTGTGTAAATTCCTTCAAGCTCGCTGTATTCTGCTGTGTCTTTTAATTTTGAAAGAAGCTCGACTCTTTCTTCAGCGTCTTTAACCATGTTATTTTTAAGTTTTTCAAGAATTATTCCTGGTTTTACTGCAATGTATTTTGCTGGTTTTCCTATTTTAGATATTGCGAAGCCTTGTTTTTCAATTGATTCAAGAACATCGTATGTTCTTGAACGAGGGACGCCTGATGCTTCTGCTATTTCGCCTGCGCTTGCAACGCCTTTGCCAAGCAAAGCCATCCAAACTTTTGTTTCATAAATATTAAGACCAAAATAGTCTTTTATTTTCTTAACGAGTTCTGGTTTTATTATCATTTTATCTCCTTAAAACCTTTTGCAACGATACATGGGCTTCTTCCCATTGCTTTTATTGCATCAAATTTTAGTCTTTCTATTTCTTGCAATACTCCTACTTCTAAACTTTTTTGTTTTCCTTCAGGTAGAGTAGGCAAAGTATTACTAAAAAAACTTGCTTTTATACCCATTTTATTAGCAATGTCTCTTGTTAATCTTTCTTTTAACAAATCATATTCTGTATTACCTTTTTGATATTGCACTAATTTTGCTCTTCTATGACTTAATATCTCTTCACATTCTCCATAGCAATATTCTCTGCAGATTACTCCTGTTGGTTTTCCTGCTTCTAATTTTACAAGTGCTTCAGTAATTCCCCCACTAGAGATATATAAATGCGGACATTTGAATGTCTTGTATTCTGCGGTTTGTGTTTCGTTTGTCATTTTGTTTTTATTATTGTATTAAATTCTGTTCTTTTAATTTAGCAGCTAATCCTCTTAGAATATTTTCTCTAGTACTCTGATTAAGTTTCATAGATTTTGAGCTTCTTATCATTTCTTCAAATTTTTCATTCTTTTGACGAATTCCTTCATATACATATCCAATAACTGCTCCTAAAGCTAAACCACCTAATGCATATCCTATTTGGTATTCGTTTGTCATTTTGTTTTTATTATGTTTTTTATTTATTTTTATCTTGATTTTATTAATTCGTAATCGCCGTCTTCTTTTCTTGTTAATACTGGAGCTTCTACTGGAAAACCATATCCGGTTTCATCAGGATTTGCTGTTTCTATATCCCTATAGATTTTCCAAGCTTCCTCATGCAAAGTTTGACTAACTAATGCGTCATCTCTGGCTGTTGAAAGCAAAGTTTTTCTTAAATGAAGATATCTTTCTTCAGATGTCCTTGCGTCAATAAAAGCCCTTCGTTGTTTAAGCAAATTTAATCTCCAAGTTGGAGATGCTAATGGTCTTGAATTTGGTAATGCCATTTTATTTACTACTGACTATAGAAACAACCCTTTATAAATCTTTTGTTATTGTTATTCTTATATAGTGACTACAATACTACAATCCAAGAAACCTGATTGCTAGCCAGCCGACGAGCATTCCCAAGAATATTCCTGCTGTTAAATAAGGCATGGCAGGGTAGAATTTTTTCTTTTTAGCGAAGACGAATAAGTAAAGCAAAGCAAGAGTTGCAAAAAGAATAACTATTAAGCTTCCAATAAGACTATGGAATGTCTTAAAAAATACTCCTGCTGAGATTATTGGGAAAATAACGTCGCCTCCGCCAAGAATAGCCAAGCTCACTTTTATCTTGTTCTTTTTTATCGCGCTTTGAGGAATTTGATTTTCCTTGTATTTAAGCTTTAGAAGCTGGATTTTTTCTTTGATTTTTTTTGAAGCATAGGGTATGAAAAAACCGCCGAAGATTCCCAAGCTATTTATCTGGAATTTTGCCATTTTTTGCATTATTCCTGAATGCCAGACAGCCCAAATATCATAAATTGAAATAATAATCAAAAACGCTATTGTTGTCCATAGATTAAGCATACTAACAAATATTGCAGCTATTCCAGGATAGATTAACAGCTCTGTTAAATTATGGGTTATTATATTTTTCTTAAAAACCTTGAGGTAAGTTAATACAATACCTAGCAAAAGCGCAAATAAGCTTGGATAAATTAATCCTAGCTTTGTTGTAAGTATATTCAAAGTTATTCCTATTGCAAGAGCAATCACTACGAAAAACCAGGCTCGCATAAACCAAATTGATTTTATTCGCATTAAAAAGAAAACAATAACTATTGCAATAATAAATGAAATAATTGTGCTTATTAAAAATTGCAAATAAAAATTTGAATCTTTTTCAAGTTCAGGAGGCGAAGTGTCAAAGCCATAAGGAATATGCGAAGTTTCCTGAAGATAATAGTTAACAACATACAAGCCAATCAGCTGCGTTACTATAAACATCGCCAATAGGATTATTGTTATTTTAATTGTGTGCTTCATGTTAATTGCCTCTTATTTAACTAGCAAGAAAGACATGTATTTAAAGATTATTAAAAAGAATTTTGATAATTTTAAGAAAAATTCTCTGAACTATTTTTCTTCTTAAATCTTTGATAAATAATAAATATTATCGCTCCAAGTAAAATAATTACACCAACTATAATCATTATTATTGTAAGAGTATGAATCCATGTTTTTGCTAGTTTTTTAGGCGTTTCAACTACCGCAATATATTCACATTGCATTTCTAAAGAAGGTTTGGATAAACTTGTTCCGCATAGATTCCAGTCCTGGCAGGTTCTTGTTTGAGTTTTGTTAATAAGGCATAAAACAGGTTGCCAGGAAGAGCACACCCAGTCTTCAGCACAATCGCATTTCTGCTTTGTTGCAGGAATATTTACAGCAATTGAGCATTTATTACTGTCACTGCATAATCTTGTCTGATTTCCTGCAATGCACTTGCTCCAATTACCACATGTCCAATTATTATAACAAATTGTTCCTCCGACAGAACTTATGCTTCCTCCAGAAGAAATACTGCAGATACCACAATCACTCGAACAGCTCGAGCAAGTTTCTCCATTATTGCAAGTTCCATCGCCACAATAAGGACCTTCCTGAGGTGAAAATATAGTCCAATGTGGAATAGAAAATATAAGGGTGTTATTACTATAATTCATAATTTGGCAATAAGAGCACAATTGGCCATTAGTGAATATCTGGGGATTGATTAAAGTTACATTATACATTGTAATTATTGCAGATTTATTTAATGCTGGCAGATTATTAACATCTATTTCTACATAGCCTCTTTCTATAAAGATATAAGCAGATAAGTTTAGATATCTTAAATCAAGATTTTGATTTACAAAATCTATCTTAGCTTTATTAACCAGACCAATACTAAATTTAGTGACATTGCTTAAATCTGGAATAGATTCTATATTTGTTGTAATACCTGAGCTAAATTTAGTCATATCAGGTAATTGATTATTAAAGATGCAACTATCTAAAGTTTCACTGCAAGAATCTTGAGTATAACTTATACTATCATTGCAAGATCTGCTATTTCCCATACAGGTTCCTTGATTGCAGATGTCAGTTATTGTGCAGTATAATCCATCATCACAAGAGTTTTGATTATTCGTATAAGAACAATCATGAGTTAAAGAGTTGCAAGAGTCTGTTGTGCAAAGATTATTATCATTACAATCAGAATTAGAATTGCATACACAGCCCAATACGGAATTACTAAAGACATTATTACAGATCCCTGTTTGACAAGAATCAATAGTACAAGCATCATTATCATTGCAATTTTTAGCAGTTCCTAGACAAGTTCCTTCTCTGCAAGTATCTACTTCTGTGCATGCATTATTATCCTCACAGGAATTTGAATTATAAGACCTAGAGCATGTTCCAGAGTTATAATCACAAGTATCAGTAGTACAAATATTTCCATCTTCACATTCAGAATCAGCCTCGCATTTGCAATCATTTAAGCAGTTGATTTTATTTTCATTTAGACTTCTTTCACATATTCCATTATTATTGCAGGTTGGAGTAGTGCAAATATCCGATAATCCATAAAAACCTAGAGAGCCGCCAGAATCAATTTCTGTTTCTCCAAAATCTTTTCGCCCGTTTTTGCAATGATTAGCAATCAGCAAATCAGCATATTCTTTCTTATAATGTTTATCAAACATAAATGAATAATAAGGCATACAGCCAACAAGCGATCTATCTTGATTTCCTGCGCAATTATCTGTCTTGCAATAAGGTTGCCATAATGGATCTTTATCCGAATGAGGATGTGGAAAATAAGAATAAGGATCAGGTTTAGCTTCGTTTTGGCAGTCATTTTTAGCTTTTGTTTCATCAGTTCCAGGTATAGAAGGATCATAATAATAATCCGGGACTCCAGATACTTGCTCTAAAGAATAATCAAATGTATGAAGCCATTCATGTACTAATGCTTCATGCATTTTTCCATCAGAAGTGTATGGACCTTCAAAATGAATAATTATATATGGAGCGCCATTAATACCTTCATTATTCCATGATCCAAAAGCAAGCCCTCCAGCTTTTGTTCCGAGATAGACAGGACCTGTTGTTGGCTGGCTTTTTGTAACCATTGCTATAAAGTCTGTATTCTTATCAGTATAATTTGAAATAATTTTATACAAATCAACATTGTTAAAATAAAATCCGCACCATGAATCTTTGCTGAATTCCAAATCACCTTCTAAAAGAATATATCTAGGCTTTATTAACAAGGAATTATTTGTTTTTTCCATAATGAAATTGACGAGGTTATTGGTTCTACTTTTAAAATCAGAAATCTGCAAATCGGTTAATCCTGAAGTTTCACAATACTTTAAACTATAACCCACAGCATCTATTGGCTTAACTGCTTTAAACCTGCTATTATATTCTACTTTAGCTAAAGGTTGTTCAGTTTGCCAATCCTTTAATTGACAGCAGCCAGTAGTCCATGGATCTGTATTAGAACAAGTAGATTTTGTTGAAAGATCCCCAACAATACAAGTGCTTATATTTTTCCAAAGAACCAAAAGCATGTCAAAAGTTTTGCAATCTATAATTTCACTGTTAGGAGGATTTACAGCTCCTGCTTTTGTTTCATCGCATGTTCCTATTTTTGTCCAAGTTTTTGTTTGTTTATCTTCCGATGAACAAGTAGAAAGAATATAATCCCAGTCAGTATCTGTACAAGGAGGAACATAATTGCAGACTTGAGATAAAACAGGACTTCCTCCAACACATCCGCTTGGCGAGGAAGAAGTTAATATTCTTGTTTGTATTCTAGACTCAGGACAAACAACATGGCTCCAATCAGAATAAACAAAACTTGTACAAGTTGGTTTGCAATCATTGCAGTTTGAGCTACTTTCTCCAGAATTCGAATCACAAACACCATCATTATTACAAGTCACAGGAACAGCCAAAGAAGGTAAAAACCATAATAAATAAAGTCCATTATTTTTATCCCATTTAGTAAACGAGCCAGATCTTAGATAATTTGAATATAATTCTTCTCCATAATGCGATTTCACAAAATCAAAAAACTTACTGTCTAAATTAGCAGTTGATGCACTGTCAAAATTCCAATATGCAATAAGCCCATTATTATTGTTAAATTGATTGCTATAATGTTCCGAGACTTCAGAAGCAGATAAGCTCCTGTTATAAATTTTCATTTCATCTATTTTTCCATTCCAATAATAACTTTCTCCTGCGCCTCTTCCAATTTCAAGAGAATTAGCTGAATTCGTTATGCTTCCAGTATAAGCTTTAGTTCCAACAAGCTGGCCGTTAATATATAAATTTATAGCTGAACCATTGTAAGTTCCAACAATATGACTCCATTGATTTATATTAATATTACTTTTAACATTATTTGTGTAATTTTTAACAAAAAATGAAATATTATTTCCACCATCACCATATAAAGAAAGCCCATAACCATCATTCCATGAATCACTTGAAGATTTCATAAGAGCAGTCGCCCAGTTAACACGAGAAGTTGGATAAAGCCATGCTTCAACTGAAATCTGATTTGGATTCAAGATAGCAGAATTACCAACACTAAGATAACCGCTACCATTAAATGAAAAACATCCGTTAATTTTTCCACTTGCACTCCAATTAACATACTGCATAATTATTCCGTCATTTATGTTTCCTGAACTATCCGATACATATATTTGTTTAAGCATATTCCAAAAAGCAGATTCAAGACTATACATATCTGGATTATATTTTGACCAGAAAGCAAAACCTCCAGAAGGAATACTAAAACCATCATCATAAGGCGCATATCCAAAACCGACCCTACCATCATACCCTACTCTGTACCAGCCATTAGTTCCATCCATAAAATTAGTAAACAAAGGATGAGTAAAATTCTTGTTAAATGTTCCGTATATAGCTTGGTTTGTCAATCCCACCATAGTCCCTTCTTCAGGAAATGATTGTCCTGTAATAACTCTATTTTCATATAAACTGTTAAATACATAAGGAAATCTTATTGCATGGCCTACATTCCAGCCAGTAGAAGCTTTTCGCGCATTAGCAACTGTTGGAAAAGTCATGCCAGTATATCCAGCATAATCAAAATCTGGATGCTCCCCCCATATTCCAAAATCAAAATTATAGCCATTAGCAGAATTCCCGTTAAAATCAATTAAATTACTTGATGTAAATCTGCTTTGTATAAGGCTTGTTCCTTTTGAAACTTCCTGTAAAAATGCTGCTTTGTCTACTGATGAAAGAGGAACAAGAGTTGAATTCTTATTATTTGCAGCGAGGAATTCTGCTGTTCCTGCAATCATCCATAAATCTAGATCTTTAACAGCATTACAATTCATAATTCCTGTGAATTCTTTTCTATACAATTTGTCAAGAATTACAGGATGAGCATAAAAAGTATAATCATTGCAGCCGCCAGCCGTCATTTGCACTTCAGGTCTTTCGATCCATCGGTAATAGTGTGAATAAACTACTGGAATATACTTAGTTAAAAATTCATTCATATTAGCAGTTCTTTGGTTTACGGGAACATCGAGGATTTTATTTATGCAACTAGAAAGAACATAAACAAATTGCGCGCTGTTCAAAAGACCTTCTGGATTTTCCCATTGATAATAATATTTGCCATCAGAATGTCTTACAGAAACAAGATTGCTATAATGGCTTAAATATGTTTCTGCAAGCTCGTCAAGCATTTGATAATCTTTAGCGTATGTAGCATAATTCAAAAGAGGATTAGTATAAAGCTGCATAAAGTAAATATTATATCCTTGAATATTAGGCTTTAAATTTGTCCACAATTTGTAAATAATTTCTCTAAACTCTGGAGAAACAGAATATCCCATGCAGTCTGCAGGACAGTTAGCTTGATTTTCTATGTCTTCACAGGCGCCATTATTATTGCAGTAATCAGAAGTAGGGGCAGGCAGTTCAAATTGCTGGCGGTTAAGATAAAAATATAGCCCTAAAATAATAATTCCAGTCACAACAATAAAAAGCAGAATAATCATCAAATTTCGATTAAGATTTTTATTTTTCTTGTTGTGAGAAATCTCTTTCTTATACCTCGCTTTTTTCATGTTTTATATAGAATAAACGTGTATTTAAAGATTATTAAAAAGAATTTTGAATTAATCTATCTGAGAATTAATGACAATATTCTGCTGTTCGCTCCAATCTTTATCACTATGGGTTTTAACATAGTTTGCCCAGAACTTGACAAAATTTATTCTATCTTCCTTGTTAGTTTTTCCTGGCTTAAGAAATTTTCTTTCAGCAAATTGTTTTTCTTTGTTTTGACTCTTTTTTGTTTCCATCTTAATTTTTGATATTTTTAATAATATCTTTAAGTTTATTAATCTTATTATAATCCATTTTATTCTTAAAGAGTTCCTCAACATGTAATGCATCTTCAATGTCCTTTTCAGACTTAAGATAATATCTTTTAAATGCTATCTGTCTTTCGAGCGAAGATATTTTTAGTTTATTATTGTCAAGAAGGTTTACAAGAATAAAATCATGAAAGGTTCCCTCATCTATTGCTCTTTTTGGAAACTTAACTTCAAAATTAGGAATTGATTTATTTAGTAATGCAAATCGAACAGCCAGACCATCTTTTAAAAATGAAAAAACTTCCTCTGGCTTTTCTGCATTTAAGCACCAAAAACCATTTTGCTTTAAATCCCCATATAGTTTTAAAAATTTTTCAAAAGGTATTTTTTTTATAAACAAATCCACATCTTCTGTCGCTCTTGATCTTCCTAATAAAATAGATATGTAACCTGAAATTATAACATAGTCGGCATATTTCTGAATTATTTTTGTAAATCTAACAACAAGCTCGTCAAGGCTACTTAATTTTCTATCTAATTTTATTTCTTTCTTATCCGCATCATATTCCATAAATAATTACTATTTTAGAAATATTTAAGTCTATCGCTTGAAAGAAGAGTTTCTATATTGTTAATATTAACGCGATTGGTCAGATTGGTTCGAGTATTGCAAGAATGGTTCAGCTTCAACCAATCAATACTCTGCTCATAATTGCCCTCGCTTGATTATGGATTAATTCTCATGCAATTACTCGCTTCTTATTTCAAAAATTATTATTAAATTATTCATTCATTTAGAAGATTGTCCGGCGCTAGCAGGCAATCAAAATTTTAACATTAAAATAACTCAAAAAATAAAATCATCTCAATCTCAGCGTCTCCAAATTTCTTGGAGTATTTGTTTCGCAGTGATTAAGCTTGTAAATTGTGCTTGCTAAATCCAAGCACTTGCTGGATTCTCCATGATTGATGATAACCCGCTTTGGTCTCGGTGTGCATCGATTCATAAATCCTAAAAGCTCATTTCGTCCTGAGTGGGCTGTGAATCCTTTAAAGGTGATAACTTCAAAATTAACTTTTACTTTTTCCATAACTCCTTCGCTCATTAATTCTGTTTCCTGCAATCCATCTTGAACTTGCCTTCCTAAAGAGCCTGAGCCCTGATAACAAACAAAAAGAATGCAGTTATTTTTATTTGAAGCGAACTCGCGAAAATATTCAACAGAAGCTCCACCCATAAGCATACCTGATGTTGCAAGAACAACACAAGGACCTCCTTCTATTACTGCTTTTCTTTCCTGAAAACTGCCTACTCTTTGGAAAACATCTGAAACAAAAGGATTCTCGCCTTGAAATATTGCCTGCCGTATTGTTGAGCTTAAAAAATCAGGATAAGCTGTATGAATAGCATTAATATCCCAAATCATTCCATCAATATAAATTGGAATTTTTGGAAGTTCGCCTCTTTTCATTGCTTCATCTAGAATAAGCATTGTTTCCTGCGCTCTTCCTGAACCAAGTTCAGGAATAAGAACTTTTCCTTTTCTTTCAATTACTTCTTTTATTTTTTCAACAAATTTTGTTTCTATTTCTTCTCTTGGCGGAAGAACATCATCTTTGCTTCCATAAGTTGCTTCTATCATTGCTGTTTCAAGTCTTGGAAATAGCGAACTAGCAGGATTCAATAATCTTGTTTTTCCATATTTGAAATCGCCTGTGTAAAGAAAATTATGCAATCCATTTCCAATATTAATATGAGTCATTGCGCTTCCTAAAATATGCCCTCCATTATAGAGAGTAATACGAATGTCTGGAGCAATATCTGTTACTTCATTGTAATTCAAGCAAATAGTATGTTTTACCATTTCTTTAATGTCTGTTGAAGAGAATAATGGTTTGGATGCCTGCTTATAAGCTACTCCAATAAAGTCTAGCGCAAGCAAGGCTGCTGTATCTCGTGTTGGAGCAGTCATATAGATTGGACCTTTATATCCCATTTTAAATAAATAAGGAATAAGACCTGAGTGGTCAAGGTGAGAGTGCGAGAGAATAATCGCGTCGATTTCATCTATTTTAAATTCAGGAACATCGAGATAAGGAAAGCGATCTTCATTTCTTGAAGAAGCAGCATCTATTCCGCAGTCAAGAAGAATTTTGCTTTGGGGTGTTTGAAGAAGAACGCATGAACGACCGACTTGTCTTCCGCCGCCTAAAAAAGTTATTCGAACCCATTCTTCAATCTTTTCAGGATTCCATTCTTCATAGATTTTTTTGCCAATATCATTAAGAAGTTTTTTTCTATAATTGTTATTTT
>Ga0209542_10018893_pt1 | contig 11114 bp, 10 predicted proteins | sample RifCSPhighO2_01_FD_184028 | JGI IMG/M metagenome (GOLD analysis project Ga0209542, IMG submission 184028) | Soil microbial communities from Rifle, Colorado - Rifle CSP2_plank highO2_0.1 (SPAdes) (version 2) | ecosystem: Environmental > Terrestrial > Deep subsurface > Rock core/Sediment ...
GCCGGCGAAGTCGGCGCGTTGATTACTTCTTTTGAAAACATGCCCGCGGCGGCCCTGCAGGTGCTGCGCAGCGGAGCGCGCGGACGGCTCGCGGTGCCGCTGCCGTCGGAGTCGGAGTACCGCGACCTCTGGCACGCCCAAATGGTCCAGCATCTCGGCGGCGAGATGCCGCGCAGCATGCCCGCAAAGAAGGAGGCCCCGCCGCGCGTCGGGTTCGTCGGCCAGGGATGGATCGGCAAAAATTACGCCGACGAACTGGAGAGGCGCGGCGTCAGTGTCGTGCGCTATGCGCTCGAGGAGCCGTATCGCGCGAACAAGGCGCTGATACGGGACTGCGATATCGTGTTTGTCGCCGTGCCGACGCCAACTACCCCCGAAGGGTTTGACGACCGTTACGTCAAAAGCGCTCTCTCAGTCGTCGGCGACGGCAAAACCGTCGTCATCAAGTCGACTATTCTGCCGGGCACTACGCAAAAACTGCAGGCGCTTAATCCGGGGAAATTTATTCTGCATTCGCCTGAATTTTTGGCGGAAGCAACGGCAAGTTATGACGCCGCGCATCCCACGCGCAACATCGTGGGAATTCCTTCGGAGTCCCCTGACATGCGCCTGCGCGCCGAACAGGTTCTGCGCCTTTTGCCGCCGGCCTCCTTCGAGCTTATCTGCTCTTCGGTCGAATCGGAGCTGATTAAGTATGTAAACAACGTCATGCTCGCCATGAAGGTCGTGCAGGTCAACCTGGTGTATGACTTGGCCGCATGTTTGGGCGCCGACTACGCCGTGTTGCGCGATGCCATCGGCGCGGACCCGCGCATCGGGCGCAGCCACCTCGACCCGGTGCACAAGAGCGGGCACAAGAACGCGAAACCGGGCCGCGGCGCGGGAGGCGACTGTTTTATCAAAGACTTTGAGGCGTTCCGGCGGCTGTACGCCAAAACCGTGGCAGACGAGCAGGGCAGCGCCCTGCTGGACGCGACGGTAGAAAAAAACCTCCACCTTCTTTTAAACAGCGGTAAAGACGCGGAACTTCTGAAGAGCGTCTATGGCGAAGATATCGGGAAGCGCGTCCTTAGCAAAAAATAATGAAGCTTCTTATCTGCACGCAAGCGGCAGACCGCGACGACCCCGTACTCGGCTTTTTTTACCGCTGGATAGAAGAGTTTAAGAAATATGGCGAGGTAGAAGTTATTTCACTAAAGGACTTAGGGTCAGGAGGAAAGGTAGCGCGCTCGTGGCGGTTGCTTCGCTTGATTTCAACCCTGACATACGACGCGGTGTTTGTGCATATGAATCCGGAATACTTGGTTGCAGCAGGATGGCTCTGGCGCTTACGCGGAAAAAAAACCGCGCTGTGGTATACGCATAAACATGTCGACCTCAAGCTCCGCATTGCCGAGAAATTTGCGAATGTGGTCCTTACCGCCTCACGTGAAAGCTTTAGGCTTAAGAGCAGCAAAGCGCGTGTCATGGGCCATGGCATAGACACCGATTTTTTTACTCCCGACCCTACCGTCGTGCGCGGCGAGGCGCTGCTCTCTGTTGGAAGGCTGACGAAATCAAAACGCCATGACTTAGCAATTCGCGCCGCGGTTGAGCAAGGTCGAACCTTGCTCATTGCGGGCGAAGGGCCGGAGCGCAAAAATCTTGAATCTCTCGCTCAAGAGCTCGGCGCAACCGTACGTTTTTTAGGCGCTCTTACACAAACACAGTTGCGCGACGAGTATCGCAAGGCCGCTTGTTTGATACATACCAGCGAGACCGGAAGCCTCGATAAAGTGGTACTCGAGGCGCTTGCCTGCGGCTGTCCTATCAAAACCAACGACCCGGCGCTCAAACACTTGGAGCAAGCAAGCCACGCGTATGTCCGTGAGCATCACTCGCTCAAAAATCTTATTCCTGCGATACTGAAGGAACTGGCATGACACAACCGCAAGTCGACAAATCCCACTACGCCTTCGGCCGCTACGCTTTCGAGGGGCGGTTTGTGAGCTATTACTGGCAGTTGCGCGAGGTGCTCGCGCTTGAACCGCGCTCGGTGCTTGAGGTCGGCGCGGGGGACCGGGTCTTCGGAAATTTTATTAAAGAAAACACCGAGGTGCCGTACGTGTGCGTCGACATCGCGGAAGACCTCCGGCCGGATGTCGTGGGGAGCGTGCTCGCGCTGCCGTTCCCCGATAAATCGCATGACGTGGTGTGCGCGTTTGAGGTGCTGGAACATTTGCCGTTTGAGCAGTTTGATACGGCGCTCAGCGAGCTCGCGCGGGTGGCGCGCATGCACGTGGTCATCAGTGTTCCGCATTTCGGGCCGATGTTCTCCTTCTCGCTTAAAATCCCGTTCCTGCCGCAGGTCCGCTTTGCCTTTAAAATCCCGTTCCCGAAGCGGCACGTCTTCAACGGCCAGCACTACTGGGAGCTGGGGAAGAAGGGTTATCCGGTTTCGCTTATCCGCCAAAAGCTTTCGGTCCGCGGGCGCATACTCAAAGACTTCATTCCCTTCGGCAACTCCTATCATCATTTTTTTATCCTGAAACTCGGGCAGTAGACGGACGGTTAGAAAATTTGTTATAGTCCAAAACTCATATGAAGATAGGCATCATCGGATTAGGGATGGTCGGAAGCGCCGTGCGCCACGGCTTCAACCGCATAGGCCACCAGGTGGCCGGCTTTGATATTAAAAAGCCGGAAACCAGGCTCCAAGACGCGCTTGCGGGCGAACTCGTGTTCGTCTGCGTACCGACCCCGTCCTTGCCGGACGGCCGGTGCGACACGGCAACCGTGCGCGGCGTCGTGGCCGACATAGCGGCGGCGGGCTACTTAGGCCTCATCGTAATAAAGTCGACGGTAGAGCCGGGCACCACCGACTCGCTTGCCAAGCAGTATCCGCGGCTGCGGCTGGCGTTCTGTCCGGAGTTTTTGCGCGAACGCGCGCAATACGTCGACTTCGTCGAGTATCATCACGTCTGCATCGTCGGCGCCCATGACGACAAGGATTATGAGCTCCTCAAAGAGGCGCACGGCTCATTGCCGAAGAACTTCGCCAAGATGACGCCACTGGAGGCCGAACTCTCAAAGTACTACTGGAACGTCTTCAACGCGCTGCGCATCGTCTATGCCAACCAATTCTATGACGTATGCAAAGCGGTTGGCGCGGACTACCAAAAGATAAAGAACGCGCTCGTGAAGCACCCGAACATCCCTGATGTTTACCTGGAGGCCAACGACAACTTCCGCGGGTTCGCCGGGAACTGCCTCCCCAAAGACACCGGCGCGTTCGCCAAGTACGCCGCCGAGCACCACGTAGGAGATTGGAACCTCTCACTGTTCGAGGGTATTGTCGAGATCAACAAGATTTATAAGCCGACTGTTCTATAATAGAGGAACTATGAAAAAGGTCCTTGTAACCGGCGGGACTGGGTACGTCGGGAGCCGCGTGGCACTCGCGCTCGCCGGCCGCGGCGTGCCGGTTATCGCGGTCGATATCATCCCGCCGCGCGAGCGGAGAGTTGTCTTTCCGCGGGGAGTGGAATTCCGCCAAGCCGATCTGCGCGTGCCCGCCGCCGCAGCGGCGGCGCTTAAGGGGGCGGACATCGTCCTGCATCTGGCGGCGGACATCGGCTCGCTCACCTACATGCACGACCATCAGGCGGAAATCCTGACCAACAACTGCGCCATAGACGCGGGGGTATATCCCGCGCTGGTCGCCAACAAAATCCCCTGGATAGTGTACTCGTCGAGCTCGATGGTGTTTCAGCATCCGCCGCAGTTTCCGTACACCGAAGCGGATATCGCGAAGATAGACCCGCCCACCAACGTGTACGGATTCGCCAAGCTGGCCGGAGAGTATTTTTGCCGCTCGTATGCCGGGCAGTACGGATTGGCGTACACCATAATCCGCTATCACAATATTTACGGCGCGGGGGAGGACTCCAAGGGGGCGAACCCGGGCGATATACACGTGATCCCCGCGCTCCTCCAAAAAGTCATCGGCGGACAGTACCCGATAGAACTTCTGGGTAATCCCGAAGCGACGCGCCCGTTTACCTATATTGACGACGCGGTCGAAGCGACCGTTTCGATTGTATTGCGCGCCGCAGAAGAAAATGATCTGGTGCGCAACGCCGACTTTAATATCGGTAACGACAAGTACTATACGATCCTCGACCTCGCGAAAATAATTTGGGAGCAATACGGCGACGGGCGCGAATTTGCCTACACGGCGGTGGATACGGAAGCCAACACGGCTCTGCGCCGCGAGGTTGATATTTCAAAAATCCGCAAACACATCGGCTGGGAGCCCACCACCACGCTCGAAGAAGGACTCAAACCGACGGCGCAGTGGATACGCGACCGGCATGGTAAAGTTTCAAACTAAGGTATGAAAATAGGATTTGTCGCGGAACCGTACGAAACAGAAAACGCCTCCGGGATGGGTTATGTGGTGCTGGAGTTCATGCGCAACCTCGCGCAGCAGCACCCCGCCGGCGACGCCATGGTCATATACTCCTCCCGGTCCGTGAGTGCGGCGGTTACCGGCGGGCGCGCGGAAAACCGCCTCATACCGCGCACCTTTCTCAAGAAGCTCTGGTATTTCTTCAGGCTGCGCGAAGAGTTCGACACTCTGCTGTTTATGGCGCCAATGCTTCCGCTCATCATCCCGAAGCGCATCAGGCCCGTGATGCTCTGCCAGGAGCTCGCGAGCCAGAAGATATTGCCCGGCTCTTCCGAGGCGCTCTTCAGCTTCGTGCGTGACCGTATACTCATGCCTATTTCCGTGCGCCGCGCGGCGTATATCGTGGTCCCTTCGCACGCGACCAAGCGCGACCTCATGACCTTCTACGGCACGCCGGAGCGCAAGATTGTCGTCATCCCCGACGGATATCAGGAGCTGGGAGCCTACAAAGCGACGGCCGAGCCGCTGCCGCCGGGGTGGAAGCCTTTTTTCTTTTTTACGGGCAAGGTCAAATACCGCAAGAACGTGCACGGGATAGTTTCGGCGTTCATCGCGTTTAAGAAGCGCGTGGCGTCGGACTGCAAGCTCGTCATCGGCGGCAGTTACGGCGGGGAGTATCACGCCAAGATGCTGCAGGAGCTCTCCGCGGCGGGGCTCGCGGACGACGTGATTTTCGCCGGCTATGTTTCGATAGAAAAATTGTATTCGCTCTATACGCAGGCGCTCGCGCTTGTGTTTCCGTCGTTCAACGAGGGATTCGGGATGCCCATCGTCGAGGCGATGAGCCTGGGGCTCCCGGTTATAACCTCGAAGATTTCCTCCATGGCCGAGGTTGCCGGCGACGCGGGGCTGCTCGTCAACCCGCATGACACCGGTGACATCAGCCGGGCGATGGAGCGCGTCTACGCGGACCGGGCGCTGCGGCAAACGCTTATAAACAAAGGATATGAACGGGCGAAAGAATTTTCCTGGCCGCGCTCCGGCAAGCAACTTTTAGACCTTTTGCATACGTTATAGTGCATATGCCGCGACACCTTCTTCTGCGCTTATACGTCAATCCGGCCTGGCGGCACGGCGGGTTGCACACGCCGCTTTTAAATCCGTGGTGGGGCAACCCGAACGAGGACGTGTCGCTCTTTGCCAAAGAGATGTTCGATACGTATCAATTTGATACCTCGCTCTACACGGTCACCGACGACCTGCAACAAGCCGATTTGGTGCTCGCGCCGTATAAGCACCAGTGGTTTATGCGCCACGACCGCGCGTTGTGGGAGGAATGCGTCCGCACCGCCGAAGAAGCGGGGCTGCCGCTCTTGGTCGACGGAGTGGGCGACGTCGAGTATCCGGTCGTGGCGCGGAACGCCGGCGGGTACCGCTTTTTGCCGGAAAAAGGACGCATACAGGTTCCGCCGCCGAGCGACGACCTGCTTGAGCGGGTCTGCGGCGGACAGCTGCGCATCCGCGCCAAATCGGCGGGGAAGCCGGTGGTGGGCTTTGCCGGATGGGCAAAACTCTCTCTGAAACAATCGCTGCGCACTTTTGTTAAGGAGCTGCCGGTGCGCCTGCGGGGAATTTTTGACAGCCGCTACCGCGCCATGACCAAGGGCGTTTTTTGGCGGCGGAGGGCTATCGGTATACTGCAACGCTCGGAGAAGGCGGTCCTCAATCTGCGCGCGCGCGGGTCCTTTTCCGGCAGCGCCAAAACGGCGGAAGCCGGCATGCGCGAACTCCGGCAGCAGATGGTCGAGACCATACTGCAAAGCGACTACGCGCTCGAAGTGCGGGGCGACGCCAATGACGCGACACGGCTCTTCGAGATACTCTCGCTCGGGCGCATCCCGGTCATCGTGGATACCGAGCGGAACTTCCCGTTCAGCGACGCCGTTGACTACTCGTCCTTTGCGCTCATTGTGGACTTCCGCGATATCAGGCGCCTGCCGGAAATAGTCGCGGACTTTCACGCGCGAGTCACTCCGGAGCGGTATGAAGAGATGCAAAAAAACGCCCGCAAGGCGTTTGTGGAATATTTCCGCATTGACGCTCAAATGAGGCACATTGTCGTGCAGTTGCCGCGGCGCGCATCCACGACATGATTTCCGCCCACTGGACGCGGACAACGCGGGTGCGGTAGGATTGAAAGACCCCTTTTTAAAAAATATACTCCGTATGAACTATACAAAACTGTCCGTACTCATTGCCGCGTACAATGAGGAAAAAACCATTTTAGAGATTATCAAAAAGGTCAGAGACGCTGACATAGGCCCGCTCCAGAAGGAAATAATCGTCATCGACAACAATTCCAAAGACGCGACCGCCGCGCTCGCGGGTTCGGTGCCGGGAGTGCGCGTGCTCAGCGAGAAGCGGCCCGGCAAGGGCGCCGCGCTTAAGTGCGGCATCAAAGAGGCGACCGGCGACCTGGTGATATTTCAGGATGCGGATCTCGAGTACGACCCGGGAGACTTTGCGGGCGTTATCGCGCCCATTCTGAGCGGCGCGTCGGAGGCGGTCCTGGGCGTACGGCACACCCCCCGCCACAGCGACTGGTTCATCTATTACTTCGGGCTTCTCGGCAACAACGCTATAACGCAGCTTACCAACTGGCTGTATTGGAACAACGCCGGCGAATACGAGGGGTGCTACAAGGCTTTTACCAAGCGCCTGCTTGATACGGTCGAAGTTAAAACCGACAACTTTGACTTCGACAACGAGCTGGTGTGCAAGTTGCTGAAGCGCGGCGTCCGCACTGTCGACGTACCCATACGCTACTATCCGCGCAACTATGCCGAGGGTAAAAAAATAAGCTGGCGCCACGGGGTGTTAATCTTGTGGACCATCCTTAAATACCGCTTTGTCGACTAGCGGAAAATATTTTTTAAATTTTGGGTTTCAGCGTCACGTTCGGCGGGATGCCGTACATGACGCTGTTTTCCGGCACGTCTTTATTGCACAGTGACAGCGCGCCGATTTCGGAGTTGTTGCCCACTTTGATCGCGCCGAATACCTTGGCTCCCGTATACACGATGACGCCGTCTCCGAGGCGGGGCATGCCCGCGTCGCCCCCGAGGCGCTTGCTCCCGAGTGTGACGCCGTTGTAGAGCGTCACGCCCTTGCCGACGACCGCGGTGCTGCCCACGGTCACGTCCGCCGGATGCGGCAGAAAAAACCCCGGACCGATGGTCGCGTACGGCGAGATGTCGCTGGAAAACCGGTAGTACCGCCACCTGCGGATACGGAACTGCCCGCGCCAGCCCTTTTGCACGAACAACTGGTTGAGGCGCAGCCAGAAGACGCACGCGAAACCCGGTTTGTGGCGCAGTGACCGCTGCAACTGCCGCAGGCGCGACAGGAGCGAGGAGCGAGGATTAACCGACAGTCCGGCTGCCGAAGCGTCAGCGGAAACGATGTCCCAAAAGTCCTTCATTATCATGGCTAGACTATAGCACTTTCGCCAAATAGCGGGCGAGACCGCCGGGCCGCGAAACAGCATACATCTCCGCGCCAGTATCCGTTGCCAAGAGCCGCACCAACTCTATCAATTGTTGCGAGACCGGCGCGGAGATGTATGCTGGCGGGTTTTGCGCGGTAGGGTAACGCAGCAACATGGTGTAGCCGCAGGCGCTTTTGTCCGCGGGGCGGCCGCCGGGGGTAACCTCGACCAACTCCGCGCCGAGCTTGGTATGAAAGTTCATTACCGGGTCGTGACCCTCCAATAAATATTTTTTTACGGTTTCGGTATCCGGTGCCTCCGCGACCCCGGGTGCCAGTTTTGGTTTAAATGTCGCGCTGCATATCGAAACACAGGTTATCGCATTGTCTTGGTAAGAAAAAGATATTTGTCCGGCAAGCGCATCGCCGTTGCCGATTGCGCCCAGTGTCATATAATCGCCGAGATATTTTTTGTATTCGCGCTCGTCTTTGCGGAGCGGCTGCCAGCAGTGGTTGTAGAGTGTACGCGACGCTTCGGCGCGCGGGGACTGCGGGTCTATGACAGTAAAGGCAAACTCCCGGGTACTGAGCAGTTGGTACAAAGAGTCCGTAGCGCCGTCTAGAATTTTTTTAAGGATGACGCGCTGGATCTTGCCGGTTGAGGTCGTCGGAAGCGCTTCTGCGCGCAAGCTCGCCAGGTGTTTTGGCGTCTCGTAGGCGCTGAGCAAGCTGTTTTCGGAAATCAAAGCCAATTTGAGCCGCCGCATGGCGCTTAATGCGTCAACTCCGTCTTTCCAAACAATTGCCGCGCCGACCTCTTCGCCGTATCGTTTATCCTCAACACCAACCGCATATGCTTGCGCGATGTCTGAGCTTATATGTGCAAGCGCGTTTTCTACCGCGACAGGGGAAATGTTGACACCGCCCTTAATAATCAGCTCTTTACTGCGTCCTTTAAGAAAAAAGAATCGGCGCCCCGCGATTGTTTTGTAGTATCCGACGTCGCCGGTCAAAAAGTAGCCGCCGCGGAACGCCGGCTCGCCGCCGACGTAACCGCTCATCACCGCCGCGCCACGCACGACCAGCTCTCCCTCCGCGCCTTCTTTGAGAATGTTTCCTTGTTCATCGGTTATCTGAAGGTCCGCCCAGGGCAGCGGCGCGCCTATCGAATTTTCCGCCACCAGCCGTTGGTAGAGCTCAGGGGAGATGTCCATGGGCACGCCCGTGACCCGCAACGCGGTTTCGGTTTGTCCGTACCCCTGGTACAGGGGAATGCCGAAGCGCCGGATAAACTCGGCCGCCGCAGCGGGGCTGACCGGCGCGGAGCCGATTTGGATGCGATTGAGCTTGAGCGCGTCTTTGACTGTCTCGAACTCCGCGGTCCTCGCCAGCTGGTCAAACAGAATCGTCTGCACCAGCGAAGTGACGGTCGCGCCGCTCCGCATTGCTACCTCCCAAAAACGCGAGGCGGAGTAGCGGGGCGGGAGCGCGATACTTCCTCCTCCCACCAGAACCGCGAGGCAGAAGGTGGTGGAGTTGATGTGGTGAAGCGGCAGTTGCACCAAAAACCGGTCCTCCGGCGTGATGCGCAGCCACGCGGCAATGCCGCGGGCGTTGACCAGCAGATTTTCGAGCGTCAGCCGCGCGCCCTTCGGGCGCGCGGTGGTGCCGGAGGTAAACAATATAAGCGCTTCGCCGTTTGCGGCGGACGCGGCCTGCTTTTTGTACTCACGCATCTCTGCGGTATCGCGCTTGCCGTCGAGCGGTACCACCGTCTTGCCCGCGCACCACGCCGCCCAGCAGGTGATTAAAAAGTCCGCCCTGCTCTCGCCTTCTATGAGCAGCGGCTCCTTTGCCTCCCGCATCCCGGCCATCTTCGCCTCTATTTCCCGCAGCAGTCCGGCGCGCGAAATTTCGCGCACGACCGCGCCACGTTCGTCGCAGTCGAGGAGCGCCGGGCGCGCCGGAGCCTCCGATGCCAAAGAAGAGATATGTTCGTAGAGAGCATTCATGCGCCGGGTTCTTGGCGGTTCCGCCACACCCAAAGGCGATACCACGTGTAGTTGGAGGCGAACCCGACGAGGATGCCCGCCGCGTAGGCGATATGTATCCACCAAAGACCGGTCGTGAGCCGCTCGGCCGTAAACACGAAGAGCCACTGGATAAAAATAGATCCCGCCACGACCGCATGGAAGCGCAGCAGCCGGACATGGAGCGGCGCGTGCTCCCGGTCGTTGAAGGAGTAGCGGTTGTTCAGCAGAAAGTTGGTGATGAGCCCGAACTCCGCCCCGAGCACTGTCCCCAGCGACGGCCGCAAGAGCCCCAGCCACACCGAAATTATCTCAAAAACAACCGTCTGCGCGAGCACTCCGAGCCCGCCAAAAAACGCCACGCGCAACAGGCGCGAACGGGCTAAGCGGTAATAACATTCCGCGATATAGTGCATAAACTCTGCTATTGTACAGCAATGCCCCGCTTCCGCACCATTCCGACGCTGCTTGTGCTCTCCGTCATCCTCTTCTACGGCGTATTGTACGGCGTGGCGCTCTTCGCGCTGCACTCCAACGGATTCGGCATAGAGAGGCTTATCATCTTCGGACAGGACGGCGACTCCTACGAGTACGTTTCGTTGGCGCAGACAATGATTTCTGACGGCCGCTTCGCCATGAGCCCCGAGAGCGTCCCCGAATCCTTCCGCACGCCCGGCTACCCCGCGCTGCTGGCCGCCATACTGCTGCTGACCGGCAGTTTAGCGGCCATACCGATCGTGCAGATTGTGCTCGCGGCGCTTTCCTGCGGACTTATATATCTCTTAGGAGAGCATTTTTTCTCCTCCCGCGTAGGGCTTGCCGCGGCGGTGCTGTTTGCCCTCGAGCCGGCGGTGCTGACCAACTCGTTCATCTCCGCCAGCGACGTGCCGTTCGTGTTTCTTTTGCTGTGCGGCACCTACGCGCTCGCCGCGCGCGAGCGCGGCGTTCGGGCTCTTTTGCTCGGCGGAGTTCTGTTCGGGGCCGCGGCGCTCGTACGGCCCCTCGGGTTGTATGTGATACCGCTCGTGCTTCTGTGGCTGTTGTGGGAGGAACGCGGAGCGTGGCGCCCGGTGCTGCGGGCGGGCGCGCTTTTTTTGCTGGGCGCGGCGATTATTGTCGCTCCGTGGATGGCGCGCAATTACCTGCTCTTTCATCAGGCGACGCTCTCCTCGGTGGGAGGTTATAACATTCTTTTTTACGCGCAGGAG
>Ga0209542_10018895_pt1 | contig 11114 bp, 11 predicted proteins | sample RifCSPhighO2_01_FD_184028 | JGI IMG/M metagenome (GOLD analysis project Ga0209542, IMG submission 184028) | Soil microbial communities from Rifle, Colorado - Rifle CSP2_plank highO2_0.1 (SPAdes) (version 2) | ecosystem: Environmental > Terrestrial > Deep subsurface > Rock core/Sediment ...
TCAATCCGACTTGTTGCTTTTATTAGATTAGTATGATATAATGAAGTAGTTCCTTTCAATTCATTATTCACCTTAATTATTTCACTTCACTATGACACACAAGTATAGCGACAAAATTATCGGCATTTGGAAATTTGCCGACAAGATTACTCCGGAAGCCCTGGCAGAAATTGCAGAGAAATGGACAGAAGAAGATTCAAGATATGAACACCTCTATGTCAGAAAAGTATCAAAGGATCAACATGGTATCGGATTCGAGTACAGGGCTTACGAAGATAGCGACTCCGAAAAATGCAAACAGACATACGATGATTACTTACAGGGTATGACTGACAAACTTAAAAGAGAATTCGGTAATGATTTGGTTGGGTGGGATCTCTCATCCAGTGCAATAGTCGTAAAGTAAAAGTTTTCTATAATTGAAAGGAGACAAAACACCCCGAAAGGGGTTGTTTTGTTGTTATGTAAGTGTCCAAAGCCGAGCTTAGGACATTTTAAGAATATTATGGGTTGTACATTATCTATGAATGCACGGGTGGTGGGGCTTCCCTATCTGGAGAGATGTCGTAGTAGTTAATCAGAAACTTAGCAGTATTCATAAAGGCATCAGTCAAAGTTTCTGATGCAAATTGGACGTCTTTGGGATAGTAAGTATAGAGGAAGATTAGAAATTCTGGATCATAGGATGGGAAGTATCCGAAAAATGAGTGTAAGTATCGGTCATCGTAGTAGCCCCCTCCGCCCGGCTTAGCGATTTGAGCAGTTCCTGTCTTAGCTGCGATACTATAATTATCGAGTCTGATTTTTCCGTCCCTATAAGCGCGATCCAACACTTCTGTCAGCATGCGTGATATTTCTGCTGAAGTTTCTGGACTTATGACACGTACCCTCTCCTCCTCAGTGGGCAAGACCGTAGTCTTTGTCACCCCTAATTTGTATCTAATCTCTTTGACTAAGTGAGGAGTAATAAGCGTGCCTCCGTTCGCTAGAGCAGAAAGTGCGCGTACCGCGATAATAGGAGTGAGAGCGATGCCCTGTCCAAACGAGGCCTGAGCAGATTCTAGATCTCGACTGGTCTTGAGGTTAGAGACGAGAGACTTACCTTCATTTGGTAGATCTATGCCAGTAGTGCTATCAAGGCCAAAAGAGAGCATGGCGTGATTAAATTTAATGCTTCCCACACGGGAAGATACATAGGCCGCACCGGTATTGAGAGATTTATTGAGTACGGTTTGCATAGAGAGGCCAGAACCATGTGACTTGCCATCAAAGTTGCAAAAGGTTCTAGTATTGAGAGTCATGCACCCCGGGTCGTTATACGTACTTTTAGCAGTTATAGCGCCGGAATCTATACCGATAGCCATAGTCAGGGCTTTGACTATTGAGCCCATTTCATAACGATCCTCCACTAATCTATTGGAAAAGATAACAGAATTTTGCTCACTTTGAGGAGAGTTGGGATCGAAGGTAGGAGTGAGAGCCAGAGCAAATATTTCTCCCGTTTTCGGGTTGATCACTATCCCCCCGGTAAAATCTGATGAATATTTCAGAGTCACCTTTTTAATCTCACTTTCTAGAAATGCTTCCACTGATGGTTCTATAGTTGTTACAATGTCCCCTTCTAGACTCTCATCTTTACCCACAGCTTTGTTTATATTTGAAAAAATTTCCGCAAAAAAATTAACGAAAGTGCCATCCCCTTTTCTTTCTAATGTTGATTCGTAGAAGCGCTCTAATCCATAACGACCAGCCAGCTCATTGCCACCACTATAGCCGATTAGACCCACCGCATGTGCTGCCATAGTTTCTCCCGGATAATAACGCCACCTCTCTCTCGCCACCGACACACCCGTTATCTTGAGTGCTTGGATTTTGTCAGCCACCTCAACCGGTAGTCGCCTTGCCAGCTCCTCATAAGGATCTTCTGTTTTACGAGCTTTGGCTAGGAATCCTTCCTTGTCTATCGTGGTGATGGCATTCACAAGCGCATAAATATCTTCTAGATCTGCGCGTTTGCTAAGGATGGTTGGATTGATGTGGAGGATAAATCCGGTTTTTGTGGTAGCCCCGGGTACGAGCGTACCATCTTTGGTAGAAAAATATATTCCCCCGCGGTCAAAATAATTTATCCCAGCCCCATACTGGTGGTCGGCTTTAGTGGCGTAGTCCTCCCCGGAAACGATTTGCACGAAATATAGTTTAGCAATAAGAAAGATTGCAAACAGCAGTATAAAAAGAGATAGGAGACGTAATCTGTTTTGATGCCCTCGCATACGTCTTAGCGGTCAAGAGTGTTGAATGTAAGTGAGGTAGATCGTGTGCGTGGGATAAAAAGTGGAGATTTCACCTCCTTGAATCCATATTCGTAAGCTAGCTCCATGGTGATATTATTCTTGAGCTCAATGTAGCCAAACTCCAGTGCATCAAGATTAGTTGATATCTTTGCAATCTGTCTTTCGGACTCTTGTCTTGCAGCTACATTGCTTGCTGTAGCGTATATGGCGTAGATATAGTAGCCAAAAGATAGTATGGAGAGAGACACCAGCACTACAAAAATTTTAAATCGATAGTCGTATGATAGGGTTCTGGTTCTATTTATCATAATGTATTTATATCTTCTCTATAACTCTCAATTTGGCACTTCGTGATCGTGGGTTGGCTCTACTTTCCTCTCTACTTGGTCTGATTGGTTTCTTAGTGATCCTCAATGCTTGACCGGCTCTTGCCCTGTCTCTGAAGAAGTTCTTGACTATCCGGTCTTCCAAACTGTGGAAGGAGATAACTGCCAATCTCCCCCCTGTCTTGAGAGCATTAAAGCCCTTTTCTAATCCGATTTCGAGGTTTGTCAGCTCTTCGTTTGTCGCTATGCGGAGAGCTTGAAAGGTCTGAGTAGCTGGATTAATCTTCCCTACCCTCTTGCCCACCACTTCTACAAGATCAAATGTAGTAGAGAAAGGTTTTATTTTCCTCCTTTCCACAATCTCGTGAGCGATTCTTTTCGAACTTTTCTCTTCCCCAAATCCTCGCAGGATTAGTTCAATCGCATGCTCTTCCCAAGAGTTTAGGATGTCTTTGGCGGTGATTCCGTCTCCTGACATTCGCATGTCTAGAGGTTCGTCCCGTAGGAAGGAAAATCCTTTACCAGAATCCTCAAGCTGGTCAGAAGAGATGCCTAGGTCGAAGAGTATGGCATCCACTTTTCCCGTGACGACTTTATCTAAGTCTTTGAAGTTGGCTGTATGCGCATCCACTTTGGGGTCTTGATCAATAGCTATGATCTCAACCGTCGGGAATTGTCTCTGTACTTCTTGACTATGTCCTCCAGAGCCATACGTAGCATCAACAAAGATCTTGCCGGCCCCAAGATTCAGGGCGTCAACACTTTCGTGTAAAAGAACAGGGATGTGTTTAGGCATATTCTGACTCGAGTTTCTTTCTATAGGATGACCAATTTGGGGCATTCCAGATTTCCACTCTGTCGTGGACACCGGTGATGACGATCGGGTTTTTCAATTCTGCGAATTCTCGCAAAAATTCTGGGATAAGAATCCTCCCTATAGAATCAATCTCGATTTCAGATGCGCCGGAGAAAGTGAATCGGGCATAACGGTGGTCACTTTCCACATGACCGAGCTTCTTGACCTCTTCTGAGATAGAAACCCAAGTCTTCGTGGGATAGAGGAAGAGACAGTGATCTTTACCGCGAGTGACAACTACTTTTTTTCCAAGCTCCTTGCGAAATTTGGCAGGCAAAGAGAAACGATTTTTCTCATCAACTGCATGTGTGTACTCGCCGATAAACATTGTTCTTTCATATTTACCCCGTTTGACGGGGATACCACTATTTCCCACTAACAAACATTCTATACCACCACAAGCCACTTCACTACCAAACTTATCCACTTCTTATCCACAGCTTCTCCCCACATACAAAAGTGGTCAACACTCGGTGTTGACCAAGTTATTTCCCCTAATAATCTTTATTTCTAAACGTCTAAAATAGCTTTCTTAGCGTTTGATTGGATGAAGGATTTACGGGATGGCACGTCGGTGCCCATGAGGATATCGAAAATACGGTCTGCTTCTCTTCCATCTTCTACTGTTACTTGTTTGAGAATTCTCGCTTTTGGATCCATGGTCGTTTCCCATAGTTCTTCAGCATTCATTTCTCCTAGACCTTTGTAGCGTTGGATGTCTGCGCCATCTATCGTCTTCTCTTCTTTTTCTGCATCGGAATAAACAAAGATAGTTTCCTTCCCCTTTTTTATTTTATAAAGTGGTGGTTGAGCGATATAGATGAATCCAGAATCAATCAGTGGTCGGAAAAATCTATACAGGAGTGTTAGAAGTAGAGTACGGATATGCGCGCCGTCAACGTCAGCATCGGTAGCGAGAATAATTTTGTGATAACGCAGTTTAGCAATGTCAAAAGTATCCCCTATCGCTGTGCCGAATGCGACCACCAAATTTTTGATCTGTTCACTGGCGAGCATTTTATCCAGACGGGCACGTTCTATATTTAATATTTTTCCGCGGAGTGGCAGAATGGCTTGGATACGTCTGTCCCTACCCATTTTTGCGGTGCCACCAGCAGAGTCTCCCTCGACGATAAAGAGTTCAGATTCCTCTGCTGACTTCGACTGGCAGTCGGCAAGTTTACCCGGAAGAGTCATGCCCTCGAGGGCACCCTTTCGCAAGACTGAATCCTTGGCTGCCTTAGCGGCTTTACGCGCCTTGAGGGCAAGCACTACTTTCTGGATCATAGCTCGAGCATCGTCGGGACTTTCTTCCAAGTAGGCAGAGAAGGCATCGCCAAAGATTGTGGTCACCATACTCTGCGCTTCTACGCTGCCGAGCTTAGCTTTAGTCTGACCCTCAAATTGGATGTCACGTAGTTTGACTGAAATGACGGCCGTCAGACCCTCTAGCACGTCGTCTCCGGTAAAGTTGTCCTCCTTCTCGTTGACTAAGTTATTTTTCCTCGCGTAGGTATTAAGACTTCTTGTTAAAGTGGTTTTGAAGCCAGTGACGTGTGTTCCTCCTTCGCTCGTATATATATTGTTGGCGAATGGAAGGATGCGTGAAGAGATGTCGTCAACATATTGGAGGGCCACCTCAACTGTTTCGTATTCATTGCCGTTGGCTACTTTTTCAACATAGAAAATATTTTTATGTATAGGTTTACTATGTTCGTTTTCAAACCGCACAAGAGATATAAGCCCCCCCTCAAAGTAGAAGGACATAGATGGGATGTCTAATGACAAATGTCTAATGTAAAATGTTTCAGCATCATCGAACAGCTTTGGATTAATAGTTCTTGCATCTAAGACCGATATCCTAAGCCCTTTTACTAAGTAGGCCTGTTGGCGAAGGTGATTAGCAATGCGCTCGAAACTAAAATTAGTATCGGGGAAAATTGTTGGATCTGGTTGGAAGGTGATAATGGTGCCGTGGAGTTGGGATGCACCAATTTTTTTTACAGCACTTTTTCTAGCGCCACGGCTATATTCCTGGACATAGACTCCCCCATCTCTATACACCTCGGCTTTGCAGTATATAGAGAGGGCGTTAACCACTGAACCGCCGACTCCGTGTAATCCGCCAGAAATTTTATACCCGTCCCCTCCGAATTTGGCACCGGCATGCAAGGTGGTCATTATGGTCTCAAGAGCAGAAACTTTTGTCTGTTTATGAATATCAACAGGGATACCTCTGCCGTTGTCTGCTACACGGATGCGGTTGTCTGGTAGAAGAACAATTTCTATGTCATCTGCGAAATCGCCCATGGCCTCATCACGAGAGTTGTCAAAAATTTCTGTAACTAGATGATGAAGACCGTCAGGACCGGTGGTGCCTATGTACATACCAGGACGTTTGCGTACTGGCTCGAGACCCTCTAGGACAGTGATATCTTTGGCACTGTATTTGCTCTCTTTCGGCATATATTTTGTTCCCCTATTTTAGCATAAATAGGCCTGAAAAGAAAGCTCTTTTTATGGACCTGCCTGCCGGCAGGCAGGTTATGCTCTTCGAATTTCCCCCTTAAAATCAGCACTAGTTTTGTCCTCCAGTTTGGTGTGTAAATCATTGACTTCGGCGTTGGTCAGTGTCCTTTCGAGACTACGGTAAGTGACTCGGAAAGTGTAGCTCATTTTATCTTTTCCAAACTTTTCATCATTTTCATATTTATCCAGAAGTTCTACTTGTTCTACCAGTTCACCATTGATGTCACGTATGACATCGAAATAGTCATTGGGTACAAAGTCGTTGTCTATGACAAAAGAAATATCTCGTACCACAGGTGGAAACTTCGAAACTTCTTTATATTTATTACCGAGTTTCAATTGCTTGATCACTCTCTCGTCTTTAGACCACAAGAGTCTGATATCAGGCAACTCCATAGAAGCTATAGCCAAGCGTTCCAAACCGAAACCGAAAGCCCAACCGTTATAGCCCGTGAGGCCGAAGTTGGCTAAGACGCTTTTTCTCGGGAGACCAGAACCAAGCATTTCAATCCACTGTCCGTTAATTTCTGCTTCCATCTCGAAACTGGGATCAGTATAGGGAAAATTGTGATCATAGAAACGAAATTTGACATCATCACCGAAGATACTACGGGCTATTTCTGAAAGGACGTTTTTTAAGTCATCTCCCGTAACAGTCTTTTTATTGTCGGGAACAAGATAAAGTCCACCCATCTGATGGAAGACATTTAAGTGTCTGCGGTCAATCTCATCTTTGCGATAGACCTTGCCAGAGCACATTGTACGAAGTTCTTCTCCATTCTCTATCCTCTCTTTGATCGTGGGATGGTTAAGGTAGTAATACCAGAAAACTGTGTCATGGGTTCGCAGAACATGGTTCTCATTTACATAATAAGTATCCGACTTGCTTCTAGCTGGGTGACCGGGAGGCATATTGAAGAGGTCGAAGAGAATCTCTGTCGGTACAATTTCCGGTATCTGAACAATGCCAAATCCCTCAAGCCCTTTGACTCTCATAGTGCGGTCAAATATCTCATTGAGAGGGCTACCTTCTGTTCTTGAAAGATCCGGCATAGCCATAAATCGTTTCAGCCGCTCTGACTCGGCATCATTTTTAGTCTCTAGAAGCGCACGTAATTTCTCCTCTTCTTCTGATTTTATAACTATATTTTCGGGCATGATTGTATATGTTATGGTATAGTGAGTTTTATCGCAAATGGCTGATATTCAGACCCTTATTTTATATGGCTCCATATTCATCTCCCTCTTTTTCGAGGTGTTTCTTTTGATCACTTATCTAGAAGTTAGAGAGGAGTTGATCCTAGAGAAAAATATCGATAAGAATATCAAACGATTCCCCACGGTAACTGTGATCGTGCCTTGTTTCAATGAAGAGAAGACTCTCACTATGACCATGTGGTCTTTGCTCAATCTCGATTACCCGAAAGACAAACTTTCTATTATTGCTGTAGACGATGGTTCAGTCGACAGAACTCTATTTGAACTTAATAAATTTGAGAGCTACCAGCAAGTCACTGTCTTGTCGAAAGAGAATGGTGGCAAACATACTGCTCTCAACTTGGCTTTAGAAAAAGTCAAAAGTGATCTAGTGGGATGCCTTGACGCTGATTCGTTCGTCAACCCAGAAGCCCTGAAAAAGATCGTACCCTTTTTTGAAGATCAAAGCACGATGGCTGTCACCCCGTCGGTAAAGGTTTTTGAACCACGAAGTGTATTGCAATATGTTCAGAAAATTGAGTATAGTTGGGGAATCTTTTTACGCCGAATGCTTTCTTCTATCAATGCACTCTATGTGACGCCGGGACCTTTTTCTTTCTTTCGCACACAAGTATTCAAGGAGCTTGGTGGTTACTCCGAAGGACATCATACTGAGGATCTGGAAATCGCACTTCGCATGCAGAAACACCGTTATAAAATCGTCAATTCCCACGGCGCCCATGTCTACACTGTCGCCCCTGCTCATTTTGGCGCTCTATATAAGCAGAGAGTACGTTGGGCATACGGTTTTTTGAATAATGCTATAGATTATCGCGGAATGTTCTTTAACAAAAAATATGGTCACATTGGACTCTTTATCTTGCCTATTGCCACCACTTCAATCTTCTCCTCCCTTTTTCTCTTTGGTAATATGCTTTGGAATAGCTTGGTAAATATTTTTAATGCTTTTGTGAAATTTCAGACAGTGGGATGGGAATGGAGGTTCTCCCCCCCCTCTTTTGATTGGTATTTCTTGAATACAAGTGCTATCTCTTTTCTCACTGTGACCGCCATTTTACTTACACTCGTTATCCTTTATCTCTCTACGAAGCTTGCTGATGGTAGGTTTAGATTCTCCCGTGGGCTTTTCTATTATATGCTTCTATACGTTTTCATCGTTCCTTTATGGTTGGCTAAAGCAGTGTTTCATACGATCATTAGACGAGAGATAAGCTGGAGATAGTACTAAAATGTTAAACTCAAGAAAGTACATTGTTGCCTTTGTTATCACTGCGGTTATCTTTGCTACTGCTATCTTTGTTTCCAATATGTTAGGTCAGAAAAAATTAGAAGATGTCCGTAGTATAGAGAATCGCGTGGCGCTCGACATTCTCTCTTCGGAAACCCAATTCTCTCTCCTTGAAGAGACTTCTTGCAAGGATATTGGTCCGGGATTTCTTTCCAAAGAACTTGGTTCTCTGGGGGAAAAACTTACTTATGGGGAGAGTCAGACAGAATTAAATACCGATAATCTTGATTATCTGAAACGCTCATACTTCCTACTTGAAATAAAAGATTATTTGCTAATGAAGCGATTGACTCAAAAGTGTGGGATCAAACCCACTTTTATCCTCTACTTTTATTCGACCAAAGATGCCTGCACTGACTGTGAGAAGATGGGTTATGTCTTGACGGCTTTGCGAGACAAGTACCCTGATTTGCGGGTGTATTCTTTCGACTATCACTATGACGTGGGGGCTATAAATACTCTTATTTCTATATATAAAGTTAAAGCAGACCTGCCGGCCCTCATTATCAACAGAGAGATTATTTATGGTTTCCATTCTGTCGAAGAGCTTGAAGAAACCGTTCCCGCTCTCAAAGAACTCGCTGCCCGAGCCAAGGCCCTCGAGACATTCTCAACCTCCACCAAAGAAATCGATTGAGTATATAATAGGAATGTCTTTTAATACGAAATAATCATGCCTGAAATTGAATCTAAAAAGACAAACGTAGTAACAAATAGGTTATTTTACGAACCATATTTTTCTGTTGATAAAAATTCTCTTGCTGAAAAAAAGGCTGAATTACTTGATAAGTTAAGAAGTAAAACAAAAACTGATAGTTACAAAAGGTATTCAGGAACCCCATTACGTTATGCTGGAGGCAAGACATTAGCAGTTGGCCATATTATAAATCTTCTACCTACTAACATAAAAAGGGTAGTCTCGCCTTTTTTGGGTGGCGCTTCAGTAGAAATAGCCATTGCCAAAGAATTAGATATCAAAGTTATTGGGTACGATATTTTTGATATATTAATAAATTATTGGCACTATCAAATAACTCAACCGAAAGAATTGGCACAAAGACTAGAAAAATTTAGGCCGACAAAAGAAGAATACGCAAGAGTAAGAGAGATAATGAAAAAACACTGGAAAGGTATAGAAAAAATACAAGGCCTTGACTTAGCTTCTGTATATTACTTCAATCACAATTATTCTTACGGCCCACACTTTCTTGGTTCACAATCAAGCGTCTATCTTCAACCAGAAAGACATAAAACGACTATAGAAAATGTAAAGAATTTTGATGTTAAAAACTTAGAAGTATTTTGTGAAAGTTTTGAAGAAGTAATTCCCAAACATAAGGGTGATTTTTTGTATTGTGACCCTCCTTATTATCTAGATGGAGATAGTAAGATGTTTGTTGGCATGTATCCTCACAGAAACTTTCCCATACATCATAAAGGTTTTAAGCACGAAAAACTTAGAGATTTCCTCAAGGAGCATAAGGGCGGATTCATTCTCTCTTATAATGATTGTTCTACAATAAGAGAATGGTATAAAGATTTTAATATGATAGCTCCTTCATGGCAATACACATTTAGTCAAGGTGACACGAGGATCGGCAAAAATAGGAAAGATAAGAATAACGGTTCTCATATTAAAAAATCACATGAAGTAATAATATGGCAAAACCCAGGATAAGAAAATCGAGAGCGTCTTCATCTGATGAAGCAAGAAGATATCGTCAACAAGGACACGATGATGCTTTACTTTTCGCACTTGCGATAGGGTTAAATAAGGATTATAAAAATGATGCAAAGGCAAAAAAGGACGTCATCGACCCTTCCGGAGATGCGCACTCTGTTAAAAGTGGAGAAAAGAAATGGCAGATCTTTCTTTATAGCGAAAGACGTTTTGAAGAATTTAGAGTTATGAATGGAATAGGTCAGCTCTTAATCGATTGTATTAAATCTTTTCCAGAAACATTTGAGAAATACCAGGAAAATAAATCTGACGCTAAGGAGAAGTTGAAACCCCATATGGTTGCTTTAGCGGAAAAGTTACAAGATAAGCATAGATTAAAAGCATTTATAGGAAAGTCTATGTTTAATGGTGGTGAAGTAAATTATCTTACAGTCTATGAGAAAAATAAATTTCATGTTTTTTGGGGTAAAGAAGTAGAACAAGTAATGGTAGAAAATTTTGAAGTAATGAATTCGAAAGCCAGACAAATTGGACAATTTCCGGAACAGAAAGTCATATTTAAATTTGAAGACACAAATCTTGCAGAACTTGAAATGAGAAATGACAGTCCGGTCCATTATAGAGAAATAAGATTCAACATGTATAAACCAAAGGCGATGAAATTACTTTTTTCTAAAATAATTACTATTAAAAATTATAATAGAAAAGTGATTTTATACGGTGAGGCAATTAAACATTTTGGTCATTGGGATAAATGAAACTGGGCTATTTTTTAGCCCCATACTCTAAAAGTCTGATTCTGGAGTGTCTTTATGACTTCACTCGAACCTACTTTATCAAAAATTCGTGATGAACGAAAGCCCCGCCCCGCCACTGCCTCGCTCCGCTCGGCAACCCCAAAGAAAAATGTACCTTGCTTTTT
>Ga0209542_10018896_pt1 | contig 11114 bp, 14 predicted proteins | sample RifCSPhighO2_01_FD_184028 | JGI IMG/M metagenome (GOLD analysis project Ga0209542, IMG submission 184028) | Soil microbial communities from Rifle, Colorado - Rifle CSP2_plank highO2_0.1 (SPAdes) (version 2) | ecosystem: Environmental > Terrestrial > Deep subsurface > Rock core/Sediment ...
GCTGATGATAGAGAACTGTTTTCCATTCGCACTTTCCATTTTTCTTCCGGAGCTTCGGGCTTTGAAATATCAAAGCCGTAAACAAAATTATTTTCAAAGATAACTAAATTATTGCCAGACAAGAGCATTTCTCCCTGCCTGGGCAGTTTGCCGATTTGTTTGATTTGGTCAGCAGGCAAAGCGTCTATTACTTTAGTTTCCTGCTGGGGGGGGTAATACGGCGGCGCAATCCTGGCGTCGCCCTCGATTTGGAAAGGCATTATCTCCATCATTGGCTTGCCGTAAATGTAATAGTTAGGCGTGGAAACAAAAATTTCCTCGCCATTGGTCTTAACAATGTCCGGCTCGTCTATGCCTTTAACCTGGACATTGGTGTCCGAAACCCTGCTTGGCGAGGGGTTAGCGGTGGGGGCTGATAATTTCGCGCTGCCCGATGACTCGCCAAGCCCCGCGGGCGCGCTGTCCATAGCCACATTCCTGCTTTCCATCATAGGTGCGCCTCCGCCAAAACCGCCGCCCATGCCGTAAGCTACCCCCTGGGAGTTTTCCAAATACGCCAAAAATTCTTCTTTGGACGCGAATTTTTTGACTTCCGCCTGCTTGTCTTTATCCGCGTCGTTTTGGCTGCCGCTGATGCCCGTAATCTTACCACCGGTATCAGTGCCGTCTTTGCGCGGCAGGCTGTAGCCAACCACAACCAAAATAACTGCGGCCAGCCCAAAAGCCAAAACCCGGTAGCTCTCTTTCCGAAAACCCCAATTAAAAAAGCCGGGCTTGGACGCAAGCCCTCCACTGCCCATAAGCCTTTGCCTTAAGCTTGCGGCAAACGCGGCATCAAACTTGGTATCGGGCTTGGCCTTTACCATTTCGCTGATAATGCTTTTAACCTGCGCCTCATATTGTTTGAGGCTCGGGTCAATTTCATAAAGCTCTTTTAAAATTTGTTCAATGTTGTCCATAGATATTGTCTACTAAATACTAAAAAGTACGAAAGGTACGAAAACGTATTTTTATAACTTTAGTATTTTTAGTACTATTTCGTATTTAGTAGAAATTTTTTAATAATAAAATAAATGCTATAATTCCAACCTCAACCCTTAATTTATCCACCGCCCGGCTAAAACTCACCTTACTGTTGCCTTCGGTGATGCTTAAAATGGATGCTATTTCAGCGTGCGATAGCCCATCCCACAAGCGCATAACCACTATATCCCTCTGCAAAGACGGTAGCTGCTTAATGTGTTCTTTGACTTTTTCCAAAGCCAGCGTGGTATCCGCGTCCCTTTCCACGTTTGCGGATGAAGGCAAATCCCAAATGTCTTCTATATTGTCAGTGGTTTTAAGTGCCCTGTAATGGTCAATAAGGGTATTCCTGGCAATTTGGTAAAGCCAAGTGGAAAACTGCGCTTTGCCTGAGTCGAATTGCCTAATTTTTTCCAAAGCCTTGGTAAAAACCGTGCTGGCTAAATCTTCCGCCGTCTGCTTGTGGTGCGTACGGTAATACAAAAAATCGTAAATCTTTTTTGAATAAAAATCATACAGCTTGCCAAAAGCCTCTGTGTTGCCTTTTTGGCAAGCAATTATTAGATTGGCTTCTTCTGTCATATCGATATTTTACCTGTCCATTATATTATACGCCAAACCGCGCAAAAAGAAACAAAAAAATCCCCCCTTGCGGGGGGATTGGCTTATATAAGACTTACATGCTTCAATGGGCATCTTCGCGCCAGTAGCGACGCCTATTCATCAAAAGATTGATGATGATTGGCCTTAATTTTCTGCCTTGCGTTATTTGCGCGAAGATGCCCATTGGGGAGCCTAATACCTAAGTCATATACTATATCCGCTTTTTCTTTTTTGCAGGCTTGGAAGCTTTTTTTGAAGCAACTGCCAGGAGTTTTTTAAGTTCTTTACTGGCGTTGTCGTAAATGGACCTTTTAACCTTGGTCATTTGGCCGACTATCTTACTCCCTTCCTGGGAGGTGATGATCCCTTCTTTTTGGAGTTCCGATACCGCGGCTTTAAGCTTTTTGCCTGCGAGGTGGGCCAATCCGTCGCTGATTTTAAAGGCCCTGTTGAGCGCGTTACTCATGGTGTTTATTATTAATATTACTTAATAAGTATAATACAATCAGGATAAAACTGCCATAGAGCCCAATTTGGGCAACGGACAAGCCCCAAATCTCGGGTTGTCCTTTGGCCTGGTAAATAAGCGCAGAAGCAATTACCACAGCAGCCAAAACCGTACCGTAACTGCTCGCGTGTGAATTGGCATTTAACAATCTTTCGTAATCCAAAAGCTGTTTTTGGTTGATTTCCATGCCGAACCTGCCCCTTTCCAAATTGGAAACAATGCTTGCTGTGCTGTCCGGCAATCGGCCTATAAGGTCCTCCACCACCAACCCAATGTTCTGGATGCGCCCTCTGATTTTTTCGCCCTTTAACTTGCGCCCAATGATTTTTTCCACCATAGGCTGTTCCCAGGTGTCCATCCTGAATTCGCGGTCGAGCTGTTTGACCACCACGTCGAGCGTAATAATCGCCTTGCTTAACATAGTCATATCAGTCGGTACGTTAATGCCATTCTTTACAGCAGTAGACAGCACTTCAAACAGCAAACGGGTAAAATTCCCGGATTGTTCGCCAATGGACCACTGCAAAATAAGCTGGTTTAAGTCCTTGCGAAGAGAGTTGATCCGCACCAAATCCCGCGCCTCGGCCGAGTCCGCTTTTTCGTCATAATTTTCCTCAATTTTCAACAGCAACGCCACTAAATTTTCCACATCCTTTTGGATTATGGCCAAAAACGCTGCCGCGCCAATGCCGGTAAGCTTATCGTCCAAAAACCCGACCATGCCAAAATCCAAAAACAAAATATGGCCGTTTTCCAAAACAAAAATATTGCCAGGATGCGGGTCAGCGTGGAAAAAACCGTAGTCAAAAAACTGCTTAACGAAAGAGTCGGCAATGTTATGAGCCAGCTGTTTATGGGTGAGTTTCCCGAGCTTTGCTTTGCCGGTAATCACTTCCTTTAAAGACCAGCCGTCCACGTATTCCAAGGTAAGCACGCTGTCGCGGGTGTAGTCCCAGTAAATTTTCGGCGCGTAAATGTTCGGGTCTTCCTTAAAAAAGTTATTGAAGATTTCGCAGTTAGTCGCCTCTTTCCTATAATCAAGCTCATTTAAAGTCCACTTGCTGAATTCCTGCACTACGTTGATTAAATTATACCCCCTGGCTTCCGGCACGTGCTTGTCTATTAAATGCGCGAGCATGAGCAAAACTTGAGTGTCGAGTTTGATGTTCTGCTTAGCTTTGGGCCTCTGGACTTTTACTGCCACTTTTTCGCCGGTTGTAAGTTCTGCCTTATACACCTGACCGAGCGATGCGGACGCGAAAGGTTTCTCCTCAAAACGCTTGAAAAGGATGTGGACGGGCTTGCCGAAATTCTTTTCGATTATGCCTTTGGCGTCCTTAAACGGAAACGGCGCCACCGAGGACTGGAGTTTTTCCAGTTCAATAATATATTCTTTAGGCAAAATATCGCTCCGGGTGCTTAAAATTTGCCCGAACTTTACGAACACCGGGCCTAAAGTTTCCAAGGCTTCACGGAACTTTACGGGTAATATAGACGCGTCAGCCTCGGGCTTGCCCATCCTCCGCAAGGGATTAATATGCCTGTGGAAACCGAACTTATAAATAAGCGCCCCAAAACCCGCCTTCAGGAATACCAAAAGGATTTTATTGAACCGCATTATTACCCTGTATTTTTGTATCAGTCGAAAAATGAACACTTGATATACTATGAATTTTTGCTTATTTATTATAACATCTTTTCCGGACAAATAAAAATCCCATCATTCAAAAATAGGGCTTCAAAATAAATCCATCCATTTGACCAATGTTTACTAATAATATATAATCATATTAGATATTATTAAATCATATTAATACATATGAAAACTACATCTGTTGTGTCTATTACTATGCCCACAGCCATGCTTAAAGGCGTCCGGGCTACGGCAAAAGAAGAAAACCGCACCATGAGCGAGCTGGTACGGGAGGCCTTGCGCCAGTACACTCTTTATAGCCAGTTCAAAAGCCTCCAGGCCGAAGGCATTAAACAAACGAAACAACTGGGGATTAAACCCAGGGACGTCCAAAGGTTAATTGAAGAAGTAAGGCAAGGACGGTAAATTTTGTGTTAAAAATTGTCGCCGACACAAACATTTTCATTTCCGCGCATAACTTTCATGGCAAGCCGGAAGAAATATTAAAATTGGCTCAATTCAAAAAAATAGCCCTGTATACTTCCCCGGAGATTATTCTGGAATTTTCCAAAGTTGTCCTGGCTAAATTTAATTGGCCGCAGGAACGTTTGCGTAAAGTTTTAAAAACTTTTGACGAGTATATTTACACGGTTTATCCCGCCACCAGTTTACAGGTGATAAAAGATGATCCCAGCGATGACCGAATTTTAGAATGCGCCGTGGCGGCAGGCGCGGATTTTATTGTGACGGGGGACGAAAAACATCTTTTGAAATTAAAACAGTTCAGGAGGATAAAAATTATCAACCCGGCCAAATTTCTTGAAACCTATTTGAAAAATTAAATATACCGTCTTTTCCCGGCAAATATAAATCCCGCCCCCTCATGGAGCGGGATTTATTAAATCACAATTATTTAAGTGAAAAAGGAGGGTACTTGTCGGTCAATCCCATAAAGTAAGCATTTACCCTGGCCTGCCAACGGCTCAAACCCACTACAAAATCAAACATGCTTCTTGGGTACTTGCCGGTAAATAATACGCCGAACTGGCCGATTATCCAGGCAAAAAAAGCCACAATCCCTACAAAGTACACGGCAATAAAATGCGGAATCATAATTATGGCCTTAGGGATGAAAAGCAATAAAGTCATTAAGGCTAAAAGGCGCGAAGAGTTTTCCGGGTAAGGCACTTCCAGCTTAACCGGGTATTCGCTTTCCATAGGCTGAGGGATGGTTTCCATAAATTTTTCCTTTCTTAATATTATTTTTAATATAACAGCAAACCGATTATTATCAAAACATTGGCAACCGTCCCCCATTTGGCGTCCGGCCACCAAATAATAATCAGCGTTTGGGAAACCACAGCGCCCGCTATAGCCAAAGGCAAAAACCCGGGCCGGCCGAAAAGCAAAGCGATTGCGGACGCGAGCAACAACACCATGGCCAAAAGCCATGCCCCTCCCAGCATTTTGCGCGCCAAACCGCCAACAGGAAACAAAGTCCTGCCGGATAGGTTGTTAAACTGCGCGATTTTCAATTCGCTGAACCCGCCCAAAATATGGATTAGGCTGTGGGCAATTATTAATATGGCAAGAGTCCACTTAAATATCATAAGTTGATGATAACACAAAAAATTCGCGACTACTATAAATAAAACCCTGGGATCAGGGTTTTATTTATTGGTATCTAACGCCCAACCATAGTAGCGACGGTAGTGCCAATATAATACGGCCAAATTACCAAAGCCAGCACACCCTTCCAAAAAGCCAAATGCAAAAATCCGATAGTGAATAGCCAGCCTATAAACCAAATGGATCCGGCAAACGTATGATTTTCGATTTTAATTTTATCCATAAATTTTCTGGTTAATTATTTTAATAATAAACAAAACTCGCCACTTTGGCGAGCTTCAGGAGCTTCAAAATCTATAAATGATAATACCACAAAATAAAATACTGGTAAAGACTAAAATTGACCAAACCAAAAGAAAACTGTATAATAACAGGAATCTATCTAAAAATAATTTTTAGACGAAACTGCAGAATTTTGAGCGGATTGGCTCCAAACAAATTTTGATGTTTAGCCGGAGGCTAAGCGGAGAAATTTTTTGAGACAATACGCCAAAATTATGCAGTTGCTGGCAAAAAGGATTTTTAAGATAGGTTCTAGGTAAATTATCCCGCTAGCGGGATTGTTTTTTATCCACCTAAAGATAACCCCGAAGGGGTGAAATTTTATAGAGGATAATCCTCCGAAGCTTTCTTGTCCGCCGTAGCTTTATGCGAAGGCGGAAGCGGAGGAGGATAGCTACTTGACCATAGTCACCTATGTCCGACACCGTAACTTTAAGGTTCTCAGATGTTTCCTTTGAATACTCCCATAACAAGCCCCTTTTAACCGAGGCTTCTTTTTCCGTGCGCACGGGCAGCCGCATAACTTTAATGGGGCAAAACGGCGCAGGGAAATCTACGCTGTTTAAACTCATCACCGGCGAAGTCAAGCCAAACGAAGGGAGTATTTCCATAACTCCTAAAGGAGCTAGCATTGCCATTGCCAGGCAAGTAATGCCCAAGGACTTGGCCGAATTAACAGTACGCGACTATTTTGCAACTGCGTTTGTAGATAAAAAATACAATTTGGATAAATTAATAAGGGAAGTGTTCGAAGTCGTAAATGTAGATCTACCTTTGGAAAAAATTGTTAAAAAACTTTCCGGCGGACAGCAGGCGCGCCTTTTGCTCGCCCACGCGCTCATACAAAACCCGGATATTTTACTTTTGGACGAGCCTACTAATAATTTAGACCAGACAGGCATAGAACACTTAACCGGCTTTTTAATGATGTACGAAAAAACTGTGCTGGTTATTTCCCATGACGCGGATTTTTTAAACGCCTTTTCAGATGGCGTTTTGTACTTGGACGTGTTTACCAAAAAAGTGGAGCAATACTCCGGCAACTACTACGATGTAGTGGAAGAAATAAAAAATAGGATTGAGAGGGAAAACTTGCAGAACGCGCGCATGCAGCAGCAAATAAAGGAAAAGCGCTCCCAGGCTGAAGTCTTTGCGCACAAAGGCGGAAAACTTAGGGCCGTAGCCAAACGCATGCGCGAATCAGCGGAAGAAGCTGAAGAAAGTGTGGTGGACGTAAGGCAAGAAGACAAGACCATTCGGGAATTTACCATTCCCTGCCAGGAGTACGCAGATTTTTTTGACGGCAAAATTTTGGAATTCTCTTCCATTTCCGCCATACGCTCCCATGGCCCGGTAGTTAAGCAAGTGGAAATGGTAATCCGCAAAAACACCCATGTTCTCATAAGCGGCCCTAACGGCATAGGCAAATCGACTTTATTGCAAAATATAGCAGAATCCCTGTCATCCCGACCGAGCCTGAGTGCATCCGAGGGCGAGCGGAGGGATCCCTTATCTTCATCTGATTTCAAAATAGCCAAAGACATTAAGCTTGGCTATTACAAACAAGACTTCGGCAATTTAAATTACGAACAAAAAGCTTTCGATGCTCTAAAAGAAGTTATGCAAAAATTCGACGAGCATATTTTGCGTAGTACCGCCGCGGGGTTTTTGCTCGACGGCAAACTCCTAGACCCATTGCCGCCCTATCCGAAGGCCAAAAAGGTTTACTCTCTTTTTGCAGGCTGGTATTAATGAAACCGGGACTGCTGATACTGGACGAACCTACTAACCACATAAACTTCCGCCACTTGCCAATAATTGCGAAAGCCTTAGACGCCTACGAAGGCGCAATGCTCATGGTCTCCCACATTCCGGACTTTGTCTCCCAAATCCGCATAGACGAAACCATAGATTTGGATTCGCTATAAAAATATGCATAATTTACTGAGCCCAAAGCCCTTGAATAATCAAGGGCTTTATGTTAAAATGTTCGGTTGGTCATCATAGAAAAAGGAGGGGCAATGCCCAAGTCTCGAAAGAGAAAAATCGAGCAGCGACCCAAAGCTGCCGCTTACCAACCCAATGAGGACGAAATGAACGCACGGGAATGGGTTAGCGGTATCGCCCAACCTTTTGTTGTTCTCTTTTTCTTCATCCGGGTTCATTTGTTCTTCAGCGTCACCTGGTACGCGCAGGCGTTCTTTTGGGTTGGATGCGCTATTGGCCTTTTCAGCCAATTGTACATTTTCATCCCGAATCGCTTTTGGCAGAAGCGGAAACTGCTCACCGGCGGGGTGTTTAAATACACCCGTCATCCCATGTATACCGGGATGGTGATTGCCGACATCCAGACCTGGTTTAGCGGCCAGCGAGACGTGTATTTTACGATCACTGCGTTACTGTTTTATGGTAGCGTGCTCGTGGTCGGGTGGATACACGAACAGGAAGTACTAGTTAAGTTTGGCCCGGCGGCTGAAGCTTACTACGCCCGCACACCCCGCCTCTTTTTCCTCTACCCGTTTGTAAGGAAGGAGTAGGCTCACAAGAGACTACAGCGCCGGCGAAACGTCCAACCAGATGTTCCGCCAGCCTTCTAAGCTCATCAAAAGATTTGATGGATTTAGAAGGCTTTTTCTTTCGAAAAAATAAAAAAAGTCCAGGCTAAAATGCATTAGCATTGACAACAAGCGTATTTAAAGCTACAATTTAAGGCCATGAACAATTTAACTCAAAATCTTTCTAACTGCTGCACAACTGCTGGCTTTATGGCCGGAGATTTTGAGTTGAGCAGCAGTATTTAAAAACATTCCCCTTTTTCAACTTCAAATCCCCGGTCCCTTGTAAGGCCGGGGATTTTTTTGAAGGAGGTTGTATGAAAGAAAAGCTAGACCGCCGTAAAACTTACGGCGTGCATGTGGCCAATGCCGAAGAGACGTGCAGGATGTACGCCTTGCTGGAAATTACCGTCCCACCCGGCAGCGGGCCGCCGCCCCACACTCACCTCAAAGAAGATGAGGGGTTCTATGTCCTGGAAGGAAGTTTCCGAGTATGGGTGGATGGCAGCGAGCCGGTGGACCTCGGTGCCGGAGAGCATGCCTTCGGGCCACGGAAAGTAGGGCACTACTTCAGGAACATCGGGGACACTCCTGGTCGCCTGCTGTTGATGTTCACGCCCGGAGGATGTGAAAGGTACTTTGCGGATCTTGCGGCCGCTCGGGCAAACCCGGGAGACGATTTACTGGAACGCGAAGAAGCGATCGACCGCAAATACTGCATATACATCAACCGCCGCGTCTGAAGGCCTACCGCACCTCACGAATTTTGTCGGGGTGCGGTTTTCTTAAGCATTGACAAATTAATACATAACAATAAAAACATATTGACAAACGATAAATAGTAATATATCATATATTTATCAACAATTAAGCATTATTCTCCTATGAAGAAGGGTTCAACATTGTTCTTAAAAGGGGTTTTAGTGGTTCTGGCACTTGGCGTATTAGCCCTGTGTATTTTTGTGTGGCCATCAATAATTGGCCATATAGATTTAGGAGGCTATGATCCCATTTTAATCGGCATGTATGTGCCGGCTATCCCCTTCTTTATTGCACTCTACCAAGCATATAAGCTCCTTAACCTAATAGACGGGAACAATGCTTTTTCGCAAATGTCAGTAAAAGCCTTAAAGAATATAAAATATTGCGGAATTGCCATTAGCCTCTTGTATGCGGCAGGCATGCCTTTAATATTTCGTGTTGCGGATAAAGATGATGCTCCGGGCGCGGTATTAATTGGACTTGTGATTGTTTTTGCTTCAATTGTGGTTGCTGTATTCGCCGCAGTCCTGGAAAAACTTATCCAAAGTGGGCTTGATATAAAACAAGAAAATGATTTAACCGTCTAGCCCCGTCAAATAATTTTAAATCTAGTATCTATAATCTCTTATCTAGTATCTAAATCAATGCCAATCATCATCAACATAGACGTAATGTTAGCCAAAAGGAAAATGAGCGTCACTGAACTTACGGAAAAGGTTGGGATAACTATGGCTAATATTTCCATTTTGAAAAATGGAAAGGCGAGAGCCATAAGGTTTTCCACATTGGAAGCAATTTGCAAAGCTCTGGATTGCCAGCCGGGAGATATATTAGAATATAGTAATAACTAAGCGCGCGATTATGGAAAATACCTTGAAAAAAGCCCTCTACATAATTCTAATATCATTAGGCCTGGCCTTTGTTTTTAATTTCTTGTTTTTCGGCAAGATGATTGGCATTTCAGTATTTATAATGACAGGCGTGCTCTTAGGGGCTGTATATTTATTTGGCCAGCGCGAGCGCTTGAGCATGCAGAAAACCTGGTGGCTAGCTTTGCTTATTGGCTTTTTTGCGCTTATGCCGGCAATAAGAGCTAACGAATTCCTGACTTTTTTAAATGTGTGCGCCACACTTGGCTTGTTGATGTTATTGGCGCATGAGCTTGTTGGCACCCCGGCTTTTTTAATGAAGATGAAGGATTATGTTATTTTAATGACGCTTGTGCCTTTTAGAATGCTCGCCAGGGCCTTGTCTACCCTTTCCCTGGTCGGTCAAATCCACAGCAGTGTAAAAAATCGTGATGTATGGATCCGCGTTATTAAGGGCGTAATAATGGCAGTGCCGCTACTCCTTATATTTGGCCTACTGTTTTCTAATGCGGATTTGGCTTTTTCTAAATTCGTTAAAGGCTTTATAGATATAAATATTTCTGAACGTACAGCGCAGTACACTGCGCTCTTGGCTTTTTCGTTCTTAGCAGCCTTATGCTTTCTTTCTTATATATTTTTTCCTAAAGCACCACAGGCCCAATTATCTCCAGCGCAAACCGATGTAGCACAGCCAGGCAAGAGTATAGAAGTGATGGTTTTCTTGGGGCTGATATGCACTTTATTCTTGTTGTTTATTGGCTTCCAAATTACTTACCTCTTTGGCGGCGAAACCAATATTCTTAACGCCGGGTTTACTTATGCGGAATACGCGCGCCGAGGTTTTTGGGAACTTTTGGCAGTAGCATTCCTTTCGCTTTTAGTTCTGCTCGCGAGCGAAAAGTATTCGGGCAGCGAGCTAAAAAAAGACAAGAGGTTTCTTACTCCTGCCCTAATCCTTATAGCCGAAGTTGCCATAGTTATTGTTTCCGCATTTAAACGCCTGTCTTTATATATAGACACTTATGGCATGACCACGTTGCGTTTTTATGTGGCCGGGTTCATTATGCTACTTTTGGTGTTATTCATACTCCTGGCAGTTAAATTCATAAAATCAAAACAAGAGCAGTTCTTTGCCTTTGGCACATTGCTTTCAGTTGCAGGCTTTTTAATAGTAGTAAACATTATAAATCCTGATGCTTTTATAGTCAGGTCCAATATAGAACAATATAACCGCACAGGCAAGATTGATG
>Ga0209542_10018898_pt1 | contig 11113 bp, 9 predicted proteins | sample RifCSPhighO2_01_FD_184028 | JGI IMG/M metagenome (GOLD analysis project Ga0209542, IMG submission 184028) | Soil microbial communities from Rifle, Colorado - Rifle CSP2_plank highO2_0.1 (SPAdes) (version 2) | ecosystem: Environmental > Terrestrial > Deep subsurface > Rock core/Sediment ...
ATATGTATCATGAAGTTAAGGTTAAATTTTGGGCTTACAATCTTCTTCAAGAGATTACCTGAGAGCTATAATGCAGCGAGAGCTGTGTTGATTATTGAGAGTCATGCAACACAGCTCAAAAAAGATATTATTTTTAAAGCGCAATGAATTAGTTTCAGAGTGAAAAATAAAAAAAGTTCGTACTCAAAAACCATTGACTTCGTAAATCATAAGACTGGATTGTATAATGAAGATATTTTCTCAAAGGATTGGGATAATGCTCAAACAAGTAGGGGGGAAGCTCCAAGAGGAATACTTGAAGGAAGGAGCAGAATCGTTAAAATTAATAACGAGAAAGTGTTACAGCTTACAATTCCAAAGAACACAATAAGTGACGGCGGTTTTTTCTGGAGACTAAACTTACCCAAAGGATTAGAAGATGTTACTTTTGAATATGATATTATGTTTGGAAAGCATTTTAATTTTGTTCGTGGAGGTAAATTGCCAGGATTAGCAGGAGGCACGGCACCTGGAGGTGGGTCTAAAGAAAAGAACGGTTTTTCTGCAAGATTAATGTGGAGAGCAGCAATCTCTTACGAGGAACTCTGTCATTTAGTTAAAGACCCAAAATTAGCGAACAAAGGAGATATTCACAAGCCCTATTTGGTACAATATACTTATTATCCTGATAAGCAAACAAGGAAGTGGGGTAAGGATTTCGTCTATGTGTACAAGAATAAAAAGATTTTTCTTAAACCTAGTAAATGGTATAATCTTAAAATGCAGATAAAGCTTGCTAATGATTCGAAGAAAAAAGATGCAATTATCTCTTGGGTCAATGGCAAAGAGGTATTAAACGAAAAACTAAAACTGAGAAAAAATAAGAATTATGGAGTTGACCAGGTTATGTTTAGCTTATTTTTTGGTGGGAACGAATCAAGCTGGGCAACAAAAAAGAAAGAAAATATATATTTTAAGAGATTTGTAATCAAGGGAGAATAAACTTATCCAAAAGAAAGTATATCTTTTATGATATATTCTTTTACACCGAGTGGTGATTGGTTTGTTAATCATTCATAACTCTTATAAACTCCGCTTTTGAAGAAAGGGGATGAAAACACGGGAAGATGCTTTGAAATTATTGCGTGAATGGGTGCAGAGCGAGAGTTTGCGCAGGCATTGTTATGCAGTGGCTGCGGCTATGGAAGGATATGCGCTGAGTTATGGATTATTGAAGGAGGAAACTGATCTGTATTGGATGACGGGGTTGTTGCATGATTTTGATTATCAAAAGCACGATGTGAATGTTCGTGCTTTGGATGCTCAAGAAACTTGACAAGTTTCTTGACATGAGCGATATCCTACGCTGGAGCAGCATCCGTCTGAGGGAAATAAGATTTTGAATGTGGAAGGTTATTCATCGGGGCTGTGTGCAGCGATTATGGGGCATGGGAATCATACTGGTGTTGTGCGAGAGAGTGCGATGGCTAAGACGTTGTTTGCGGTTGATGAGCTTTCAGGGTTTGTTGTGGCTTTGGCGAAAGTGAAGGGAGGTTTTGATATGGATGCTGGATCGGTTAAACGGGCATTGAAGAAGAAAGGATTTGCTGCCGCGATTAATCGAGAAGATATTGCTCAGGGCATTAGAGAGTTAGGTGTTGATGAGGATGTGCATTATGAGTTGGTGATTAAGAGTTTGGAGAATCATAAAGGAGAATTGGGATTTTAACTGAAAGCTTAAATAGTGCTTCGTGTTTTTGGCGTTATGAAGGTGAAAGTAAAAACGAGGTTTGGGAGTAGGAGAGATGCGATTGAGAAATTTGGGAATGATCGATATCTTGCGTATTTGTCTTTTGAAGATGGAGAGGATAGTACGTTTTTACTGTCCGGTATGTTATCTAAGTATTTGGGAGTGCATCCGAATAAAGTGATTTTTGTGGGTAAGGATTCTTTTCAGGACTGGGTGTTTGAGGTGCAATGAAGTATATTTTGGTGAATACTAACATTTATAAGGTTCTGTTCTTCTTTAGTCTTAGCAGTCTTTGGGCTGTGAGTATGATCCCCGGTGATCGCGAGGTTGCCGGATGCTTTAATTTTTCTAGTAATTTGGAAGGTGTTTTCTGATGGAAGATACTTTAGTTTTTGTTGATGATGGATTCTTTGGGCTTGTAAAAAAGCACTTTCAGAAAGAAGATGGAAAGCCTAAAAAATATCTACAAACATTCAGAAATATTTGCAAGAAACAGAATCTAAATTTAAAGCATCTTTACATTTATACTGCTCCGCCTTATCAAAGTCCTAAGCCCACACAAAAAGAAGATTTTTTGATGAGTAGATATCAACATATGACTAAAATGTTAAGAAGAAAAAAATGGGTCACATTAAGAGAAGGAAGATGCCAAAAAGTAATAAATGAGTTAGGTGAAGAAATATTTTCACAAAAAGGAATTGATGCATTACTTATTTTGGATATGTATGATATCAAAGACATTTATCCAGATGTTAAGAAGATTATATTAATTGCTTCTGATTCTGATTTTGTTCCAGTTATTGAAAGGATGAAACAAAAGGGGTTTGAAGTAATTATTTACACATATTTTGATAGGAAAAGAAATTCAAGATTTTCTACTTCAAATCATCTTCTTCGAGTTGCTTCTAAGTGGGTGAAATTAACCAAGGAGGATTTTGAAGATGAATGATTATAAAAAACCGTATAGAGTAAGGGAGTCCGTCTATCCTACCACAGAAACTTTGCAATTTCTGTGCCTCAAACTCTCACGAGTTCAAGGTAACCGCATCATCTTTACAGAGCACGGGATTCGTCAGGTCTCTTTCCTCTACGGTTCTGCCAGTCTTATCAATTATGTAAATCTTCGATTGGGGGAAGTCTATGAAATACGAAGAAGCACCTGATTTGCAGGCACGGATGGAAGATTTTGTGCGGACTCTGGAGATGGATCATATTAATTTGGCTAGGGTGCGGTGTTTACGAAGTTATGGTTCATCTACCAAGCGGACGATTGCTCGTTGTCATGCTTTAGGAAAATTCATGCAGAAAGCAATGGGGACTCCTGCTTTTTACGCTATTGAGTTTTTGGAGAAGTTTGAGAAATTAAAGCCAGAAGATCAGGATAAGGTTATTATTCATGAGCTGATGCATATTCCTAAAACGTTTGGAGGGGGGTTTAGACAGCACGATTATGTGTGTGAGGAGAATATAGAACAGTTTTATCGGCTTTTCTTAAAGCGAAAGGGAATTGTACCCGTTTCTCCTACACTTCCTTTGAGATATACGTTAGGAAGATTGTTTTCATAGAAAGAACGTGTTTTTATAGTACGAGGGATAGAGGTAGGGATGGACTATCCAAAGAATTGGGAAGCGAAGGAAGGAATTTTGTCTCGAGTGTTTGTTTTTAGGACGTTTGTGCAGGCAGTGGCCATTGTTGATGCGATTGTTCCGTTGGCTGAAACGATGCAGCACCATCCTGACATAGAGATTTTTTCTTACAATCATGTTCGCGTTTCACTTACGACTCATGATGCTGGAAATAGTATTACGGAAAAGGATATTTCTTTGGCTAGGCAGATAGATCTTCTTGTTTAGAGGACATTTTTAACGTTTATTTTTTGTAGGAGAAATCCTTATAAAGCTGTTTTTTCTTATTGTACGGGAGAAAAAGTGGTGCATTTTAAGTATACGTATAAAAATGGAAAGAGGTACGGTCCGTATTCGTATGAAAACAAGCGGGTGGGTGATAAGGTAGTTACTAGTTATCTTGGCAAGCAGGAATCTCCGCTAATTAGAGGAAAGAGCTGGTTGTGGTTTATCGTCGGTATTTTTGCTTTTATTTTTCTGCTTTTTGGTTTTCTTTATTTTGTGAGTTCTCCTACGGGTAGAGTGAGTTTGGATATTGATTCTTCTTACGCACCTGGAGAGTTGTTGAACGGAAAGCTACATCTTGCACTTCGTGGGGGGGAGTTTATTTCTTCTGAAAGTTTGGTTCGAATTAGAAATGGTCAGAATGAACAATCGATTCCTTTGTCTTCTTTGCTTTCTTCTGAACCGATCCAAGGTGATTATTATGCAGATGGGGTTAGTCTTACTGGTTCTGGTTTAGGCTATGGTTTATTGGGAAGCAGAGAGGAGTTTCCTGAAGTACGATTTAAGATTCTGGTTAGTTCAGCGGTTAGTGAGGATCTTGAGAAATCTGAAGAGCCTGTGACTGATTCGGAGGTTGTAGATGGTGAGACGGTTGATAAAGCAGTTGTAGATGGTGAAGCTTCAGCGGATAGTGATGGTTTGGGTGGATCGGAGGAAGTTGGTACATCGGAAGGGAGTGAAGGTGATGCTGATTCGGGAGGAGTTGGAGTTCCTGCAGTTTCTACTGATGGACAAGGGAATCAAGCGGTGACTCGGGGTTCTGAATCAGCTGGAAATTCTGGAGAAACGGGACGTGATGTAGCAGTACCATGGGAAGCTGCAGGTTCTGATTCGACTGTTGAGGGGGCTGGAGCGTCAGATGTGTCAACAGGCAGGGATAGTGGTGGGTCTGGTGGTGTTGCTAGTGCGGGTGGTGGGTCTGATAGTGGGGATTCAGCTAGTTCGAGCGAGAGTTCGAGCGGTTTGGGTATTACTGGTTCGGTGATTCGTGAAGAGGAGTATGTGGTTGAGGGGGCGGTTCGAAAGGGAAGTTCGTACCAATTCAGTGTTCCTCCTCGTTCAACGGTTTCCGTTGTTTCTGGCAGTATTGTGGTACATGATTCGGCTGGTGATGATTCGTTGATTTCTCTCTCGCAGGAGGGGGAGAATGTGATTGTTTCTACCGATTATTCTTTCTTGAGCTCGGGGTATGGGGCTTCATATAGGACTAATGATTCTGTTTCTTTGAGTGTTGACCTCTCATTATTTAATTTTAGTATTGATGATAGTTTTCTTTCAGTTGATTTGCTTCAGGAAGGCACTTCTTTAGTGTCTATTAGCGCAAACCTCAGTTTAGAGGGACTTGAGTTGAATGAGAGTCTCAATGAAAGTGAGGAGTTGCCTGTTCCTGTTCTTCCTTTGGCTCTTATTCAGCCTATTCCTACTATTCGTATTGGAGTGGGAGAAGAATACAGGTTGAATCTGACCGACTATTTTAGTGGTGCAGAGGAGTATGCATTTTTAGGGGCAAATATTAGCGCTCAGCTTGAGGGTGCATTTATGCTTTTGTCAGGAGAGGAGGGGTTCAGGGGAGCAAGAAAATCAAAGATTGTTGCGTATGGAGGCAATACGAGTATTGAGAGTAATGTATTTATGGTTGTTATTGGTTCGGGATTGGATTTGGTTACTAGTCGGAGTAAGATACGTGTTGGGGAGGAGGTTCAGTGGACGGTTAATGTAAGTGTCAATAGTTCTGAGGGAGCTGTTATTCAGATTCCTGCGGAAGCGACTGATGTGCGTGTTGCATCGGTTGAGGGTGTGGGTGAGCAAGCTGGTGCAGAAGCTAGTTTAGTTATTACAGGCAATGTTGCCTTAGAGTTAGTTACCAGTGATGAAGGATTGTTAACTCGTTGGTATCGTGCACTTATGAGGGGATTAACGGGCAATGCTATACACGAGCTGCATGAAGAAGAAGTTACGCAGGATGTGGTACTTCCTGTGGGTGAGGAGGCGTATATTGTGACGTATTCTACCGAGGCTCCTGTTTCTGTTGATTCGGTTATTCCCGGAGGGAAGCGCATTAGTGTTAGTGGTTCTGATGTTGTGGAGTATACGGATGTGCTTGCGTTCGCTAGCGTTGAGAATGTGGTTCCTGTTGCAGCAGCAGAAGGGATTAGAGTGATTTGGACGAGTGCTGATGCACCTGATGTCAAAGAGGTGAGCGAGATTCCTGAGAGCGAAGTAGTGGAAGATACACGAGCGTTGAGTGATGTGGCTGTTATCGAAGGGGACGTACGGAGTGTTGGTTTGGGAAGAGTGGAGGTTCCCTTTGAATCGTATGATTCGGATGGCGATGGGAAGATTGATTATATTGAATGGATTGTACCTCATCTTTCTAACCAGACTTTTGAGATTATTCTGATTAGTGATGCAGCGCATTTGGATGTGAATCGGAGTTTTATTTCAAATATCTATGAGTTGGTGAAAGAGAAGGATGGGAATTATAGCGAGGAGATTAGGGAAGGAGAGTTTGTTCGGGTGCGATTTGAGAGGAATTTGAGCTCGGTGAATGATATTGAGGTATTTGCTCGATTCAATGAGAATGCTTCAGTAGTTTTTTATGAGATTGGAACGAATAGTTCTTTGGGAAGTTTGGAATTGCGGAATGAGGAGTATGGCGAATTTTTGCTGACTGCACTGGAGAATAGAACGCAGGATTGGTTTGATATTGAAGTTCTGGGAGGTTCTGTTCAGTTTGATCATATTATTGACCCGACTATTCTGGGCGATATTAGTTATGCTTCGAATGATACGAATGTGACGCAGGAAGTAGGGTCTGCACATCTTAACTTGAGTGTGAACTATCCGTATAATGGTTTACTAGGCTATTGGAGTTTTGATAATGATCCTACGAATACAACTTCGTATGATATAATGAGTATTCATGATGGTACGTATACAAATGGCGCTTTTCTTAATACGACCAATTGCGTGTTTGGCAATTGTGGTGGTTTTTCTGTTGTTAGTGCTAGTGCCCCCAAGTATGTTACGCTAGGAAATACGCATGATTATGATTTGAAGGGCAATTTCACGGTCACGGGCTGGGTGCGTCCTGTTTCAAGTGCTAGTAGTTCTTTTAATGGTATTATAAAGAAAGGAAGCAATTTTCTAACGAATAATCAGTTGTATATTTATTACGAAGGCACCAACGATAATATAGTATTTAACATTAATAATGGCAGTACTTCTAACTTTACGAGTACTGCCACTAACTCCGTTTTAGTCAACCAATGGACTTTTTTTGCGTGCCGTATCAATGAAACAGAGGACATGGCTTGCTTTATTAATGGAGTGGCCAGTGGTACTCCGAACTACAAGAATTTAAGCGGACATTATTACGCGCTTAACGTTACCTTACTTGGGAGCGGGAGGACTAATGCTCATGGCTTTAATGGAAGTATTGATGATCTTATGTTATTTAATATTTCGTTGAACGATTCGGATATTTTATCTATTTATCTTAACCAATCGGCGCGGTTTGCTTCGAATGGCACGATGTTGTTTCAGGGGCTGGTATTGACTCCTTATTCAAGTGTGACAGTGGGATTCCAGAATTGTACTGCTTTTCAGACGGTCAATATTTCAGCTCGATTTGACAATGGTGCGTACAGTGCTTTTAACAATTGTGTTTTGTCAGGGTATGATTTGTCTGGAGTTTCTAACAAGAGCACTGTTAATTTAACGCTGCTTTTTTCTAGCAATAATGACAGTTTCTTTTCTCCTACTATTTTGGGTGATATTATTATTAATGGTTCTGGAGATGTTATGTTGTCGGGGAGTTCTACCTATGCTTCGAATGATACGAATGTGACGCAGGAAGTTGGATTTGCTCATCTTAATATGAGTGTAAGCTATCCATATGATACTTTGATCGCTTATTACGCTTTTGATGGTGATAGGGGAGGATCAGTGGCGTATGATTTTACCAATAGAAATAATGATGGTACTTATACGAGCGGTGCACAGCTTAATGTGACTGGTGATGGTTCGTATGGCTATAGTGCTGAATTTGATGGCATCAATGATAGGATTAATATTGGCAATACGTTCCTTAACTTTTCGACTAAAACTATTAGCTTATGGGTCAGGGATAAAAAAGCCAGTAATCAAGGAGCTAATCATTATTATTACTGCGGAAGCAATTTAGTAGACTCTGTAATGGGGTGGTCGTCAAGTAGTACAAATCAGACACGATACGCATGGCAAAATGCTAGCGGTGGCTCAGTTACATTAAATAGCCCGTCTGTTGTCGGAGCTATAAGCAGATGGAGGCACTATGCGGTTGTGTTTAATGTTACTGATACTACGGTGAATGTGAGTGGTTATCTCGATGGTGTTCTTATTGTTAATACTCAAAATACCCAAGGTATGAGAACAAGCGGGACGAGTTCTCAAATTGGATGTGCTGGGCCAGGTACTTTTTGCGGTAATGTTAGTATTGATGAAGTTATGATTTTTAATAATACTTTAAATGCTTCTGATATTCTTTCTATTTATAACAATCAGTCAGCACGATTTGAGCCTCATGGTACTATGCTGTTCCAAGGCATTAATTTGGGTACTAATACGAGTGCGGCAGTGTATCTATATCGGTCTGAAGTGCTTGTGAACACTACTTTGTCAGCACGGTTTAACTCGGGGAATTGGGTTAATTTTAGTAATGGGATTATTGACAATTATGATATTTCAGGCATTACGGATAAAACTAATTTGAATTTGACGTTGCGATTTTTGTCTGATAGTTATTCTTTTTATTCACCTCTCATTGCGGGTGATATTCAGGTTGTTGGATATGGGAATCCTCCCTTGTATTACGCTTCGAACGATACGAATATTACACAGGAGTCAAACTTTTCACATATCAATATAAGCAGAGCTGCGCCGTATTCTTCTTTGTTGGGCTATTGGAACTTTGATAGGGATAACGGTACGGCAGCGGTTGATTTTACTATACGGGATAGTGATGGAGTGTATTTTGGCGGTGCTGTTTCCAATTCGACTCTTTGTGTGTATGATGAGTGTTTGAAGCTTGATGGAACGGACGATTGGATTAATCTGACGAGAGTTGAGGATAACATGCGGGTGGGTACGAATTTGACTATCACGGCGTGGGTGAATTATACGGGAGCTGGTGCTTCACCTATTGGTATTTTCTCGAGAGCTTCCACGTATGCTGATGCGGCAACAAGTGATTTGTATTTCGATGTGCGAAATACTAATGAACTAGAGTTGGGTATTGATGGCAGTACGGTGGTTTCGACGGCGTTTGATATACCCACAGGGGTGTGGTTGTTTGTGGCAGTGATGCAGAATGATACCGATGTCTATTTAGTTGCCAATACGAGCACATTCAGGGGAGCGAGTCTTGGTGCTCCTGCATATACGGGAACGGGAACGTATATAGGGACATTTGCTGGATCGAGTGGGGAATTTACGGGTAGTATTGATGAAGTTATGGTATTTAATGCTAGTTTGAATTTGACGCAGATAGATGCTATTCGTCTTAATCAGTCAGCACGATTTGAGCCGCAGGGAACTATGTTGTTCCAAGGTATTAATCTGGGGGAGAATAATACGGCTAACGTTACTTTGGATGGATGTGAAACGAATATGAGTACTACCTTGTCGGGGCGGTTTGATAACGGAGCATATAGCCAGTTTAGTGATTGTGCGATGACGGGGTATGATATTTCTGGGCTTACTAATAGGAGTAATTTGAATTTAACTTTGCAGTTTTATTCAAACAATTATTCGTTTTATACGCCTATTTTAGCTGGGAATATAACGACGGTGGGATATGTTGCTGCATCTTCGGGGAATCTTGCAGCGTGTACGAATATTACTACGGCTGGGGTGTATACTTTGACGGCGAATGTGCAGTCAAATGGTACCTGCTTTACGATTAATCAGAGTAATGTGGATTTGAATTGCGGTGGGTATACGGTGTTTTATGGAGTGGACGGAGGGAATAGTGAATGGGGATTCAATGTGACGCGGGCTGATAGAATGGCTCTCTCCAATGTGACTATTAAGAATTGCTTTATTCAGAAAACTAATGCCGGAGGTACTAGTGGGTATGGTGTTTCGTTCTTTAATGTGTCTGATTCCATTATTTTGAACAATACCTTGTATCCTAATGCAACCTCGGGTGGTATTGGTATTAACATCACTTCTTTCTCTGCGAATAATACGATTGCTAATAATACGATTACTACCTTTGGTGGCGGCTCGGGTCATGGCATTGTGGTGCAATTGGGATCTCACTATAATCGGATTGAATCAAATACGATCAGGAGCGGTAATGGATCGGGTAGTACTAACTACGGCATTTACTTGCTTTCCAATGTAGTTGGGAATAATCTCAGTAGCAATTGGATTAACACTAGTGGCGTCGATACCAATTTGGGGATTTATCTTGATATGGGCGTAAATAATACTAGAGTAACTGGGAATAGTATTTTGACGGGTGGGTCAGATAGTTATAATTACGGGATTTATTTGTTTACCGACTTGTCGAATACTAATATAAGTGGCAATTCAATCAATACGAGCGGAACGGAAGCCAATTATGGTATTTTTTTGAATTCTGCGGTTAGTTATAATGCAATCGAGAAAAATATCATTTACGCGGGTAATAGTACGGGTGGTGGCAATAAAGGGATTTATTTGCAGATTAATTCTATTGGGAATAATATCAGTGGTAATTCGGTCAATACCAATGGAACGAGTGATAATGTCGGTATTTATCTTACTTCAGGTGTGAACAATGTGAAAATAAATGGAAATAGTATCTCAACGGGTGGGTCGGGTAGTGATAATTACGGGATTTATTTTACCGACTCGTCGAATGCTAATATAAGTAGCAATTCAATCAATACGAGCGGAACGAACAACAATGATGGTATTCATTTGACTTCTACGGTTAATTATAATTCAATCGAGAAAAATATCATTTACACGGGTGGTACGGGTAGTAGCAATCTCGGGATTTATTTACTTTCCAATGCGATTGGCAACAACATTACTAATAACTTCATTTCTACAATGGGCACCAGCTCAGATGTGGGCATTCGACTATCATTCGGAGTAAACAACAGCATTGTGCGTGGAAATGGCATTACTACATCTGGTTCTTCGAGCACGAATTATGGCATTCAAATTGATACGGATGTGAAAAACAATAATATCTCAAGTAACAGCATTAATACTTCAGGTTCTGGAACTAATTATGGCATTTATTTAGTCACCCGTGTTCATTATACCGTACTTGAAAAGAATAGCATTTATGCTGGCAATTGGACGGGTGCGACGAACGACGGCATCCAACTTTCTTCAAATGTATTGGGTACTAATATAACGGAGAATTTCATTAACACCAGCGGCACCAGTACCAATGTAGGTATTCGATTATCTACGGGAGTAAACAACAGCCTT
>Ga0209542_10018899_pt1 | contig 11113 bp, 12 predicted proteins | sample RifCSPhighO2_01_FD_184028 | JGI IMG/M metagenome (GOLD analysis project Ga0209542, IMG submission 184028) | Soil microbial communities from Rifle, Colorado - Rifle CSP2_plank highO2_0.1 (SPAdes) (version 2) | ecosystem: Environmental > Terrestrial > Deep subsurface > Rock core/Sediment ...
TAATAAGCGCCTCCATTTCAAAAGATGGGTCAGTATAAGGAAACTGATGGTCGTAGAATCTGAATTCTACTTTCTCACCGAATATAGCCCTTGCAATTTCTGACAGTACATTCTTCAAATCCTCTGGCGTAACACTATTCTTACTATCCGACGCAAGGTAGAGTCCGCCCAACTGATGGAAAACATTCATGTGTCTATTGTCAATCTCATCCTTCCTATAGACCTTGCCATGACAGAGCACCCCGAGTGACTCACCTTTGGCAATTCTTTTCTTAATACTTGGGTGGTTAAGATAGTAATACCAGAAGACAGTGTCATGTGTGCGCAAAACATGAGTGTCATCTATGTAATAAGTGTCTGATTTGGAGCGGGCGGGGTGGCCTTCCGGCATGTTGAAGAGGTCGAAGAGGATCTCGATGGGTACTATCTCCGGAATCTTTATAAGATCAAAGCCCTCAAGTAACTTGACATTAAGTGTTTTCTGCACTATTTCTTGTAAGGGACTACCGATCGTGCGAGAGAGGTCTGGTAGTGCTAAGAAACGCTTCAACCTTTCTCCTTCCGGGTCATGCCGCGTGGAGAGGGTCTCTTTGAGATTTATCTCATCTTGGGAACGTATGATTATGTTTTCCGACATCGTCTTATATGCTATAGTAACCTGCACCTAGCCGCAATGTATGAATTCTACTCACTAATTTTATATTTCTCCCTTTTCATTTCCCTTTTCTTCGAGGTTTTCCTCCTTATTACATATCTGGAAGTGAAGAGTGAAATTGATGAGGAGAAAAGGTTTGCCGGTCCTATCACCTTCCATCCTACCACTATCATTGTCCCCTGTTATAACGAAGAGAAGACTATAAAAGCTACAGTAAACTCGATCCTTAATCTGGATTACCCGCACGATAAATTATCTATAATTCTCGTCGATGATGGTTCGACGGACCGCACTCTTCTAGAGCTAAATAAGTTTAAGAATTATTATAATGTGAGAATCTTAGCTAAAGAGAATGGCGGCAAACATACTGCCGTTAACCTTGCACTCGAACACGTAGAGACGGAACTTGTGGGATGTCTTGATGCAGACTCCTTCGTCAGCCCCCAAGCACTTCTTGCAATTGTGCGACACTTCGGAAACCCAGAGGTGATGGCTGTCACTCCCTCGATCAAGGTCCATGAGCCGAAAAATATTTTGCAATATATCCAGAGTACGGAATACAAGTGGTCCATTTTCTTGAGGCGCATGCTAGGAAGTTTAGGAGCCTTATACGTGACTCCTGGACCATTCTCTATCTTTCGCACCCGAGTCTTCAGAGAATTGGGTAACTACCGCTACGCCCACATGACCGAGGACATGGAGATGGCCATGAGGATGCAGAAACACCGCTACAAGATAGTTAATTCTCACAGTGCTCATGTATACACTGTCACTCCGGATACTCTAAGAGGCTTGGTCAAACAACGCGCCAGATGGTCTTATGGCTTCCTCAATAACGCCTTCGACTATAAGGAAATTTTTTTCAACAGGAAGTACGGACATTTCGGCATGTTTATCATGCCTATCGCTACTCTCTCCTTATTTACTTCACTTATCATGGTGAGTCGGATACTTTTCTCCTTCGGTTCAACTACCCTGAAGTACTTCGACAGGTATCAGGTGGCGGGACTGAATTGGAAACTGTCATCCCCCTCCTTCGACTGGTACTTCATCAACACTGGGGTCTTGCCCCTCGTCGTCATAACTGCTCTCTCTCTTACTCTGGTCATCCTCTATCTCTCTGTAAAACTCTCTGATGGTAAGTTCAGACTCTCGCAGGGTCTCTTCTACTACCTCTTCCTGTATACCTTCATGGCTCCCTTATGGCTAGTAAAAGCTCTATTTGACACAGCGTTCAGAAGGAAGGTAAGCTGGCGTTAATGATTGATTCGAGGAAATATCTTGTAGCCTTTCTTATCACGGCCATTATCTTCGGTACGGCTATCGTTGCCAGCTCCTTCTTAAATGATAAGAAGGTAGAAGACGTGAGGTCTATAGAAAATAGAGTGGCGATCGACATCCTCTCTTCTGAGACCCAATTCGCGCTCCTCGCTGAAACTTCCTGCAGAGATATTGGACCTGGTTTTCTCTCCAAAGAACTCGGGCCTCTAGGTGAGAAACTCTCTTACGCGGAAAATCATACCAGCTTCTCTGAAGAAGATGTGGACTCACTCAAACGCTCCTACTTTCTCCTTGAGATCAAGGATTATCTCCTGATGAAGCGTCTTACCGAGAAGTGCGGTATCCGCCCGACCTTCATCCTCTACTTCTACTCCATTCCTGACCGCTGTGAGGACTGCGAGAAGATGGGTTACGCCCTCACGGCGCTCCGCGACAAGTATCCGGATCTGCGCGTCTACTCCTTCGACTATCACTACGACTTGGGTGCAATTGACACGCTAGTCTCAATATATAAAGTGAAGCCCACTCTGCCGGCCATTATCGTAAATGGCGAGCCTTACTACGGACTACAGACAGTAGAAGGGCTAGAGGAAAACATCCCTGCTCTAAAGCTCTTACAAGCAGCTACTTCTACTAATTCAAGATGAGCCGCCTGTCAGATTCGAACTGACGGCATCCACTTTACAAAAGTGGCGCTCTACCAACTGAGCTAAGGCGGCCTTAGAGATAATTTACCACAACCTTCTTCTTTCTGGGAGCGCGTTTACGCTTTGGCTTTTCTAATACTATGAGTGGTTCGGGCTCTTGTTCTATTCTTAAATCTTCTATCATAAATCCTACATCATGTATTTCCCCATTCCCCTTCTCTACCTCTCCGATGTTTTTGAAAAATTGGCTCAAACCTTCCTCACGTCTTATGAGGCGGGAGTTTCTCATATTGCCGAAGTATTTCTCTCCCTTCTCTCCTATATGCGCGAGTACTACGAGAGCTTTTTTCTTAAGCTTCATGGGCAGTGACTTCAGCAGGAAGAAGACGAGCTTATCCTTGCCCACCGCGTAGAAATGAAGAAACTTGTGGTGCAGGTCTTTGGCCCTGTCATCACCACGCGAAATAGTGCGCAGGAGAAATACCGCCTTCCTGCCCTTGAGCTCAAACCTCTTGGCAAGAGTAAGGAGTGCTATGGTAAGACCAGAGAGGATGAAGAGGCTTAGTGATGTTACAAACATTAGTTGATGGAAAGGCGGCTAAATTGGCCCACCTCAGTGCGTTCACCGAACTTCTGTATTATACCATTGATAAGCTCACCCACTGTCTCACCGCCGCCCTTGATATACACTTGCTCAAGTAGCTCTCCCGCGTCGCTTGGATTCATGGCGGCTATGTGCATGGCAATCTCTCTCGCGGCAGACTTGAATTCCGGATTCTTGGCTACGAAGTCGGTCTCGCAGAGAAGCTCTACCATAGCGCCTACACTCTCTCCGGCGTGGACATATGCTGCCACCACACCAGAGCCCAAGGTTCGGTCGGCCTTCTTCCTGGCTATCTCGGCGCCCTTCTCTTTCAAAATTTCTAAGGCTCGCGTCTTGTCCCCGCCAGCTTCTTCTAAAGCAGCGCTTATCTGCCCTATAGAAAGGCCGGTTTGCTCCCTTAATTCTTTAATTTGTGCTGCTGTGATCATGAACAGAATTTTTAATTTCTAATTTGGAATTTTCAATTCCTGATTTATAAGATTTTACTACCTCATCCAATATATAAGAAATAGTGTGCCGAGAAGCGTCGTTGCTGGGGATGGCGTAGTCAACGTCGTGAAGGTTGGTGTCTGAGCCGGCAAGCGCTACCACGGGGATCTTCATCTTCTTAGCCTCTCTTACGGCGATAATTTCCTTCTTCGGATCTACGACGAAGAGTGCCTTGGGCATAGCCTTGAGGTTCTGAATGCCGCCGAAGTAGGCTTCAAGCTTCGCTATCTCTCTGTCGATAAGTAATCTTTCCTTCTTGGTATATTTCGCCAGTTCCCCTCTCTCACGCGCCGTTGTCAATTCCTCAAGCCGTGCCAATCGGCGCTTAATTTCGGGGAAGTTGGTAAGAGTGCCTCCGATCCAGCGGGAAGCTACATATGGCATCTTGAGCTCTTTTCCTGACCTCTCTATCGCTTCACGAGCCTCGGACTTACCACCGACGAAGACTATTACCGCATTCTCCTTCCCCAACTCCCCAATAAATTGGAGAGCTTTATCGAGTTCGACGGCAGTCTTCTCAAGGTCGAAGATTTCCACCCTTTCTTTCTTGCCGAAGATAAAGGGCTTGACCGAAGGGTGGCGGCGACTCTTCACAAAGCCAAAGTGCGCCCCAACGGCGAAGAGCTCCTTTATCCTGTTGTCACTTTCCATAGAAATTAGAGTTTAGCAGAATAGAGTACCCCGTTCAAGATGTATCTAAAACTTTATGTAATCTCTTGCATTCCGTCAATGATAGGATCGAGGTTGCCCTGCATGATCTTCTCAATATTGTGCCAACTTTTCTTGACGCGGTGGTCGGTGACGCGGTCTTGAAGAATGTTATAGGTACGGATCTTCTCTGAACGGTCAGCAGTACCAATCTGTGTCTTCCTTGTGGCCGAGTACTTGGCGGCTTCCTCTTCCTCCTTTAGCTTCTCAAGTTTAGCCGTGAGGATGCTCATAGCTTTCTCCTTGTTCTTGAGCTGGCTTCTCTCGGCTGTGGAACGAACATCGATACCGGTAGGCTTATGGATAATGCGTACGGCAGTCTCCACCTTATTTACATTCTGCCCTCCGGCGCCTCCTGATCGAGAAGTTTCAATCTCGAGATCCGTTGGTTTAATCTCTATAGTACTATCCTTCCTTATGGGTAATATCGCGACAGACGCGGTTGAAGTGTGGATTCTACCCATCTTCTCCGTGGAAGGAACTCTTTGTACTCGATGTACGCCAGTCTCGAAGCGAAGCTTCTTATAACAATCCCTACCGCGGACTTGGAAGAAGAAGTCGTCTATCTTCTCTACTGCCCAACCCTGCTTACGGGCATAGAACATGTACATCTCCGCAAGCTTCTTGGCAAAGAGTGACGCTTCGTCTCCGCCAGCGCCCGCGCGCACCTCGATGATGATTTCGTTCGGGAATTCCTCGTTTTCTATTACCCCATCACTTCCCAGAATCTTATCCATCTCAGCGAGAATCATAGATCTCGATTCTTCGTCAGTAAGTTCTTGGTAAGTCTTCGCCAAGTATGCTGTCTTGGGATTACTTTTGTATTTTTCAATATCCACAATTATTTTTTCTTCGCCTTTGCTCTCTTCTGTTTGAATCTCTCTACTCTGCCGGCGCTGTCCAGAGTCTTCTCCTGTCCGGTGTAGAAAGGGTGCGTGTCGGAGGAAATTTCCACCCGGAAAACGGGGTATTCTTTCTTATCACTCTTCGCCTTGAGACTCTCAGTAGTCTTTACCGTGGAAGAGATGATAAATTCCGCTCCGCTGGAGTTGTCGATAAAGAGTACTGGGCGGTAGTTATCGGGATGAATGTCCTTTTTCATAATGCGAATAGTACTGATTATTTATATGCTTTGCAAGAAGTCGATGTCGGCTTGGATGCGCTCCGCGTTGGCTATGGCCGTATCTCCGTAGTCGGCAGTGCGCGCAGTGCAAACAGTCCCGCCGCCGTTGTAGCGGCAAGCAGCTGTGCGTTCACTACTCAATGCTCCTAAGTCAGAGAGATAGAGTGCTGCTGCGGTGAAGGCGTCTGACGGATCCCAAGGATTTGGAACGGACTTACCGGCGGCAGTTGCGATGCGGGACTTCAATAAACTCCAAGTCGAGGGGATAAATTGTGCCGGCCCCATTGCTCCGCCGTAACCCCCTGACTGCGGACAAGATACGGGCTGCGAGTAAGCATCTATTCCTAACTCTTGGGTTATCTCAAGGAACGGGTTTACGTCCCTTGAGCCTTTCATCACTTGTGAGAAGGGAGTGCCGGTATTCTTGCCCTTGCCGTCGCCCTTGTTTGGGTTATTGGTTAAGAGACACTGCCCGACATTCCGGCCGAAGGTGCCATCCTTGCCCTTGCCGGACTCTGTGGCGAATATGCCGAGGATAAAGGCGGCCCTCACGCCTGTCTGACGGCTGGCGTTCTGGGCGTATTGGAGAGCAGTACCGAAGGGTATTGGTCCAGCATCACGGAGAGGGAAGAGTACGGCGCGGATCTGAGCAGCCTTGGTTTGCTTCTCCGCCAAGACCTGGGCATAGCTCTTCTCTCTATTCTGGTTTATGGCGAGGAGCACTTTCTTCTCTGACTGACTCTTCTCCACTTCCCTCTTAGAAGTCTCGATGGCGGCTCTGGCGGCGGCTTCCGCGTCGCGCTTCTTGGCAAGATCGGCTTTCTCGGCTTCGGTCAGAGCCTTGGTGTCACGCAAATCAGCGAAGAGTTCTTCAAGCGCCTTCTCGGTGGAAGCATAAGTATCTATATCCACGAAGAATTCAGAAAGATTCTTATTGGAGAGTAGTGCTTCGGCCAGAGAGAAGGAATTGATCTCATTGGTCTTGCGCAAAATTTCAGCCACGGCCTGCTTACCCTTATATATGCGGTTGTTCAATACAGAGATTTGCGACTCCTTCGTAGCAATGTCCTTAGAAAGGTTGGTGATGGCGATATTCTTGGCTTTAATATTGGCCTGTGCGACATTGATCTTGGCAGTGAGCGCGGTGATGTCCCGAGAGAAAGAGGCGCTCTCAGCCTTGGTCTTGTTTAAGGTATTCTGCCACTTCTCTATCTCGGCGTTACAAGCGGCAAGCTCCTGCTCGAGCTGAGCGCGACTCTTTCCAGCCGTCTCTGAAGTACAAATAACTTCCGCCGACACAAGCATGGGCGACAATATGAAAATGATTGGTAAGAACAATAAAAACTTTCGCATGCGATTTATATTACTTAGCTTCTGAAGCTTCATTAGCTTCGGGTGAAGTCTCAGCACCTTCCGCTCCTTCCTCACCTTCCTCCTTACCCTTCTTCTCCACCTCAATCTGTGAGAGATCCATAGGTGCCGGCTCCTCCTCCTTCTCCTCGCGGGGAGCTGTTACTGTAGCTATCACCTCTTCTGTACTCAGATCGAGCTCTACACCAGCGGGCATTCTAATATCCTGTGCCAGTATCTGGTTACCGAATTCTATTAAGCTCGAAATGTCTACTTCTATATTGTGCGGGAGATCCTTCGGCATGGCCTTGACCTTGAGCTCATGGAGAACCTTCATAAGAATGCCGCCCAAATCCTTCACCGCCGGCGAGACACCGGTGAATTCTATCGGTAGCGCCACTTCCACTTTGTGTCCCTTCTCGAAGACATAGAAGTCGGCATGCCTAGGCACGCCGGAGACAGGATCTATGTCTACATCGTGGATCAAACTTTCTTTACTTACCCCGAGCTCTGTCGAGGGGTCTCCTATTTGTAGTGTTACAACTGTTGACTCACCCGCTTCTTTCCAAACCTTCAGGAAATCTTTCTCCATTATGGAGATGGGGGTGGATGCCTCCTTCTTACCGTAAAAAACCGCCGGAATAGCTCCCGCGCTTCTGATCTTATCTGCCTTAATCTTAGTGTCCCGAATATCTGCCTTCAAGGTAAGCATGTGCCCATTTTAGCATATTTGAAGCATTAGAAAAGGGCGGACTATGGATATTTTGTCAAGTATTTTTTGAAGTCCTCTATTGTAGCGCCAACCTTCTTCTTGGGGTTGAAAATTCCCTCAGGGTCGAAAATTTGCTTAACTTTTTTAAATAGTTCTAGCACTTCCGGACTATACATCTTGCCGAGGAAAGGTGTACGGACTAAGCCGTCGTTGTGCTCCCCGCTTATCGTACCCTTGTAATCTCGTACCAGATCATAGAAGGCTTCCGCTACCGGAATAAGTTTCTCTCTTTCGCTCTCCTGTCGTAAGTCCATCAGCGGGATGATGTGGAAGTTGCCATTACCGGCATGCCCCGCGATGTTGACGTGGATGTCATGCTTCTCAAGTATCACCTTCGCCTTCGGCAGAAAAGCCGGCACTGCTTCTACCGGTACGCAGAAATCATCTACAAAAGGCGCTGTCTTCTTGCCACCCATCTCCTTCCGCAAAAGATTGAAGGATTCTCGTCTTACCTTCCAGAATTTCTCCTCCTTAGCATCCTGCTCTACTACTTGGTGCCATACTTCGAAGGGCTTGATGGCATCGACAACTCCCCTCACCTTCCTCTTCACCTCATTCTCATTCTCTCCCGCAATCTCTACCAAGACTACGAGTTCGGGGAAGCCGAGCATCTCCACTCCGATAACCGCCTCGGAGAGAAATTGGGTGGCGAAGGTAAATGGCATAAGCCGGAGTCCCATCTTGATGGTAGCCTTATCGAATGTTTCTAAGTCTTCTGGTTCGAATGGAAGGATTTTATCAACTACCGGAGGTAGTTGATCCCAAGACTTGAAGAAGAGCACGACAAGGTCGTGGTAAGGCTTGGTGGGTACAAGTCGTAGAGTTGCTTCCGTCATGATACCGAGAGTGCCTTGGGAGCCTACGAGGAGTTTGTTTAAGTCAAAAATTCTCTCTAACCCCTCGACGGGCTCGGGGTAAACATTCCAGAGATAATAGCCTGAAGAATTTTTAGAAACTTTCGGTTTGGCATTTCGTATAATCTGCTCATTCTCTTTTATAAGCTTTAAGACTTGTTCAGAGTATGGATTGTCAAGGACGGCCCTTGACACAGTGTACTCATTACCATCGGCGAAGACCCACTTGGAACTTACGATAAAGTCTTCCATTTTGCCGTAACGGAGACTCTTCTCTCCTCCGCAGTTATTCCCCACCATACCGCCGATAGCGGCCATATTCTTGGATGCTGGATAGCACGGCAGGAGCAGATTATTTTCTAAAGTTTTAGATTCGAAATCTCTATAAAAGACACCGGGTTCAACTTGAGTTCCCTCTTCTCTAATCTCTCCAATTTTATTTAATTTAGCGACATCTACTACTATTGACTCGCTTAAGGGTCCGCCTGTCATGTCTGAGCCGCCGGCGCGTGGCGTGAGTGTCTCACCCTTCTCAAGAGCAAACTTCACCAGAGACTTTATATCCTCGGCGTTTCTTGGAGTGGCAACCCACTTCGGCTTCATCTCGAAGAGGCTCGCATCGTGGCTGTAGTTCTTCAGAGTCTCAGGATCGTTACTAAGAAATTCCTCCATCCCGTTAGAAGTTACTTTGTTTAAGTTTCATAATTTAATATTATACCTAAAGTATATTAAGTTAGACTTCTAATGGGATCCGTTGAATACTTTGAGCTTCTCTGTTACTAAATTTTTCATCTCTTCCACTCCTTCGGCCATAAATTTGTAAGGCGCGAGCTCATCGGAGGAGAGGCCCTTCTCCACACCTTTCTTGTATGCCATGCGGAGTTCAGTGTTGATGTGCACTATCCTTATGCCGGCCTTGATAGCTGCGGATACTTCTTCGTCGGTATTGCCTGAAGCGCCGTGGAGAACCAGCGGTACTGAGACTGCTTTAGCAATCTTCTTAATGCGGTCAATGTTTAACTTTGGCTCGCCACTTCTGATGAGGCCGTGAATGTTACCAACCGATGGGGCAAAAAGATCCACCTTAGTCTCCTCCACAAATTGTAGTGCGTCCTCAGGTTTAGTCTGTGTTTCTTCCGAGACGCCGTCGGGCACTTCGTCTAGAAGTGTTGAGCCTTGGCCGATGAAGCCGAGTTCACCTTCCACTAAGATATTCGGATTATTGGTATGAGCATAATTCACTACTTCCTTTGTCATTAAACAATTCTCTCCAAATGGTTTCTCAGCGCCATCAATAATGACAGAATCGAAGTGGTTGTCTACTGCTTCCTTCGAGGCATCTACTGAGTAAGTGTGGTCGGCGTTGAGGAAAATTGGTTTGTCCTCATCTTGTTTAACTTTTACCAGTGCGCGTATCTCAGCTACACCTAAGAAACTTCGCTCCTTCTCAGAGACACCGATGATCACTGGGACACCGAGTTCTTCCGCAGCATCTGTCACTGCCTTGAATCCTTCAGAATCCGAGACGTTGAAGTGACCTATGGCCACTTGTTTTTCCTCCGCCCATTTAAGCCATTCACGTAATGTCATGTTAGAATTTTAACACAATGAATTATGATTTAGTGGCCATTGGAGATACTGTCACGGATGCCTTTATCAAACTGGAGAATGCCGAGACCGACGATAACAAGCGACACTTGATCCTCTCTTTCGGCGACAAGATTCCGTATGAGTCGGTAGAAGAGATACCCGCTGTGGGTAACAGCGCCAATGCGGCGGTGGCTGCTTCAAGATTAGGACTCAAGAGTGCCTTAGCCACCAACTTAGGCTCTGATGTAAATGGCGATAAGTGTTTGAAAAGATTACAGGACGAGGGCGTGGCTACTGACTTCGTCTCAATACACACAGGAAAAGAGAGCAACTATCACTACGTGCTCTGGTACTTGGATGACCGGACGATACTGGTGAAGCACCAGCAGTATGAGCGCGAATTGCCCGATCTTGCCAAACCCAAATGGCTCTACCTATCCTCTCTCGGCGCTGATGCTCTGGAATACCACAAGGAAATTGCGGAGTATCTGAAAAATAATCCGGAAGTAAATCTCGCTTTCCAACCCGGCACGTTCCAGATCTCACTGGGGAAAGTGGAACTCAAAAATATCTATGAGCGGTCTAAAATACTCTTTTGTAATGTGGAAGAAGCGGAAGAGATTGTTGGCATTGATACTCTCGGAATTCAAGAATTACTGAAGCGTACCCAAGCTCTTGGTCCTGAAATCACGGTAATCACCGATGGTCCTAAGGGCGCGCATGCCTACGACGGCACAAGTTTCTATACCCAGCTTCCCTATCCTGATCCTAAGCCGCCGTATGAGCGCACCGGCGCGGGAGACGCCCTCGCTTCAACCTGTGTTGCAGCGCTAGCGCTTGGCAAAGATCTTCCCACCGCTCTCAAATGGGGCGCTATAAACTCCATGTCCGTAGTACAACAAATCGGCGCCCAAAAAGGCCTCTTATCACGCCCTGAAATTGAAGAATATCTGAAGAATGCTCCTGAAGGGTTTTAAAAACGTTATCTTTTCAAAATCTTTCTCACAGCTTTGATAATTGAATCTTTGTCGAGGCCGAAG
>Ga0209542_10018900_pt1 | contig 11113 bp, 8 predicted proteins | sample RifCSPhighO2_01_FD_184028 | JGI IMG/M metagenome (GOLD analysis project Ga0209542, IMG submission 184028) | Soil microbial communities from Rifle, Colorado - Rifle CSP2_plank highO2_0.1 (SPAdes) (version 2) | ecosystem: Environmental > Terrestrial > Deep subsurface > Rock core/Sediment ...
GAGGCGAGCCTCCGGCAAAATAGCTTTCGTATTTTTGGGGACGGCGCCAGATGGTTTTCATCATGGATGGCCATTTGGGTTTTAATGCAATATTACCTTCTGTATTTGGACCCACAGGATGACCATTGTCATCAACGATTGATGCCGTAAGTCCGGGAATGGGCTTACCCATTGAGCCGATTTTTATATCCATGCACGGATAATTTGCAATGCAGATGGCTCCGGTCTCCGTCTGCCACCACGTGTCGTGAAACGGTTTATCAAACACCTTGACTGCCCAACGAATTGCCTCCGGATTGAGCGGTTCACCCACCGAGCACATATGACGGAGGGCAGAAAGATCCCGTTCGTCAACCAACGTATCTCCGGCTGCCATAAGCATCCGAATGGCCGTTGGCGCTGTATACCAGACACTGACTTTGTACTTTTCCAATAGTTCATACCATTTTTTGGGGTCGAATCGTCCTGCATACACAACGGCTGATACCCCACACGACCAGCTGCCGAGTATTTCGTAGGCTATTCCCGTGACCCAACCCGGATCAGCAGTACACCAATACACGTCGTCATCGCGAAGATCCAAGACCCATTTTGCCGTCATATGTTCCTGTAGGATTGCCCGATGGGTATGCATAACGCCTTTTGGTTTACCCGTCGTGCCGGAGGTATAGAGCATGAACGCGTACTCGTCCGGATCCATTTCGGCAATGTGCAGCTCGTCTGAAGCGTGTTCGAGAGATTTTGTGAAATCTTCTGTATCGATGGTAATGACATGTTTGACTCGTGGAAGCCTGGATTTTAATTCTTTATTTGTTATCACTACTTTTGGACGAGCCTGCCCTAATCGGTCGGCGAGCGCCTGTTCCTGAAATGCACTAAACAGCGTTCCAGCAATCGCACCGATTTTGAGAATTCCTAAAAATGAAAAATAGAGCTCCGGAATGCGGGGAAGGAAAATAAATACTCGGTCCCCCCGCTCGACCCCAAAATCTTTTAGTATGTTGCCGAGTTTATTGGATAAAACAGAAAGTTCTTCAAACGTATATTTTTTTTGATTCCCTTCCTCATCTTCCCAATAGAGCGCAATCTTATTTTTCCTCCAGGTATGCGTATGGCGGTCAACGGCGTTATAGGCGGCATTTAATTTATCCCCGAACCAATCGAGTTCTTTGCGCGCATATTTCCACTCAAACGACCGATACATTTCGTCGTAGTCGGTGAGATTGGATGGAAATTCCCGATCGTTCGTTTTTCTATAGAAGTCAGTTTTCATTTATTCTGTCATCCCCCGCCCAGACGGGGGATCCAGTTCCCGAAAAAGATGGATTCCGGGTCAAGCCCGGAATGACAAAGAAAGTATTATGACGTTTTAATAGTGTTTCTGAGGATAAATTTTGCATCGAGCCGTTTAAGATTTTCGACAACCCCGGTATACTCGAGTTCATCCATACCGGCCATGGAGGGACCGTAAAAACCTTGCGCGCGTATCGCCAGGGTTTTCTCTGCGGATTTATTCCGAACGTAATCCCAAAATGGCTGATCGAAGAGGTCAACGACTTCGGTAAGATGCCCTTCATGTACGCAATACCCTGCGGCAGAAATGATCGTTGGCCCGTCAAAATAGGAAATAATACTATTTTGTTTGACGGGCATGACGGCCACATGATGTGACCCGCGATTGTCGCCAAGGGTATAGTGGGCAAGCGCCCAGGGAGAAAGAATCTCGCCCGTGGACGGAAATGTTTTTTGCGTCCGGACGATGGCCACCGGATCATCTTTGCCTACATATTTCCCTGCGATATTGTGCAACCTGCTTGTTGATGCCGCTGCTGCCTGGAGACCGGTCGCATTTTCTCTCACTGATTCGATGACAAAGTGATTGGGATCCCTCAATAATGTTGCAATATCGTAATAATCTTCGGGAACTTTTAGTGTTATGATTTTGTCAGCCTCCGTATTGTTAACATCCATTATCGTAAACGTAAATCCTGCGCGCATTTCCGGCGCAAGAAGAAGCCCTGCGTTGTGATAGGGATTTGCAAAACACTCAAAAAGCGGATAATTAAATACTCCAGGTCCGCATTTATCGCCGGCAAAGACGATAAATGGTTCAGCAGGGCGCTCTTCTATTTCAATCTCGGCCGATCCCGGCCCCATCCCCCGGACGTTACCGGAAAATGCATCTTTTAATAAATCCTGGCCTGCGCCGTACAAACCTTGCGATTTTGCAATTTTGGTCGTTTCCACGAACGTATCCCAGGCAAGCTTGTGGATATCAGCATTATCAACGCCTTTGGTGTGGATCATAAGAAGGGCAATATCGTCGCCCGTGAAGGTAATTCGGGCATCAGTCAATAAACCATTGGCTGTGGCCGATTCTACCTGTTCCTTGGCTTTTACTACCATTGCCTCGCTTGGCCGGTTGTGCCCGCCGATTGAACCCGTATCTGCTTTTATGACAGAGAGTGTAATTTTCATAGCATAGGCATATCGACGAGAAGGTTTTTACCGGTCATTTCTGTTGGAATCCGAAGGCGCATATGCGATAAAATGGTGGGTGCTATATCAGCGAGTTTCCCCTTTGGCAGTATTTGAGGGTATCCTTCGAACATATGATCAATGATGATAAATGGCACCGGATATTGGGAATGCTCCGTGTCCATCGACCCATCGGGCCCGAGCATTTCTTCTACATTACCATGGTCTGCTGTAATCACACAAGTACCGCCAAGGGCGAGAACTTGCCTCACGATTCGTCCAACGCAGGTGTCGGTTATTTCACACGCCTTTATTGCGGCGGGAATATTTCCGGTGTGGGCGACCATATCAGGATTGGCGAAATTGACGACGACGAAGGTATATACATGAAGATTAAGCCTTTCGAGTAATTTGTCGGTAAGTTCCCAGGCAGACATTTCCGGTTTTAGGTCGTATGTGGCTACTTTAGGAGAAGGGATAATCATCCGGTCTTCGCCGGGATAGAGCTCTCCGCGCTGTCCGTTAAAATAATATCCGACGAAGCGTTCTTTTTCCGTTTCCGAGACCCGGAGTTGGCGTATGTTTTCTTCGGAAAGCGCCTTACCAATGGGATTGTGTACGCGCTGTGGGGGAAATGCTACCGTGACAGGCAGGTGGCGATCGTATTCCGTCATGGTGACAAAAAAGAGATTGGCCAGTACAACTTTTCGGATAAATGGTTTGGACTGGTCACTTTCTTCTACAATATGTTTGTGGTAATACTTGACCGCATACGGATCAAATGACGGGGGTGGCACCTCGGATTCAAAATTGGGAAGGACGAATGCGCGGGTCAGTTGCCTGGGACGGTCAATGCGATAATTATAGAAAATGACGGCATCGTTAGTGCCAATACGAGGCAATGCGTGGCCACTTGAATCCAAAATACCGATTGGCTCGATAAATTCATCCGTCATTTTTTCTGCATATGCCTGATTCACCGCGGCTTTAGCCGAAGCGGCAGTCTTTAGCGGTATTGCTGTAAGCGAATCATAGGCTTTTTCCGTACGGTCCCAACGCAAATCGCGATCCATTGCAAAGTATCTACCCATAATTGTGGCAATTTTTCCGACCCCGATGCGGCGACACATATCCTCTACTTCAGCGACAAATTGACCTCCGGCTTGTGGCGGAGAATCACGGCCATCGGTAAATAAATGCAAATACACGGGGATATCTTTTGCTTCTTTTTCAACAAGCGCAAGAAGTGCGTAGAGGTGGTCGCAATTGGCATGAACACCGGAGTCGCTCAAGAGCCCCAGAATATGAAGGTTGGAGGAGTGTTGTTTGGCAAATCGTATTGCCGCGATGAATGCATCGTTTTTAAAAAACGTGCCGTCGGTTATTGCCATATTGATACGGGGTAAATCCTGGTAAACGACACGACCGGCTCCAATGTTGAGGTGGCCGGTTTCCGTATTGCCGTCTTCATTGGGCGGGAGACCTACGGCTTCTCCGGCGGCAGACAACTGGGTATGGGGATAGGAATTCCAGAGCTTCGGAATATGCTCGAGGTGGGAGAGAGAAATAGCGTTGCCCGGACCAGGCGGACCAATACCCCAACCGTCGAGAATGAGAAGCACGAGAGGGTTCATTTGGCAAGTAATTCGGTTTCAATTTGCAGTAATCTATTGTATTTGGCCACGCGTTCACCACGCGCGGGTGCACCAAACTTCACATACTCCGATTGAACCGCCACCCCCAGATCGGCGATGAGCGTATCATTCGTCTCCCCGCTTCTGTGAGATACGATCGTGTCGATATTGTTTTGTTTGGCAAGAGCGACGACTCCCAAAAACTCAGACAGCGTGCCGATTTGGTTGGGTTTTACCAAAATAGCACTGCAGGCTTTTTCGGCGATTGCTTTTTTGAGTCGATCCGCATTGGTTGCGAGAAGATCGTCGCCAATAATCATCGTATCTTTCCCAAAAGTCTCGGTTATTTTTTTCCAACCTTCCCAGTCATTCTCATCGAGACTGTCTTCGAGGAGAAGGAGATGAAATTTCTCCTGGAGTTCCTTCAGATAGGCGATGAAGTCACCGGTTGTGAGCGCCATAGGACGGTCTTTTATTTGATACCCTCGCTCTGACTTAAAATGACTCGCTGCAATATCGAGTCCCAAAAACGCCTCCACGCCCAGTTTGTACGAGGTGGTTTTTATGGCATCCGTGATGACTTCGAGCGCATCAAGATTGGTAAATAGGTTCGGTGCGTATCCCCCCTCGTCACCGATGGAATGAATAGCGTTTCGCTGTGTGAGGATTATATTAATCGCGTGATAGACCTCGACACTGAGACGGAGTGCATCGTGAAACGGCAACGAGCTGGCCGGAACGACATGAAATTCCTGAAAATCCAGATTTCCGGCACCGTGTTTTCCGCCGTTAATGACATTAACAGTCGGCGTGGGAATTTTAGTGAGTTTGGTGGGAATAAGGGCGGAAAAAAGAGTGTTAAGGTATCGAAATGGTGCGATGCGTTGGTTGGCCGCGGCGGCAACGGCAGTAGCCAGTGACACCGATAAGATCGCATTTGCGCCCAGATTGGCTTTATTTACGGTGCCGTCAAGCGCGATGAGTGCTGTATCGAGGGCTTTTTGATCGTCTCCATCCATTCCTTTGATTTTCGAAGCAATGGTGCTGTTGACGTTGCCGATGGCTTTAAGTACGCCCATGCCGTTATAGCGCTTGGGGTCACTATCCCGCAGTTCTTTGGCCTCATACGACCCAACTGAAGCGCCGGATGGCACCGATGCAGTTCCCCAGTAGCCGGACTCAAGAACAACGGTCGCCTCCACCGTAGGATTGCCCCGGGAATCGAGAATTTCACGGGCATACACATTGGTAATTTTGCCTGTCATAATTTACTTTCCGCGTCAGCAATTGTTGATCGGACATGACTAACCGCGTCCGGATTTACGGATACACTGGTTATGCCCCAACGGACGAGCTTATCAATAAGATCCGGATAATCAGAAGGCGCTTGACCGCAGATCGATGAGGTCACTTGGTGCTTGTGGCATAGTTTGACGACGTGTTCGATTGCCCAAAGTACCGACGGATCCATTTCGGAAAAATCATGAGCGACGTCACTGTTGTCCCGATCCGTACCCAAGAGGAGCATCGTAAGATCATTGGAGCCAATGGATACGCCGTCTATGCCAACAGCGAGAAACTCTTCGAGTCTGATGACATTGGTCGGTATTTCCACCATCATCCAAAGCTTAAATGTGCTTGATCGATCTAACCCTGCCCCAACAACAATTTTTTTGACGTCGAGAAGTTCTTTTGGTGTCCGGACAAAGGGGATCATAATCCAAAGATTTTTGTACCCAAGCTTATTGCGTACGTATTTGATTGCTTCAAGTTCTAATTCAAATACCTCCGGTGTCCCTATGTATCGCGCAGCTCCACGGTATCCAAGCATTGGATTGGGTTCTTCGGGTTCAAACTCTTTTCCCCCCTTGAGGCTCCGATATTCATTAGTTTTAAAATCCGTTGCCCGGTACACAACGGGTCTCGTTCCAAACGCGGAACAAAATATCTCGAGATTATCAGCAAGAGAACTAACAAACTGTTTTTGCTTGCCTTCTTTGATGAGCTTTTTGGGATGGGTGCCGATACCTGCAATCATAAATTCCGCGCGTAAGAGCCCCACGCCGTCGGTGTGCATTTTGGAAATCTCTCGGGCGCGGGAGGGTTCGGCAAGATTGACATAGACTTTGGTGGCTGTCTTAATGCGGGTATTGGGCAAATTTGCCACATGAGACAAATTGGTCAAATTTGGTTTTGCTAAAGCTCCTTTATATATCTCCCCGCGGCTTCCATCAACCGTAATCACTAATCCATCTTTGACAGCTTTCATAATGCCGGCTGCCCCAACGACAGCCGGAATTCCCAACTCACGAGATACAATCGCCGCATGTGAGGTGCGTCCGCCTCGCTCAGTGACAATTGCAACAACCTTTCGCATCGCCGGTACGTAGTCAGGATTGGTCATTTCCGCAACCAGAATATCGCCACTTGTGACGTTGGAAAGTTCTTTTGGAGACCTGAGTATCTTCACGGGGCCGGAGGCCATTCCGGGGCTTGCGGGATCTCCTCTTAGCAGAGCTACCAGCTTTCTGCTTTCAGTTTTCAGACTAGAATACTTTTTTCCCGTCGTCGTGACCGGCCTCGTTTGCAAAACATAGAGCGTCCCTTGGTCCAAAGCCCATTCGATATCCTGAGGGAAGAAATAGTGTTTTTCGAGTTTTTTGCCGAGTTGGGCAAATTGTTTAATATGTTCATCATCTAACTTTTGCTTGCTCGCAAGCGCCTTCCCAATGGGTTCAATAACATTTTTCCCGTTTTTCCAAAGCATTTGCTTTTCCTGAACGTTAACCTCTTTTTTGGTGATGGCCAGGGTTTGCTTGTCTACTTCATAGTGATCAGGGGTCACGGATCCCCCAACGATCATTTCTCCCAAGCCCCAAATTGCTTCGATCGTCAATTTTGATTTATCGTTGGTGACCGGATCGATCGTAAACATAATCCCGGATACGTCCGAACTGATCATTTTCTGTACAGGAACCGCAATACTCACCTTAAAGTGATCAAATTTATTGGTCGCCCGGTAAAAAATAGCCCGGGCGGTAAACAGGGACGCCCACGCTTGTTTGACCTTTTCTATAAGGTCTGCTTCCCCATGGACATTGAGAAATGTCGCCTGCTGGCCGGCAAATGATGCGTCGGGAAGATCCTCAGCGGTCGCAGAAGATCGCACGGCAACAAAAGCATGTTTCATCATCCCTTCATCCATTTGGAAATAGGTTTTTTGAATAGGTTCGGCGATTTCTTTGGGAAAATGCGACCGGGTTATGAGTTTTTCTATTTGGCGCGAAGCGCTCTCGAGAGCCTTGCTATTGCTTACATCCAGATTATATAAAATCCCTTTAAGATTATCACGGAGCCCCGTAACGTCGAGAAAATGATTATATGCCTGGGCTGTTACGATAAAGCCAGGAGGAACCGGAAATCCAGCCTTGGTCATTTCCCCTAAATTCGCTCCCTTGCCGCCTACAATATCAATATCCTCTTTATCAACTTCATCAAACCACACAACAAACTTCTTGGCCATAGAGTTAGTATGGAGAATTTATTGTTAATTCGCAACTATGAACTGGGGAGCTTGAAGTGCTTTTTGATGGCTTCGATATCTGTCTCGTGCTGTTCAATCATGTCTCGATAACCGGTAACAATGGCTACGTCGTCGCGAAGATCCTGAATCTGTTTTAAAATTTCGTCTTTAAAAGAGACTAGATCGTCTTTCGTTACAAACCGATTAAGATCGTCTTTCGTTACAAAGACACTTCGCATAGCTGCTATAAGCATGGCCACGTCTTTTGAAGTTATCATCTTAACTTAAATATAAAACTGCAAATCGATTGAAACAATATATCAAATTTATTTGGCAAGCTGGGCTTTAAAGTAGTCAACCCAAGATTCAGTCGCTTGCTGGAACTATTACGTCAAACGAGCCTGGTTTTCCATATGCCTTGGGTCCGTAGTCGGTACAGTACGTCTCTATGTCTTGTGCAAAATAATTAGGTTTTGCCCTTTGAACTAATCCACAGAGATAATATGTAAGGGCGATCATCGTACCAAAGCTTGCGAGCTCTGGAAGCGGAATATTCCAGCGGTGCTTTGGGTCTCCAAAATAGTTATTTTTCATTCCAAGCGTTATGACGAGTTCCTTGTCCCAGGGATGCACGAATTTCGCGTGTCTGGCATGCCCCTCGGTGAAGGCCCGGATCATAACGTGCGGACCAAAGAGTTCGTCACCCTTTGTAATAATCATAGGCGTCACATTGAGGTACTTATCTGGCACGACAAATGCGTAACTCGTATAGTCACTAAATCCTGGAATTACTTCGACACTCTGTAAAAATTGTTTAATTTCGTCTGGCTTTTCTCCAGTTGCAGATAACACCATTCCAAGATACGTCGACATGTTATATGTATATGGCTCAGCAATGCTTTTATAGTCCAGAACTGAATCGGCGATCTTGGCAGCAGACGAAGAAGGTTTACAGGTAAGAAGTGTCGTTTTTAGTCGCATGGCTTTCGCAAGCTCTACCTCCCAAACAGAATCCTTCTCCCCTGAGGCAGAGATAACAACAGCATCTGTAATGAGACCCTTATCAATCACCGCTTGGTAGGCTGACACAGTTGACTTAAAATTACTTTCGTCTGCGAAGATAGCCGCTTTGGCCGAGAAAAGGATCTTACCAGTATTTATTGCATTCCCGCTTCCCACGACAAATGGTAGGGAAAATTCTGAGATATCCAGAGTTGGAGGCGGAGTTTTGATGAAAAAGTCGAGGCTGGCAAGAACCACTTCATCAAGGGTAGGGATATTCATGATTTTTTCCAACCGCGATTTTCCTGCTTGCGTATTTCCTCGGTTTCTGTCGCGCGGTTGGAGTCATCCTGCAGTCTAAATGTATTGCCAAGCTCGGGCGTTGAGGCCTCAATAAAGTCTATATCTGTAACGGCCATCACCCTGTGAACCTGTCCTGGTACCACATGATAGCCTTTATTAAGCTCCATGGGCACCTCAACTGGTTCATCTTTTTCGTTACTTAAGGTAATGAGCGCTTCACCGCTTATAAGACAAAGTGTTTCTCTTTTAACATCATGATATTGCAAACTCAATCGTTTACCTGCAGTTACATGAAGGATTTTGCCTGTCGCAGGAGCGTCATCGGGGGTGTAAATAATCTCGTAACCCCATGGCTTCTCCACGCGTTTTACAAAGGGAACTAGAGAAAATTTTTTTGGGTCAAATCCTCCTGCCATATTAACTTCCTTTCTGTATTAATGTTAACAGCTGGTCATGAATTTTTCCATTCGTTGCTAGAATACCGTCCTCCTTAAAATTGCCTTCAGATACATGATTTCCATTTCCAGTCGTAACTCTACCACCTGCCTCTTGAACGATGAGAATAAGAGAGGCCATGTCCCACCAGCTAGGATAGTCAACTGAAAGCCAATAAGCTTCGTAGGCACCCAGGGCAATCCATGGACAATAGAACTGCTCAGAAGAACCAGTTTTTAGACGATACGCTAGCTTTGAAATCGCTTTAAGCTTATCCCAAAGTCGATCGAAATTCTCTGAGGGCTCGGAACCTTTAGGGGGGTGGGCATACACGATAGATTTTTCTAGCGAATCAATATCTGAAACGTGAATGCTTACACCATTTAGATTTGCACCTAGACCTTTGGCGCTTGAAAAAAGTTCATTCATCACAGGGTAGTACGTAATACCCAAAACGAGCTCATGCTTAAATTCAAGGGCAATGTTTATTGCAAAGAGCGGTACACCTTTAGCAAACTCCTTCGTGCCATCCAAGGGGTCGATAATCCATCGATACTCTGATTCTCCAGCTTTCTGGCCGCTTTCTTCGGATAAGAACGCGTGATCAGGGAATGATTTTTTAAGACGGGAGATAATATAATTTTCTGAAGCTTCGTCAGCCTCTGTTACTATATCTCCGAAGTCTTTTTTACTTCGAAGTATCTGCGCCTTGCCACGAAATTCAAGCAAAATCTTTCCTGCTTCAAGACAAATAGTTTCTGCCGTTTTTTGATACTGAAGCAAAGAAGGGGTATCCATACTATTTTCGTTTTCCTCCTAATGACTCAATTTTACTCACGAGTTCCTGGGTTTTTGTATCAAGTATCTCTGTGCTATCAGCTTCGACATTGAGACGTAGGAGTGGCTCGGTTTTTGACGCACGGACGTTAAACCAATAATCTTTGTACCAAACACTGACACCATCGACTTCATCGATTGAAACTGCATCCGGAAAACCTGTTTTTATCGCAGCAACTGCGGCGGGAATATCAGCAACGACAAAATTTATCTCGCCGCTTGCTGGGTAGACATCAAATTCATCAACCATTTCGGAAAGTTTCCTTCCTTCTGAAGACATGAGCGAAAGGACTAAGAGAGCTGTAAGTACGCCACTTTCGGCACCATAGAAATCTCGATAAAAGTAGTGCCCTGAGTGTTCACCGCAAAAGAGGGCATTGGTCTCTCGCATATACGTTTTGATGTAACTATGACCAACGCGCACTCGCTTGCTTTTTCCTCCATATTTTTCTATCGTTTGCGGAACGATACGACCACAGATAGCATTATAAAGTAGCAATTCGCTTGGATGCTTTTGAAGTAAATATTTTGCCAAAATAGCTGTTGTTATGGTGCCTGATACAAATCGACCTTTATCGTCGATAAGAAACATACGGTCAGCATCACCATCAAAAGTAAGTCCCACGCTTGCGCTTGTTCCCAAAATCTTTTTGGTTAAGTCCGCATTATTTGTTTCTATGAGCGGATTGGGGACGTGATTGGGAAAATTTCCATCCAAATCCATGTACATGGTCGTAAGCTTAAACGGCAGGCCTTCAAACGCGTACGGCACGAGTTTGCCAGCCATACCGTTACCGGCGTCTATGGCAATTGCGAATGACGGCCATGTTGCTGGGTCAACAATAGCGAGAGCATGGTCTACCCATTCCTCGGTAATATCTTTAATAGTTACTGTACCGAT
>Ga0209542_10018902_pt1 | contig 11112 bp, 10 predicted proteins | sample RifCSPhighO2_01_FD_184028 | JGI IMG/M metagenome (GOLD analysis project Ga0209542, IMG submission 184028) | Soil microbial communities from Rifle, Colorado - Rifle CSP2_plank highO2_0.1 (SPAdes) (version 2) | ecosystem: Environmental > Terrestrial > Deep subsurface > Rock core/Sediment ...
CTGGTATAGAGAACCTGTCCCACACGTTCGCTGAACTCTTCAAACTTGAGTGGCCGGTTGTCCCGGGCGCTCGGCAGGCGGAAGCCGTGCTCGACCAGCGTATCCTTGCGGCTCTTGTCACCGGCGTACATGCCGCCGATTTGGGAGACCGTCACGTGCGACTCGTCAATGACCGTCAGGAAGTCCGGACTGCCATCAGGCTTTTTCGGAAAATAATCAAGCAGAGTATAAGGCGCCTCGCCGGACAATTTGCCTGAAAAGTGACGGGAATAATTCTCAATGCCGTTGGTGTAGCCGATTTCCCGGATAAGTGCCAAGTCGTAGGTAGTGCGGCGCTTGAGCCGTTCCGCTTCCAGGAGTTTCCCCTCTTTTTTGAAAACTTTGAGCCTTTCTTCGAGCTCCGCCTTGATGCTTTTGAGAGCGCGCTTGGTAGCGTCATCGGCGGTGATGAAGTGTTTGGCCGGGAAAAGGAAGAAGTTGTCCACTTCGTTGATAATGGTGCGCGAAACCGCGTCAATTCTTTTGATGGTAGCGAGAAGGCCGTCTTCGATTTCAATCCGGTAAATAATGCGCTCGGAGACGGGCATAATTTCGATGGCGTTGCCGAGGGCGCGGAAAGTACCACTCTTGAGGTCGGCGTTGGTGCGCGAATAATGGATATTTATCAATTCTCTAATTAAACTGGCTCTCGACTTCAAACTTCCAACTTTTAACTTAAGATTTACTTTCTCATACTCTTCCGGATTACCGAGGCCGTAGATGCAGGAAACCGAAGCGACGATAATAACGTCTTTGCGGGTCAAGAGTGCTTGGGTCGAAGCATGCCGCAGGCGCTCAATCTCTTCGTTAATCATCGCCTCCTTCTCGATGTAAGTGTCAGTTGTCGGCAGGTACGCTTCCGGCTGGTAGAAGTCGTAGTAGGAGACGAAATAATGCACGGCGTTCTCGGGGAAGAACTCCCGGTACTCTTGGGCGAGCTGGGCCGCCAAGGTCTTGTTGTGCGCGATAACCAAGGTCGGCTGGCCGATTTTGTCGATGACGTTGGCTACGGTAAAGGTCTTGCCCGAGCCAGTCACGCCAAGCAAGGTCTGATGTCTCAGCCCTTGCTTAATCCCATCGACCAGCTCGACAATCGCCTTGGGTTGGTCTCCGGCCGGCTCGAACGTCCTGTTAATCTTGAAAACTCCCATATTTCTTAAGGAACTCTATCTTAAACGTTTCAAAAGTATTATCCAGTATCGCTTGGCGCATGCGCTTGACCAAGTTGATGATGAAGTAGAGGTTATGCATCGAGCCGAGTGTGCCACCGAGCATTTCGTGCGCCCGGTAGAGATGGCAGAGATAGGCTCGAGAGTAATTTTTACAAACTGAACAATCACATTCTTCATCCACCGGACCGGTATCCTCTCGAAATTCGGCGTTACCGATATTGATTTTCCCCGCCGAGGTATAAAGCGTGCCACCGCGGCCGTTCCGGGTCGGCGCCACGCAATCGAAGAGGTCAACGCCATTCTCCACTCCCATGAAAAGGTCTTCCGGCTCACCGATACCTAAAAGATGCCTGGGTTTTTCCTTCGGCAGGATTTCGTTCACCCATCTGACCGCCGTTTCCATATCTTCTTTGGCAAAAGAGCCGCCAATGCCGAAGCCGTCGAAATCCAAAGCGCCGATAAATTCCGCCGAGCGCTTGCGCAACGCTTCTTCCCTGCCTCCCTGCACTATCCCGAACAATGCCGGTCTTACCAAGGCCAGACCTTGGGAATCAGTATCTAAGGTCTGGCCTTTTAATTTCTGATGATGTATCAAACTTCTCTCCGCCCAGCGATGAGTCCGCTCCAGCGCTTCTTCCTGGTAGCGGAAATCCTCCGTCGGAGAAGTGCACTCGTCGAAAGCGAAGATGATGTCGGCACCCAGATTGTGCTGGATTTCAATCGATTTCTCCGGCGTGATGTAGTGAAGCGAACCGTCATGATGCGAGCGAAAGGAGACACCATCTGCACCGATATGAGCCAGACGCGGTGTCTCGCTATCAAGTGAGCGCTCCGGAATCTGCCTCGACGGGTCGGTAATTTTAGTAATCTTTGATAACTCTTTGCCGTACGCCGCCCCGAGCGAAAAGACCTGGAAGCCGCCGGAATCGGTCATCAGTGGTCCCGGCCAATTCATAAATCGGTGTAACCCGCCGAAACTTTTAACCCTTTCATCGCCCGGTTCCAGATAAAGATGATAAGTGTTTGCTAAAACTACCTCGGCCCCGGTCTCTTTAATCTGCTCTGGCGTGAGCGCCTTGACCGAGGCCTTCGTCCCCACGCTCACAAAAGCCGGAGTGTGGATGATGCCATGCGGTGTTTCAATCTTCCCCGCCCGGCCCATCTTGCCGGGTAGCTCTTTCTCTATCTCAAACGTAATCGGCTTGTTCATGTAGAAACACACTAGCATTTAAAATTGGGACAAACAAAAACACTCCTCAACGGTTACCCGTGGGAGTGATTGATAGACGTGCGACTTCTAGACCACAAACCAAACTTTCACCAGTAGAGAGACGCTAATGCTAACCGACGCGAGACTTATAGAGCTCGATCGAAGAGGTCGGAAGAAAGCCAGAGCCCTTCGAGACTTCCCTCTTCTGTATCGAGGAGGACTTCCTGACTGTTCGGAAGATACTTCACGTCCTTGACGACGTAGGTCGTATCAAGTGCTCGGCGGGAGATCGGACACCCAGGAATTGGGAAACTTCTGAAGATTGATTTCATCTCCGAAGTCATAACAACGCAGTCGCTGATACCGAAAATCTTCGTCATTGCTACCTCCTTGGCTAGGCATGCTATGCTCTAACCCTCTTTTTATATCATATCACAGATAGATTTAAAAGTCAAGCACTTTTGGTAATGTGCACACACATATGGCGGTTTTCCCTAGAATGGGTAAATGAGCATATGTATGGCCAAAACAATCAAAGAAGAGAGGCTTAGATGGGTTATTCCTATCTGGAAGAAGGAGACAAGGTTGGTTGATGTGGTTAAGGTTTGTCCTTATAGCAAGAGAAGCTTGGAGAGATGGCTTAGCGTGTACAAGAAGCAAGGAGCTTGGGCTCTGGAACCTAAATCAACTGAACCTAAAAGATACCGGATTGAGACCCCCATCAGGATCAAGGAGAGAGTGATAGAGATAAGAAAGAAAACTAAGAAGTGTGCCTTAAAGATCCATTGGCAGTTGAAGAAAGAAGGAATACTGATTCATCCAAGAACTATTGGCAAGATTCTTAAGAAAGAAAAATTAGTCCGGAAGTATCGGAGCGCCAAGATTAAATACAAATACATCAAAGCGGAGAGAAAGCCTGGAGAGCTTTTGGAGATCGATGTTAAGTATGTGCCGGGAAAGATTGCAAACAAACGATATTATCAATTCACAGCCATTGATACCGCCTCACGATGGAGATACTTGGATGTCTATGAAGAACAAACCAATCATCACTCCGTACTCTTCTTGGAAGATGTGCTGGGAAGATTCGGGCACAAGGTTCAAGCAGTGAAGACAGATAACGGCAACATCTTTACCAACCGGTATCAGGGCTCATACAAAAGAAGCGACCTATCTTCGAGAACCCTCCACGCTTTCGATCAGGCGTGCGTTAAGCACAACATTACTCACTATCTGATTGATCCTGGACACCCAGCTCAAAATGGAACGGTGGAGAGAAGCCATCGAAGCGACCAGGAAAGCTTTTACGATAGAAACTCATTCAAATCATTTCCGGAGTTGCAGAGAAAGATTAAAAGATGGAATACTGTATACAACAATCTTGAGCACTGCGGATTGGGCGGCAAGACACCGAATGAATTTCTTGCCGATTATTCAAGACTTAGTCCGCCAAATGTGTGTACCTAGGACATTTTTCGAGTTCATTAAAATAAGCCTAAGAATATGGCTTTTACGTTCCTCCCCTGCTAAGGGGAGGATAGGAGGGGTCAGAGAGGGGTCATCTCTTCGCGATAACGCTCTTTTTATAGGTATCCAGATGTTCAAGGGCCACGCCGGTGCCTTTGGCCACACAGAAATAAGCGTCTTTGGCGAGCACCGCTTTTACCCCGGTTCTCCGGAACATGAGCTCGGGAAAATTCCTTAATTGAGAAGAGCCCCCGGTCATGATGATTCCCCTGTCGATGATATCGGAAGAAAGTTCCGGTGGGGTCTCCTGTAAAACTTCTTTGACCGCTTTAACCATCTCGCGCAATTCTTTCGAAATCGCCTTGACCACTTCATTGGTCTTGACCTCCACCGTGCGCGGCAGACCAAGAATAAAATCTCGTCCTTTGACATTCATCGCCAGTTCTTCGTCCATTGGGATAGCCGAACCGATTTTAATTTTAATATCTTCAGCCATCTTGTCGCCGACGATAAGGTTAAAAGTCTTCTTTATGTAGTCGATGATGGCCGCGTCCATTTTGTTGCCCGCCACCTTGACCGAAGTGGAGGCAACGATACCACCCAGAGAAATAACTGCCACGTCCGTAGTGCCGCCGCCAATATCCACTATCATGTGCCCTGCCGCTTCCTGAATGGGAATACCGGCGCCGATGGCGGCCAGAATTGGCTCTTTAACTACATAGGCGTTTCTGGCGCCTGCTTTGACCGCCGCTTCGATGACCGCGCGCCTCTCGGTTGAAGTGACGCCGGCCGGCACCGAGATAAGAACGTCCGGTTTGAAAATATTCCAACGCCCCAAAGTCTTGTCGATATAGTAACGGAGCATCGCTTCGGTCACGCGGTAATCCGCGATGACACCGTCTTTCATCGGACGGTAGGCAATGATGTTGCCGGGCGTGCGGCCAATCATGCTCTTGGCCTCGGCGCCGATGGCCAGAATTTTGTTGTCGCCGGAAACGGCCACCACCGACGGTTCGTTCAAAACGATACCTTTGCCGGGTACGAAAACCAGGATGTTGGTGGTGCCGAGATCGATGCCGAGCTTCTTGGCCATGGGAATTTACACCATGATACTATAACGGAATGACGAAAGGAAAAGCGTCCGCCGGAACCTACCTCATCGAAGTTGCTCCTTTTACCCGGTCAGGCCACCAGAGTTCCCTTTCATACTTCTCTCCTTTGCGACTCTCCCCTGGTACCATCGTCAAGGCCCCTCTCGGCAACCGTTCGGTAAGGGCGGTGGTGCTCAATTCAAAGAGTGTCCTGAGCGAGAAAAGCGGCATTCGCCGGGCCGGCTTCATGCTCAAAAAAATCGGGTCAAAAGACGTTTCCACCGCCGGTTTCTCGCCGCAATTTCTCGCCGCGGTCAGCCGAACCGCTTTGTATTACGCCCTCTCACCTGGCGCCTTGCTCGAAACCCTCCTGCCCAAAATGCTTCTCTCAGAGCCTGAACTCTTTTTCCAGCCGCCCGGCAAGACCCGGAAGACCGGAGAAGCCGCGGCCAAAGAAACCATTCTTCTTCAAATGGAGAGCGATGAGCGCTTCAGCCAGTACCGGGCCATGGTCCGGCAGTCTTTCGCCCGCAAAGCTTCCGTGATGTTTGTCGCGCCCACTCATCTCGACGCCCTCAAAGCCGGAAACCAGCTCCGCCAAGGCATTGCCGATTATGTCTACGTCTTCACTCTGAGGGAAAAAGGCGCGGAAGCCAGGAAAATCTGGCAAAAAGCCTTGCGTGACAAGCATCCCGTGCTTTTCATTACCACCCCGGCCGGGCTGTCGTTCGAGCGACGTGACCTCGCTACTTATATAATAGAGCGTGAAAACTCGCGCGCTTGGAGAACACTCGCCCGTCCCTATATTCATTTTCGGGTTTTTCTGGAGAATCTTTCAAAGGAAACAGGGCGACAGCTGGTACTCGGAGATTCCGTTCTTTCTCTGGAAACTCTCCGTGATTGGAAAGAAATGGGCTCCGACCACGGCGAACTCTCGCTCGTCCGGTGGCGCCTGCCGGCGGCGCCGACCCGACTGGTCGACGCCAGTGCCAAACCGGACCAGGGCGAGATATTCTCTTCCGAATTGAAGAACCTGGTCGCCAAAGCACTCGTGGAAAAAGAGCCCATCTTTCTGCTCGGGGTGAGAAAAGGATTCGCGCCGACCACGGTCTGCGGCGATTGTGGTTACATCCTTCCCTGCCTCAATTGCGGAGCGCCGGTGGTTTTGCACACAAAGAGGTCAGACCTCAAGAATTCCAGAGGTCCGACCTCTGAACGAATCTACATCTGCCACGCTTGCGGCACCAAAAGGGAGAGTGATACGGTTTGCGGTTACTGCGGCAGCTGGAAACTGCTGCCTCTGGGCATCGGAGTCGAAAAAATCGCGGAAGAAGCGCGAAGTCTTTTTCCCGGAACCGAAGTGTTAGTGCTCGACAAAGACCATGCGCCGACGGAAAAGAGGGCCAGGGCCGTCGTCAAACGCTTCAGGGAAACGGGCGGGATACTCGTGGGCACCGAGCTCGCCTTCTTCCATCTGGACAAAGTCCCTTACACCGCTCTGGTTTCCGCCGACGCCCTCTTCTCGATACCGGATTTCGGCGTGCACGAAAAAATCTTTTACCTGGTCAGTCATCTGCGGGAAATGACGGGGAAAGAGTCCGTCATCCAGACCAGAAATATCGGCAAGCAGGTGCTGGCCTGGGCCTCTCAAGGCAACATCATCGACTTCTACACCGGAGAAATCGAGGAAAGGAAGGCGTTGCTTTATCCGCCCTTCTCGATTTTCATAAAAATCACTTCCCTTTCGGAGAAGAAGGCTGCCACGGAAATCTTGGCCATCAAAGAACACTTTTTGAAATGGCATCCGGACCGGTTCAGGGATTCCCTGATTTTAAGAATACCCAAAGCAGAATGGCCAAACGCCGATTTGAGCCGCGAACTTTCTTTGCTCGGGCCGCAGTTTTCCATTAAAGTAGACCCTGAAAGCATACTTTAATGCCTGATACCAAAGAGAAAAAGCTGCTGGTGGACCGCAAAGCGCCGGTCTTGAGAGCGGTCGCCAAAGCGCTCACGGCCGAAGAAATCGGCTCCGCCCAAACGCTCGCTGTCATCGCCAGGATGAAAAAGGCTCTCCATGCCGAAGAAGACGGCGTGGCTATCGCCGCGCCGCAAATAGGCGAGAGCCTCAGGCTCTTCGTGGTCAGCGGCAGGGCGCTCGCCCTCGCCAGACGTGCCAAGAAAAGCGATACACCGGAAAAGCTCGACGACCTCGTCTTCATCAATCCGGAAATCGTGAAGACTTCTCAGAAAAAGAAGAGGCTTGAAGAAGGCTGCCTGTCGCTGCGCTATCTCTACGGCAAAGTGCTGCGGTACGAAAAAGTCACCATACAAGCGCTGGACGAGAAGGGCCTTAAGGCCGTTTATGGCGCCTCCGGCCTCCTGGCCCATATTTTCCAGCATGAAATCGACCACTTGAACGGGATACTCTTTACCGACAAGGCCGAGGACATTCAGGATGTGCCGCCGCTTTCGATGGTCTTTTTCGGCAGCTCCCGCTTCTCGTCATACGTGCTCGAGGAACTGGAAAAAATGAACATTTCCCCGGTTTTGAAAATCGAATCGGCCAGAGACCCCTTGCCGGTGGCGGCGCTCCAAGAACTCGACGCCAATTTGTTCGTGGTCGCCTCTTTCGGCAAGATTCTGCCGAAAGCAGTGGTGGAGATGCCGCGGTTCGGCACGCTCAATGTCCACCCGTCTCTCTTACCTGCGCTGCGTGGTGCCTCCCCCATCCAAAGCACTATCCTTACCAACAGCAACCCGGGAGTGACCATCATCAAGATGGATGAAAAAATGGACCACGGACCCGTCATCGCCCAGGAAGTAGTGCCTATCGAGCCGTGGCCCGACCACTACGCGACAGTGGAAGAAAAATTGGGTCATGCCGGAGGGCGGCTCCTCGCTCAAATTATCCCGGCCTGGATACGGGGCGAAATCAAAGCCAAGGCCCAGGGCCACGCCCTGGCCACTTTCACCAAAATGATTAAGAAAGAAGACGGCTTGATTGACCCGGCTGCTCCGGCCGTAGAAAATTGGCGCAAAGTGCTTGCCTACAGCACCTGGCCGGGGGCTTACATGTTTTTCAAAAGTAAGACCGGTAAGGAAATCCGCCTGGTCGTCAAAGAAGCCGAGGTTAGAGAGGGAAAGTTTACGCCCGTGCGCGTCATTCCAGCCGGCAAACGGGAAATGACCTGGAAGGAATTCCTTTTGGGCAACGCTTAACGGTATCTGGCTCCAATATTTTCGAGCGCCGCTTCCTCGTCAGTATAAACATCAATGCGCTGAATGACTTTCTCCACCCGGACAATGTAAAAAAGCAGCAGAGCCGAGACCATGCCGCCCGCCAGGATGGAAATCGAAACCCATGGGGCGGCCTTGCGCTTGAGATATCCGTTCATCCCGTACGAAATAAATTTAAATTTTTAATATAGTAAGTATACAACATAAGTTTCGTACGGGATTCAGGGTCTTTTCTTGAAGAAATTAAGTCCTTTCATCATGTTCTTGACCAGCTGTGCGCCCTTGCGCGAGAGCGTCTGGTGTTTGCCCTTGAGCTGAAGCAAGTTTTGCACAATATCGTCTTTGACCAGGTCGATGGCGGCGTAGAGGTCGGTTTGCTCTGAGACGGCGTAAAGGTCCAGACCCACGCCCGAAAGATGCACTTCGGCCTTGAAGACTTCACCGGACTTGTGGTGTTGGGTGCTTTTGCCCACTTCCACCTGGGCGACCAGGTCAACCGCGCCTGCAGGCAGATACTTTTCGATGGCGGAAATCTTTTTTTGCACGTAACCGGCGATGGCCGGCGTCAATTCGATCCCGGTCGCTTTGATATTGATTTTCATGGCTTAATCATATCAAATTCAATCAAAAAGCTTGATTAAATAAGTGTCGATAATCCGCTGGTCGAGGTCATAGAAGTGCTTACCTTCATCATGAAGCCGACTGGCCAGTGCCCGGCCGACATATCTCCAGTGCCACGGTTCGAACTTGTAATAAGCATTATTTTCCGGATAAGAGAGGATGAAGCCGTAGTTGTGAGCATTATCCTTGAGCCATTTATATTCCTTCGTCGATACAATCGTGCCGGATATACCGGTCTCTCCGGCGGAGAAGTCGACCGTCGTCCCAAGCTGGTGCTCGGAGTAGCCCTGGTCGGCGCTGAAGGTGTTAGCCCCGGAGCCGTAAGTAAAGCTATAAGCCGATTTAAGCGCAGACTGAGTTCCGAAAGAGCGGTAGGCCGAAGCCACTTTGATATCAAGCCCTTCTTTCGCCGAAGCGTCGAGTAAGCGCACGAGCTGCGGATAGACGTCGGCGTGGAGCTGGTAGTTGCTCGCGGTTTCTACCAGGTATTTTTCTTCTATATCTTCGAGTTTTGAAGGAGTATAATTTTCATTCAAAAAATAGACTCTGGAATACTTCTTGAGAAGCTCCTCATCGGTGGCGGCCAGTTTTTCCAAAGTGCCGACGGTGCCGAAGATTTCGTTTATCTGCCCCTGGAAAGAATTGATGATTCCTTCTTTTTCCCGTACCCGGAGCAGGAGGCCGTAATTCACCTCCCTTTCGGTCTCCAGTTTCGAGAGAAGCCCGGCCTTCTCCCGGAGAAGATTCGCGTAAGTATAGTAAGCGCCGTAAGCCACTCCGACAAACACTGCCACCCCTATCGCCGCCACCGGCCAGCCGTCGAATCTTTCGTAGAACTTCCTAACCATTAAGGCTATTGTAATGCTTTTCAATCTCCCCCGCCATGAAAAGGTCGCGGTCGGTCACTTTGCCGCCGATATCGAAGCGTTGCAGTTCGAAAAGCACCTTGCTGTAGTAGATGCACGTGTCAGGATGGTGGTCATTCGCCTCGAAGACCGGGGCCATAGTATTGATGAAAGTCAGAGAATGCATGAAGTCCTTGAACTCATACTGCTTCGAGATTTTGCCTTGCCCGCTCGTAGCCTCTGGCGAAGTGGGGTCGTGCTCGAACTTCCAGCCGGGCAGGGTTTTGAGCCCTTCCGCTATTTCCTCCTTGCTCAATATTTTGGGTGTGTCCATATTCAGTATTATAACGAAGAAAAAGTATAATTATGTCATGAAAAGAATTCTCACCGTCTTTATAGGAGCCTTTATACTCAACGCGATTTGGGAGAACTTGCATGTCTTCCTTTACGACAACTACATGGGTGGCGCCATAACAGAGTTTATTCTCCTGCGGGCGGCGCTCGCCGACGCCGCCATGATCGCCGCCATCACCCTGCCGTTCATCTTGTTTCCCGCGCTTCAGAAGCGCTCTTGGCTCATCGTTTTGTTCGGCGTGATTCTCGCCATAGGCATCGAGTGGTGGGCGCTCGGCACCGGAAGGTGGGCGTACAACGAGTACATGCTTGTCATCCCGGTGCTCTCCGTTGGACTTACGCCGGCCATACAACTCGGCCTTCTTGGCTACTTTTCATACAAAATTCAGAAACGTATTTTCGGGTGAGCCTTGATTTCGAAAGAACCATACTCGCTATAAGAAAATGGTAATTGAGTATAAGGGTGGCAAATGTTTACTCTGTGGCTATAATAGGTACGCTGGCGCGTTTGACCTTTATCATGTTGATGGGACGACGAAAGAATTCGGACTTTCCTCCCGCGGCCTTACGCGTTCGTGGAAGAAGTTGTGGGCAGAAGCGGATAAATGTATTTTTGTGCGCGCAAACTGCCACCGAGAAATACACGGTGGCGTAGCCAAGGTCCCAAAGAGTTCTTTGAAAAATAAATAGATAGAATTTTTAGCTCCGCGATAGCTCAGTCGGTAGAGCGCCTCCCTGTGGAGTAACGCAGCTTCTTGAGGAAACTCAAGTTGAAAAATAAGGTGAATTGCTGGAAACCCTTCGGGGCAATCAGCAGCCAATCCTTCGCCAAGGCTTTGGATTGTAAAGCTTGTGAAGGCAGGTTCAGAGACTATCCCTTCGGGGAGTAGGCTCGCAAGGGCCGAAGCGCCTTACATCCGAAAGGATGATGATATAGTCCACCCCCATAAGAAATTTTGGGATAAGTGTAAGGAGGATGTCCCAGGTTCGAGCCCTGGTCGCGGAGCTGAGGATTGTATTTTAGGTCGAATACGACGTCAAAAGGACTTCTTAGTTCAAAACTAAGGGTTTTTTGG
>Ga0209542_10018905_pt1 | contig 11109 bp, 13 predicted proteins | sample RifCSPhighO2_01_FD_184028 | JGI IMG/M metagenome (GOLD analysis project Ga0209542, IMG submission 184028) | Soil microbial communities from Rifle, Colorado - Rifle CSP2_plank highO2_0.1 (SPAdes) (version 2) | ecosystem: Environmental > Terrestrial > Deep subsurface > Rock core/Sediment ...
AAAAAGAATTTGAAAAAACTTGCAAATTCACAACAAAAGAAAGTTGTATAGGTCTGAGGGGAGAATTCAAGGAAAATAAATTATGTTCATCAGAAGAATTAAAAACCAATTGCACACCTCAACAAAAAACGGAATGTGTAGAGGGAAAAGATGAAATATACTGGTTTGATTCATGTGGAAACAGAGAAAATATTTACACTGGAAGTACAATTGCAGAAAAAAAGAAAAGCGATAACAATGGATTAATTCTAAATAAAAACGATTCTTGTGATTTAGGAAGTTCAACAAATAGTCTAAAAAATCAGGCAATTTGCGGAAATTGCAATTATCTAACAGGAAGTATCTGTGGGCAAAAAACAGGAAGCGAAAAGTTGTCAGATAGCTCTCAGAATTTTGTTTGCAAAGATTTGAGATGCGACAGCAATGATGATGGAATAAAAGACAAATTACACGGAGAAAGCTGGTGTGAATATCAGGGAGCAATAGGAACAGAAAAAGTTTCAGCTAATTTACTAAGAAGCGTGGACACTCCAGGAAGCAGACATTTCAGAGAAGTTTGTATAGATGGAGAAGTTAAAACTGAACCTTGTGCAGATTACAGAAATGAAATCTGCGTTGAACAAAAAAGCCCTCTAAAAAATACTTTTTTCTCTTCAGCAGCCTGCAGAATTAACAGATGGCAACAATGTATAGAATACAATACCCAAATAAAAAGTGCAAATAATCCAAGTGGAATAACGAGTGAAGAAATGCAGAATAAATGCTCAAAAAATCCTGATTGTTTTGTAAAGAAAGTTTCAATAGATAAAAACTTCAAGTTTAATATTTGTGCTCCAAAATATCCTCCAGGATTTGATTTAAACATTAATGATAAAGGGGCAGAAGGAATTTGTTCTTTCGCCAGTCAAAAATGCACAGTTGTATATGTAAAAAAACTAAAAGCAGGAGATAAAGCTGTATGGAGGTGCGTTGCAAATTGTAATTGCGAAAAAGCACAATTCACAGAACAAATGAACGATTTATGTATGAGTCTTGGAGATTGTGGCGCTTCAGTAAATTATCAAGGAGATTTAGGCGATTTAACAGGAAGTTATAGTGTAAAAAATGCACCTAAACTAAGTAAGAGCTATTTAGATTCAATATTAAAATATGCAGAAGTAATAAAAGGAAAATCAGCCGAGCCGGGAAATATTTCCGAATTTTTCGGAAGCTTAGGCATTCCTGATGATTTAGGAAAAGCAGGTTCTCCTAAAGACCCTGCAAAAGCATTGGGCGATTTGGGAATGATTTCAGGAATAGCAGGTATCGGTTTAATTTATGCGGCGCAAGCAGGTTATCTTTCTGCTTTACCTTTATTGGCTACAAAAGGCTTTGCATGTATTGCCTGTGGGGTAGCTGTAAATCCAGGATTAACTGCGCTAGGAGGAGCACTTGCGGGCGCAGCAATCGGATTCGCAGTAGTAATTTTAATGATAAAATTCCTCGGAATTGGAAAAGGCCTTGACCCTGCAATGGTTTACGGATTGGCGGCCGCGGGAGCAGTAGCAGGAGCAATTATAGGAGCAAGTATAGCATCAGGTGGAGCAGGTATAGGAGGGATAGGAGTAGCAGGATCTGCTCTTTTAGCCTTTGCATGGATATTAGCAATAGTAATTGTTATATTTATAATAGTTATGAAACTATTAGGAGTAGGAAAAATAAAAAAAATAAATGTTCAATTTTCATGCAACGCTTGGCAACCTTCAAACGGTGGAGCAAAATGTGATCAATGTGGCAAAGATGGTTTCCCTTGTAGTAGATATTCATGTCAATCTCTAGGGCAAACTTGCGCTTATATAAATGAAGGAACAGGAAATGAACTATGCGTCAATGTAGCTCCAAATGACGTATCTCCTCCAACAATAAAACCTCTAAGCTCTTTTATAAGCAAAGAATTTGAATACACAGATGTAACTAGTTCAGGATTTAAAATAAAAGGAAAAGACGGAGAATGTATAAGCTCGTATTATAGTTTAAATTTTGGAATAGAATTAAACGAGCCAGGGCAGTGTAGATTTGATGTAGAACATAAAGATTCTTTTGAAGATATGGAATTTGAATTTGGAGGAAGCACATTATATTCTTATAATCATACTCAATTATTTCAGGTTCCAAGTCTTGAAAGTCTCGGACTTCCAGGCTACGACCCAAACAGAAAAACAGAAGCCAATCTTTATCTAAGATGCAAAGACAAATCAGGAAATATTAATGAAGCAGAATTCACAATAAACTTCTGTGTACAGGCAGGAGAAGATTTAACTCCTCCAATAATAACTGATAGAGAACCAGAAAATGAATATGTAAAATTTGGAACTTCAGCTTTAAACTCAAGTGTTTTCACAAACGAACCCTCAGAATGTAAATATTCAAAGCAGGAGAAAGAATATTCTCTAATGGAAGGTCAATTTTCCTGCAATAATGATATAGAGGATCAGGAAATTTCGGGCTGGAGATGTAGCGGGGTTTTAAATGTCTCACAAACTAAAGAAGATGAAATTTATTATGTAAGATGCAAAGACCAGCCATGGTTAGATGAAGAATCAGATAGAATAATCATAAAAAATGGAATAAATGAAAATGGAGTGGAAGAGATAGATTACCTCCCTGCAAAAGGCAAGAAAAGAAATGAAAATAAAGAGAGTTATAGATTTATAATAAAGAAATCAAAATCAAATCTAAATATAGATTACATAACTCCTTCAAATGAAACTTTATTCTTTGGTTATCAACCAGTAACAATTAATATTGAGGCAAAAACTTCAGGAGGAGTAAATGGAAAAGCAATTTGTTCTTACAAAAATGGAGATAATTATATTAATTTCTTTGAAACTTTCGGCACAATACATAAACAGCCATCTTTGAATTTCTTTGCAGGAGAAAAATTATTAGAAGTTAGATGTGAAGACGAATCAGGAAATATAGCCGAAAAAGTTTCAAGATTTAAAATAGAAATTGATGTCAAATTTCCCGAAGTTACAAGAATATATTTTGAAGGGGAAAGTCTTAAAATAATAACTAATGAAGAATCAAAATGTGCGGTCAAAGAAGATAGCTTCAAGATAGAGGCAGACCCGTGCAATTTCTATTTTGATTCTAATTCTACTTTTATGTCTGGAGAAGGATACGAACACACTTACAATTATGACGGAAGAAAACTATACATCAAATGCCAAGACAAATACGGAAACTATCCTGGAGAATGTAGTATAATAGCAAAACGTGGCTAATGAAACTCCTCACAGCAATCTGTGAGCATCAAACAATAAAATTGTAATTCTCTCTTGCTTATCCATAAAGCAAACTATATGATATTACAAATAATAAATCCGAATTCAGATGAAAATAAAAAAATAAATTTATCCAAATAGGGATGCTAATCCTGCTGCGCTTTCTACAGGCTTTTCTTCTTCTTTCTTCTCTTCCTTCTTCTCTACAGCTCCGCTTGAAGCAGCAGGGGCAGTTGCGATAGCGCTTGCATTTGCAAGTTCAGCTTCAATATCAACTCCATGAAGGGCAGCTATAAGAGTTTTAATTTTACTCTCATCAACTTCAGAACCGGTTGCAACTATAACTTTTTTCAAACTAGCTTCGGTTATACTATGGCCAAGTTTGTGAAGAAGCAAAGCTCCATATACATATTCCATTTACACGACCTCCTTATCATTTTTTACTGAATCTATAATTTTAGAAATTGCTATCTCTTCAATTCCAGCTTTAGATATGAAATAAGATATATTTCCCTTACATACATATTTTATATTTACAGAAAATCCAAGGGATTTAGATATACACTCTCTAAGGTAATTCAAAACTCCAGGCTTATCAATCTTTATATCAAAATAAGATTTGTCAGAAATTGAATCGTAAGCCGCAATTGGAATAAATCCAACTTTTAAAGGGGTTATGTTAAGTTTTCCAAGAACACCTGCAACTTTTGAGTCAATTACTTGTCCTTTTTTTACAATAATAGTTGACTGTTTTATTGCAAGCTTACCGCCCTCAACTGAAACTTTCAGTCCGACAGAACTCAATTCAGATATAGCTGGTCCAGGAATCAATTCAGTAGGTCCAGCTTGTATTTCTATATCTTCTGGAGCAATATCGCCTGTTCTTGCTTTTACAGGGCTTTGATTTTCACTAAGCATTCCTGAAAGTTCAAAAGCATCAACATCTGAAAAGAACAAAGCAACATCTGCTTGAATTACTTCTTTCAAATTCTGCAATGCTCCTTTTTCAGTCGCTTGAATTGCTCTAATCAAAATAGATTTCTTTGCAATTTTTATTTCAGCCTGTTCTCTCAAGTTCTTTTTTATCTTATGAAATTGTGAAGAAGGAAGATTTTTAGTTGAAGCTATCAAAACAGTTTTTGAGTGCGACATCTTATAAGCAATATCTTCTACAAGTTTTTTCTTGAATTCAGGAACGGAACTTATTCTATCATTCATTATTTTGCCTCCAGCCTTATAGGTTTGCTCATTGTAGTCTTAATTAATATATTTTTAACATTATCATTTTTTCTTGGAAGAGAATTCAAAATCATATTTTTAACGTAATTAAAGTTTTCAATAATTTGTTCATCTTTCATACTTTCTTTTCCAATTACTAATTTTATGCTTGATTCTTTTAATCTAATTTTTATAGAACTTGAAATTTTATCAACAACTTCTTTTATAGCATGATCGGTTTCTTGCGAAATCATTCCAAGTTGAGGAGTCGGCATTTTTCCCGCTGGTCCAAGAACTTTTCCAAAATTTGTAGCAATCTGAGGCATTAACGGAGCAAAAGCGATAAAGAAGTCATACTTATTTACAAGTTTCTTCAAATCTTTTTTATCTTTATAAGACTTAAATTCAGCAGGAACTACGCTATCTATAATTTTTGATTTAGTATTAAGGAAAGCACACACCTTTTTATCTTTTATTTTATGAGGAAAATTCAACACAACATTAACTTGGTCTCTTTTCAAATCAAAGTTCTTTAGATTTACAATCAAGTCTACACTTTGATCAAATTTTCTTTTCTCTTGTTTCCTAAATTCAGCTAAAGCTTGTTTTACATCCATTTTTGTCTCCTACATTATGACTCAAGTCCATAGAACTTATGACTTCAGTATGTAGTACTCCGACATAACTCAGATAAGAATGGTATTTTTAAATGTTTTGATTATCCAAAACTATTCCCAATAATCTTCATCAAATCAGATATAATAAAACCCAAAGCCCCAAGTATAAGCATTCCTATCGCAGAAACTTTCGCTACTGATTTAAATTCAAAAGCACTCGGCTTTTTAAGAATACTCCATACTCTATGCGATTGAAGTACAAATGATTTTAACTTGCTTATCATCAAATAGACAAATAACAGGCGTTTTTAAAATTATTCATTCCTCAAAGAAACTTATTCCCAACTCTTCTTGAAGATTACCTTTCTTTGAATCAATATCCTCGCTACCGGCCCCTATTATTTGCGAGCTCTTCACACCAGTTACAATAAGAAGTACTTTCAGGGTATTTCCCATATCTGGAGAAATTTGAGCTCCAGAAATTATTTTTGCATCAGGGGCAACTTTGCTACCGACTATTTCCATGACTTTTTTATATTCATCAAGAGACATGTCATTCCCACCAATTATATTTACTAAAGCCCCCTTAGCATCGGTTATATCTACATCCAATAAAGGATTATTTATTGCTTTTTCAACTGCTTCTCTAGCTCTATCCTGAGAATCACTCTCTCCAATCCCTATTAATGAAACGCCTCCATTAGTCATAACTGCTTTTACATCGGCAAAATCAAGATTAACTAATCCTGCTTTAGTTATTAATTCAGTTATACCCTTTACCGCGTTAGTAAGTATCTCATCTGCAACTTTAAAAGCAGTATGAATCGGCAACTCGGGCGCAATTTCAAGAAGTTTATCATTCGGGATTACTATTAAAGTATCAACAATAGATGCCATTTTTTCAAGTCCATATTGAGAATTTTCAATTCTTTTCTGTCCCTCAACTGTAAAAGGCAAAGTAACTACCCCTATAGTAAGTGCTCCATTTCTTTTAGCAATTTCTGCGACAACGGGAGCACTTCCAGTTCCTGTTCCTCCCCCCAATCCACACGTGATAAAAACAAGGTCGCTTTCAGAAAGTTTTTTCTTTATTTCATGCTCGGATTCTTTCGCCGCTTGCTCTCCAACTTTAGGATTACTACCTGCACCAAGTCCATGAGTTAATTCTCTTCCAATTAAAATTTTATGGTCTACATTAGTATACAAAAGGTCTTGCGCATCAGTATTAATTGCAATTATTTCGGCGCCCTTTATTCCTATTTCTTTCATTCTAGAAACAGAATTTCCACCTCCACCTCCACAACCAATAACTTTAACTCTCGCCCCTTGTTTCTTAAGAAGCATCTCAAGCTCTTTATCTATCTCTTCCGACGGATTATCTTTATACACCTCTACCATTCGAATCAAAGATTTCTTTCATTTAAAAGGATTGTTGTAATGTCTTTGAGACTATATGGGAAAGACTTTAAAGCTTTAATTTTACTCTTTTTTTTCTTCTATTTTCTCTTCAAATTCAAGCTCTTTTCCTATAAATTCTTTAAACTTTCCAGAAAAAGATTCAACAAATTTCTCAAGTTCTTTCGGCATCTTCACAATTACCTTATCTTTTATCTCAAACTCAGGAAGGAACCCTATAAAGAATTCCAATATTGCACTTACTTTATCCTTTTCATCTTCAACTATTCTCAAAATTTTAAATTCATATTTTATCTTCTTTCCTGCAAGAGGGTTATTAAAATCAGTCAGTACTCTTGCACCAGAAACAGCAATTATTCTAGCAATACTATTATCGAAAGCCAAAACCATTCCAGGTTGAGGTTGAGTATTTTTCTCTTTAAAAACTGACAAAGGAATTGTCTTCACAAGTTCTCTTCTTCTCTCTCCAAAAGATTCCTCGGAATTTAATTCAACAGAATAATCTCTTCCAACTTCCTTTCCTTCAAGAGCATTATCAAATCCGGTTATTATCATTGATTTCCCAACACAAATTATAAGATTTTTTGCTTGTGCTTCAGGATTCAATTTTTTTAACTCTACTTCCACATTTGAATCAAAGACTTTTCCATTTGCATATCCAGTGTATTTTATCTCCAAAAAGTCTCCTTTCTTGGTTTTTTTATCCATTATATTTTTATTTTCCATGAAACTTCATATTTAGTAAGTTTTATAAACGTTTCTTGTCATTTTGCTCAATGGTTTTAAGATTAATAGACGCTACACAAGCAAGGTCTGGAACAACTATCCTCGTTGATGGAGAGGCGTACGTAGTAAAATCCAACGATATAAGCAAAACAGGAAAACACGGCGCAGCCAAATGTAGAATAGAAGCAATTGGAGTCTTAAATAACAAAAAGAAAGTCATTGCAGTTCCAGGACATGAGAGATTTGAAGTTCCTATGATAGAAAAAAGAAGAGGACAAGTTTTAAGTGTCTCAGAATCAACAGCAACAATAATGGATTTGGAAAGTTACGAAACATTAGATCTTCCATTCATGGAAGAGATAAAAGAACAATTAGCTCCAGAAAAGAATATTGAATACTGGGATATCGAAGGTAAAAAATGTATAATGAGGGTAATGTAAAATGGCTACAAAAATATTAATTGCTCAAAAAAGACTTTTTCAGAATGTTTTTATCTGTAAAAACTGCAGTAAAAAAATTAGAACTCAAGCAGTCAGAGTAATATCTAAAAAAGTAAAATGTCCTAGATGCAAAAAGACAAACTTCAGAACAATAAGAAAGAAGTAAGTATTTAAATGCAGAAAATTATTACTTAAAATGAGCTTTCTAATATACGATTTGATTTTTCTTCTTATATTTATTTTAGTCTTTGGTATATTTGTTTACAAAGGCCGAAAAAATCTTCAAAGACAAGGGTGGTTATACTTGTACAGAACTAAATGGGGAATAAATTTTATTGAAAGAATTACAAAGAAATATCAAAAATTATTAAAGGCCTCTCAATGGGTTGTAATAACTTCAGGATATATATTAATGGTTTCTGTAGTTTATTTAATATTAAGAGTATTTTACATTTATCTAAGTTCACCAGCAATAGTAAAAGCCATAAAAGTACCTGCAATTTTTCCTCTTGTCCCATATCTTCCTGAATTATTTAAGATAGATTTTCTTCCATCTTTCCCTTTCACTTATTGGATAATAATAATTGCTATCATAGCTATTCCTCACGAATTTGCACATGGAATATTCGCAAGATTGTATAAATTAAAAATTCGCTCAACTGGCTTCGGATTTCTCGGTCCATTTTTAGCAGCTTTTGTAGAGCCGGATGAGAAACAATTAGAAAAATCAAAAAAAGTTCATCAATTAACAATACTTGCCGCAGGAACTTTTGCAAATATATTGACTGCAATATTATTCGGAATATTAATGTGGATATTTTTTGTATCTTTCTTTGTTCCTGCAGGAATTAACTTTAACACCTATTCGGCTTCCGTAATTAACATATCGGATTCAAATATATTATCAAACTTACCTGAAGGTCAGAGCTTATTAGAATTAGATATAGAAGGTAAGAGTTATTTTGTTGAATCTTCTGTAATAGAAGAAGCAAAAAGAAGAAATCTTGATTTGATTTATGCTTATGATGATACTCCAGCATTTAGAGCAAAATTAAAAGGAGCGATAACTGAAATAAATGGAATAAAAGTAAATTCTTTCGATTCATTAAAAGGTGAACTTCAAATTTATTCTCCTGGAGATAATATCACAATAAAAACACTTGTTCAGGAAAATATAAGAGACAACACGCCAAATGAAGAAGAATATCTCATCACTCTTTCTGAAAGGGAAGGAAAAGCTTATCTTGGGATAGGAGTATCTCCTCCATCTACAAGAGGTATATTGGGCACATTTTACTCTTTCATCTCCAATATAAAAGACCCATTTGTCTATTATGAATCAGAGCTAGGAGAATTTGGTTGGTTTATCTACAACCTTCTCTGGTGGATAGTCATAATATGCTTCTCTGTTGCATTAATGAATATGCTTCCAGTAGGTAGTTTAGACGGAGGAAGATTCTTTATGATAACAATTTGGGGAATAACAGGCAGTAAGAGAGCAGGAGAGTTAGCCTTCAAGATTACAACATGGATAGTTCTTCTTCTTTTATTAGCATCATTATTCCAATGGGCCTTTGTAGTATTTTAATTAATATATTCAATTCCGTTTTTTGTAAATACAACTAATCTTATCCCAACTGGAATACTCAACAAAGCAGAAATCAAAGCCATGTGTTCTTTTCCATTTCCAGATGCAAGAGATAATGATACTTCTAAATCTCCAGATATTTTTTCTTTTAATTTATTCATCATTTCTTCTTTTAGTTCAATAATCTTTTTTTCGGAATCTACTTCTAACATAACCCCTTTTTCATCAATAAATTCATCAGAATTTTTATTTCTTACAATAATTATCTTATCCCACTCACCATGATTAATCAATCCTTTAATCTGACCCCAATTTTCTTTATCACTTCCTATAAATGCCACCAATTCCATTTTCACAATAAAAGCATTATCTTTATAACCTTTCTTATATTCCATCAGTATAATATGGTAAAGGACTTGCCCCTAAGTGAAATAACTTTAAGAAAATATGAAAAACCTTATGCATCTACAAAGAGAGAATTAGTAAGAAAAGTCTGTTTATCTTTAGGACTTCTTCAGCCAGGAGATTCAAGAGATATCATGGTGGACATTCTATTAGTTCTTGAAGATGCAAGAAAATCAAAACAGCCTTTAACATCTTTTGAAATAAGAGATAAAGTCGAGGACTCAAGGAAAACGCATTCTCTAGAGGTTAAAGGACTTGCAGAATCTAATATAAGAAGACAACTCAAACGCCTTAGAGATATCATGTTTATAGATAAAGCTTCAAATAAGTACAATCTCTCAGAATTTCTGCCTTTAGCAGAAATATTTGAAAATAAAATAGAAAAATTCCTCATTCCGCAAACTATAGACAGAATAAAAGACTATCTAAATCACCTGCATAATTCTCCTGATGGAGTTAGTAATAATAATTGAGGTTTTAAATGCCCCAACTTTTTCCTCAATTCTTCAAAAAAGAACAAATTTTATTGATTACTTCACTAAACTTTTCTTGCTTTAATGAACCTACTTTATACTTTATCAATGATTTTTCAACAGAAAATATTTTATCTAGTCTAATATAGCTTTCAACTTTTAAATTTCCCTTATGAAAATCTTCCTTGTTTATTGGGATTTCAACTGATTTTTCGTAAGATTTTCCAGTTATCTGACAGACGATAACATCATCCCCTTTCGGAACTTTAATAACTAAAGAAGGTCTTCTTTTGACTTGAATTAAATTTGAAAAAGGAAATTCTAAAATAACTACCTCGCCTCTTACAAGTCCTTCCATATTTCATCTTCCTCTTTATTCAGCCACGTTTTTGACAAAGATTTTTCAGACCAAAGAGCACTTTCAGGAATAGATTTTTTTAAAATTATTTCGTCATCCTTCCTAATAACAATTAATTTATCTCCTTCTTTTATATCTCCACGCATGTCTAAGGGTATAACTACCTGTCCTCGTGAACTCATTTTAGTTGTATCAATCATCATAAATAAGATTAATCTTATTTTTATTTAAATCTTCCGATTTTTCAAAAATAGAAATAATACTTAGGTAATACACCCCCACGATTAATCAATCCGAAGGATTAACTCCCCAACTTTTTCCTCGTGATATTAGAAATTTAAGTTATATTAATGTCTTTTACAACTCTATCAATTCTTTAATTTACCCAAAAGTCAAAACCTTATCTGATTCTTTTACTAATCTTAACAAATCGTTCATTGTAGAAATCGGGCAGACACTACTTCCTTGCTTGCCTCTGGATTCTAAACATGTTCCACAAGCTAAGATTTGACCTTGGTTTTTAATAAATAAATCCATCTGTTCTTTAACATTAAACTTTTTATCTCTTATTTCTTCTAACTCTACTCCTTTTCCCAATAAGA
>Ga0209542_10018906_pt1 | contig 11109 bp, 15 predicted proteins | sample RifCSPhighO2_01_FD_184028 | JGI IMG/M metagenome (GOLD analysis project Ga0209542, IMG submission 184028) | Soil microbial communities from Rifle, Colorado - Rifle CSP2_plank highO2_0.1 (SPAdes) (version 2) | ecosystem: Environmental > Terrestrial > Deep subsurface > Rock core/Sediment ...
TTATCTAGGCACCGGCTCGTCAATTTGCCTACTGACAAATTATACCTGCGCCATTCGAATCCCGGACACGAGCAAAGCAGTTTGCTCGTTTAGAGTCGTAGCTTTTCGCTACGCTTAAAGCTACGAACTATGTGGGCCTAGAATGGAACACTATTGAGGATACAGTTTTGCGGTGGAACCATGTCTTTTTGACCCATAACCTATCCGTAACTACTCGATAATAAGCTAATTTTACTTGATTTTCAACTCACTGTATTTACCTACATGGGTATAGAACTACTAGTGATTGTTGAAGGACTACATGAAGTTCGCTAACATAAGAGAGATGCACCAGCCCTCTGCCGTTGGTGTTACGAAGGAGTACTCCCATGACGAGTTCGGCACATGGGTAGGGGTTAAGGTAGTAGACGACATCGCATGGAAGAAGGTGAAGGAACAGGTGTACAAAGGTTTCAGTACAATATCTCGAGAAAATCTAAATCAACTGGCACAAACACTTCCCCCGCAAAATTATTCCTTGCTTCTTTTGTGTAAGCTTCTTTTCGGGTATCTAATGTTTTATCTTCCATATGAAATAAAACAAGGGTTTTGGCTTGCACTCTTGTTGCATTAAGAGCCGCCTCCTTCACTGTGCCATGATTCTTTTTATGTGCCTCAAGAGTCGCTTCATCTTTATGTAAACAAAATGCCTCGTGAATAAGAATATCAGAACCAAGTACTAAATCAACTAAATGGTCCTTTAGAGGTTCGTCTCCGAGGAATGTCAGCTTTTCTCCTTCACTAAATGTAAGTGAAAATCCCATCTGCGGACTCCGAGTGCTTCTAATATCAAAGAATGTTACTTTCCATCCGTTAATCTCGTGCTGGTCTCTATCCTTAAGAATTACAAACGTGAGATGCTCCTGTGTGGGAGAAAAGTGCCTGTGGGCAACCCTAGTAAACAAAGCATCTATCGCCTCTTTAACTTCTTGCGAGCAGTAGATTGTTCGAGGTGCAGGGTTATGATGAAAAACTCTAACAAGAGGTACGATGCCAAGGATATGGTCAGAGTCATAATGGCTGATGAATATATTTCTTACATCCTGTGGTTTTCGATTAGCCTTATGGAACTGCTGGAGAATTTCGTGTCCTCCGCTGGTATCAATTAGCAGATTGTCCTTGCCATCCTCAAGTAAGATGGACGAGCATGCAGAGCGTACTGGCATACCATGTCCCGTGCCTAGAAATAAAAGTTGTCGTATCGTTCGCATATAAAAAGTTTAGCATATTTAGTGATGGCTCGTGGTGGAGAGCGAAAAATAAAATATGGCTTAAAATATAGAAATCAGCCTTCGCAAACAGTGGTATGGTGGAGATGGCAATTAATTTGTAGAACAGAAAAGGCCTCGGTCGTGCTGACCCGAGGCCTATGCCTTGCGAGGAGTTAAGTTCTTATCCTCCGCTTGCCACATAACACACTGAAGTGTTTATGTGGGAGCCAGAATTACCCTTTTAAGGACTTTCGTCCACTCTATCGCTTGGCTAATTGTCCAGTGTTCTAGGTGTCGGTGTTGGAAACACCACCCTTGAAGCCAGAGCCCTCTTTCAGGAAGGCTTCATCGATGATGCTACGCACGAGCCACTCTGCGAAAGCCTTGGCTTCCTCGGTCGAGACTCCGACCTGCTTGGCCACGTTACCAATTTCGCGAATGCTCGTGGCAGACCCCAGACTGTCCTTCAGGAGACGCGCCTTGAGAAACAGGATGGCCAGTTCGCCCCGACGCTCTTTCTCTTTGGTGATGATGCTCTCCGAAGGCCTGACCGAGAAGCGTTTGCCGTTATCCCAACAGGGATGGCAAATGAAGCGCCGCTGGTTGTCCTCAAAGTGGCCGGCTTTGACTTTTGCGTACGTCCTACCACAGCCCCCTTCGCAAGCCATTCCTAGATTGCAAGTGGGACAGTGCCAGCCTCCACGTCCGTGAGCCGACTCGCCAACCCACTCCCACTCAGCCAAACGAGGTTGTAGGGGGTCGTCTATTGCTCCACATCTCACACATATTTTTGTGTCCAAATCCATCTGCTCCTCCTTGCCACAGTAAGTGGCGGTTGGTGAATCTGAGTTGAGCCTAGCAAAAATGCTTGACAAAGTCAAGTGTCTTGGTGTAATATAGCCATAGTCCGAAGTTCCCATCAACAACCGAAAACCCGAGAGGGTTGCTCTGGAGACAGAGCTAGGAGAATAGACATGAAGACTGAATCGCCTTTCACGGAAGTAGAACTTCAAGAGTGTTTGGCTGGCTCTGCGGCATTGGACAAAGCCAAGCGCGAGCTCTCAACATTCCTGGCCATCCTCGATGGGTGGTTCGAGAAAAACGAACATTTGTTGCGTGAGCGTTTCAATGGAAAATGCTTCAAGAAAGACGGTCCACGCATTTTTCGTGGACGACAGAGTTTGGGTACCATTGAGATTCGCGTATCCGCGCACGGTGGTGTTGGGCTAGTTCTCGTGATTCCAGAAGGCTCGTACTTCGTGAGCGAGCATGAACTTCTACTTACCGATAGCAAGGCCGAATTGCCACGCGAGCTTGTTCTTCCAGTCAGACACCACCTCCCTCTCCTCACGCACATGCTTCTCGACACGTTCCCCGAACTCGGCACCGAGCTGACGTTCTACCGAGAAGCAGGCAAGCAGGAGTAGAAACCTGTCGTAACCCCGAGCCCCAGTTCCCACGACCACACGTCGTCGGGGGCTGGGGCTCTTCACGTTTAGAAAACAAAAAATACCGAAATTAAAATGATACGACTCTACCGGGATTCGAACCCGGGTTCTAAGCTTGAGAAGCTTATGTCCTAACCCCTAGACGATAGAGCCCGACGTAATGAATACTAGCTTAATATTGCCATCCGGGCAACATTCTGCTACAGTGTATTCATGATTTATAAATCTACAGCGGTAATAATAAAGGAGGGAAGGTGGTTTGTAGCTAAATCACTGGAGCTTGGAGTGGCAAGCCAAGGTAAAACAATTCCAGAAGCTACTGCGAATTTGCGTGAAGCCGTTGAACTCTATCTTGAAAATTCACCTAGGGAAAGGAAATTTCTTTCAACCATCGTTCCATTGGTTACCTCATTTGAGGTTTATGCCTAAAACCTATTCAGGGAAGCAGGTAATAAAAATTCTCTGTAAAATTTTTGGGTTTACGATTGTGTCACAAAAGGGTAGCCACGTGAAATTGCAGAGGAGGGATAAATCTCGTACTGTAACTACCATCGTGCCTGTACACAGAGAATTGGCTCACGGAACCTTACTGTCTATTCTTGATTTAGCTGAAATAGAGGAAGAAAATTTTAAAAAAGCACCATGATACAATATCACCCAGTTGTGGCAGAGATAACTAAACTGCTGGCACAGCATAATGTTTTGTTCAAGACATTTGAGCATGCTCCGGTGAGCACTAGTGAGGAGGCAGCTCGATTACGGCCTGAATATTCTTTACATCAAGGGGCTAAGGCTCTGATTGTTAAAACTAAACCCAAGGGTTTCCTCATGCTGGTTGTGCCCGGGGATATGCGCTTCAACGAGAGTAAGGTCAGGCTCGCTCTTGATATACGGGAGATTAGATTTGCAAAAGAGAGTGAAGTGAGTGAGATAACAGGAGGCGTACAGGTCGGGGGAGTGCCACCCTTCGGGAACTTATTTAACTTACCTGTTTATGTAGATAAAAGTGTGCTTGAGAATGAAGAAATAATTTTTAATGCTGGTGACAGAGCATATTCTATAGCCATGAAAAGTGCTGATTATAAAAATATAGTTAATCCTAACGTTGTCGAAATAGTATGACATTACTACGTTACTACAAATGTAATAATGTCTAACAAACCCACTAAAGACGCTGTTTCGTTAGTTATTAAAAATCTAGACGGCAGAGTACTATTTGCTCGCAGATCACCAAGTAAAAGAGAATTTCCCGGTGTCTGGTCCCTACCATCTGCTTTTGTTCTAGGTGACGAGGGGCAACTAGATGCGGTTAAAAGAATCGGGGAGGAGAAACTCGGTGTTACTCTGCGGCTAGGTCAAATGATTATAGAAGGGAAAAAGGAGAGAGATGGTTTTATACTTTTTATGCACAACTACGAAGCTAAGATTTTAGAGGGTATCCCCAATGTTGTATCGGATGACTATACAGAACTTAAGTGGGAAGAGCCCAATGTGCAGTTTGCTAAAATGAAATCAGGAGATATGGGTATGTGCATGACCTTACTTAAACAGCACTATGCAAAAAGGAATTGATTATCCTGGGGTTTCGGTGGTTTTCTTTTGCCATGACGGCAATGGTAATTATCTCTTGCATAAGCGATCTAAAAATGCGCGGGACGAACAAGGTAGATGGGATATGGGTGGGGGAGGGCTCGAATTCGGTGATACAGTAATAGAAAAGTTAAAGGAAGAAATTATGGAGGAATTTTGTGCGCAGGTTAAGAAAGTAGAATTTCTGGGTTATCGAGACGTACACAGAAAACAAAATGGAGCAAAGACACACTGGGTTGCTCTTGATTTCCGTGTACTCATAGACCCTAGTACAGTCAGGATAGGTGAGCCACACAAATTTGACGATTTGGGATGGTTTAAAATAGAAGCACTTCCTCAGCCTTTACATTCACAATTCGCAAAAGCTCTAGATCAATATAAGTCTCGATTGATTTGACAAGGGAGATTAAGTGTGTATATAATATATGTAGCCTTTAGATCTTTTGATGAGTTGTAGTAAATGGATTGGAACCCTCTCGATTGGCAACGAGAGGGTCGGGGACACATTAGTCATTCCCCGAGGATCTGCTGTCGGGCAGGTCATCCTCGCAAAGAACGATTTATGTTCAGAGCGATTGGATTGATACTGCTACTGATAGCGGTTCGCCTCCTTATGCCTGCTGTTTGGGGCGGGCTGGAGAGCACCCTCGTTCAGTTCTTCCACCTTCTGCAAGGTGGCTTGGCCAAAGGCCAGGAGATGATGCAGGGAGCGGCACCTATCCTTAATCTCTCGCCGCTCTAGTCAAGAAAATCCCTCCCGTAAAACGGAGGGATTCTTGCATATACTGTGTTAAAATACAGCAATGATATTTTGGTATGTAGTTGCAGGTGTAGTACTCGGTGGTGTGATTGCTTATTTGATATTCAGACCTAAACAGATCGCTGATGATCATAGAGAGCGCGCGGGAGAGCTTTCTCTGATCCAGAATCAGCTTAATGCCTTGGCTGGGGTACTGCGGGATATGACTAAAGAAGTAGCGGGTGTGCAGGCTACTAATCAGAATGTCGTGCGGGTAGCTGACCAGCTACAGTCACTTCAGAACATACTACAAAATCCCAAACAAAGAGGCGTGTTGGGGGAGTATTACCTAGAAACAGTTTTGAAAAATGTTTTACCACCAGGCTCCTTTCAACTTCAATATAAATTTAACGATGGTGAAATTGCTGATGCTGTGATAGTTTTGGGGAAAGATAAATTATTGCCAGTAGATTCTAAATTTAGTTTGGAAAATTATAATAGAATAATCAGTACTAATGATATTCAAGAGCGTGAGCGTCTCGAGAAATTATTTAAACAGGATTTAAAAAACAGGATAGATGAGACGGCTAAGTACATACGCCCCGGAGAGGGGACTATGGATTTCGCTTTTATGTTTATCCCATCAGAAGCAATCTATTACGATCTATTGATTAATCAAGTGGGGGCGGTTAAGACTAATACGCGAGACCTGATAGAGTATGCTTTTCAAGACAAGAAAGTAATCATAGTTTCGCCCACATCATTCATGGCATATCTCCAAACTGTAATGCAGGGCATGCGGGCACTGCAGATAGAGGAAACAGCTAAAGATATCCAGAAGAGAGTAGAAGAATTAGGCAGGCATTTATCGAGCCACGATCAATATATGAACGCACTAGGCAAATCATTGGGTACAACAGTCAGTCACTTCAATAAAGTTTCGCATGAGCTGGCTAAAATAGACAAGGACGTGTTGCGCATATCGGGCACATCACCCGGTTTGGAGAGGCAAGTACTTGACGCGCCCCAAAGTATCGAGTAATATAGCCATAATGACTAAATTTGCGGTTATACAAACGGGGGGTAAGCAGTATCGGGTATCGGAAGGGGAGACTATTTATGTCGAGAAACTTTCTAGCCTTATTAATCCAATCAAAGATGGCGATACTGTCATTTTCGATCAGGTGCTTCTGACTGATGATGGGGCTAATGTTCAGATTGGCGTGCCATATCTCACGGGGGCTAAGATTGAAGGAGTCTTAGTGTCTGAAAAGAAGGGCAAAAAAGTGATGGGTATTAAATATAAAGCAAAATCCAATTACAGAGTGAAATACGGCCACAGACAGATTCAAGCCAAGGTTAAGATTTCAAAAATAGTTTAGATCTAGATTAACGTCTATTCTCGAGGGCGTGAGATAGAGTACTGGAATCAGAGTACTCTAATTCAGTGCCGGTTGATAATCCTCTACCTAGGGTTGATATTATAATATTTAGATATTTTGATATTTCTAGACGGAGATAATCTATCGTGTTGTCACCCATGGGATTAGCGGAGAGAGCTAGTATCACCTCTTTTATATCTTTATCCTTCTCTAATCTCCTGCGTAATTCATTGATACGAATCCTTGATTCAGGCTGTTTTTCTAGTATTGGCAATAGCCCGCCCAGCACGAAATATTGACCTCTGAATTTACCAGTCTTGCGTACATTCTCGAGGTCTACATCCTTCTCGATTATTAGCAGAATACTTTTGTCTGCATGTATATCAGAGCATAATTCGCATGTACTTTTCCTATTTTCCAGTTCGAATCCTTTACTTAAAAAGAATCTGAAACAGGATTTGCACTCATTTACACTTTCACGTAACTCCTTGATTTGCTCGAGTAATGTCTTGATATATATACTGTCCTGGCGCAATAGAAAGTAGACGAAACGTCTGGCTTGGCGCGGACCAATGCCTGGGAATTGCATGAATAGTTCTGTAAGTTGTGAAATTATATCTGACATTGCAAATTGCAAATTCTTACATTCTAAAATTCACCAAATGTTTCCTTTGCCATCGGGGTGAAGGTCACACGTTGGTCGTCGAAATATAACTTAACCACACCCGTTGGGCCATTCCTATGCTTTTCTATCAGTATCTCTGCGGTATTAGATTTGCGACCACTATTATCAGGCGATGACTTGTCATTCTCCTCACGATGGATGAACATAACTACATCCGCATCCTGCTCAATGCTACCAGAGTCACGGAGGTCTGATAGTTTTGGCCGGCCACCGCGCTGTTCCACATTTCTATTCAATTGCGATAGGGCAAGTACAGGGACATCTAATTCACGCGCTAAACCCTTGAGTGCTCGCGAGATTTCTGTCACTTGTTGCACCAGTGATTCATAATTACGTTTAGGCACTAGTAGTTGCAAATAGTCGACGATAATCAATCCCAGATTGTGCTCATTCTTGAGCCTACGAGCTACCCCTTTCATGCGCAGTATATCTATATATGAGTCATCATCTATAAATATGGGCGCCTTGGCTAGACGATCTAGAGAGTCACGAATACGTCCGAAATCCTCTTCAGCGGATAATTTGCCCGTGCGTAATTTCCAGGAGTCCACGCGTGATTCAGCGGCAAGCAGTCTATCTACAAGTTGCGCTGCACTCATCTCAAGTGAGAATATACCCACACTTGTACCATGCTTCATGGAAGTATTACGGGCAATGTCTAGAGCAAGTGATGTCTTTCCCATGCCCGGGCGAGCAGCCAGAATTATCAAATCTGACTTTTGTAATCCAGCCAGTTTCTGATCAAGATCTGGGAATCCCGTTGGCACACCCCGCATTTCATCCTTGCTTTCGTGCAATCTCTCTATTCTGTGCCAAGCATCAGTGAGCGTGTCTTTAAGATTAATAAATTTATGTTTTGAATAAGTTGCTACATCAAGCAATTTTTTCCCCGCTCTATCGAGCACGCTATCCAAATCCGCCTCTCCATCATAAGAAAGTTCCGATATATGATCTGCCGCGAATATTAAATTACGCAAAACATGTTTTTTGTGCACAAGCTCAGCGTAATGCATAACATTACTGGCCGAAGGCACGGTATTAATAAGTTCTGTCAGATATGTCGAGCCACCAATTTTTTCTAGCTTATCCTGCTCCTTGAGTTTCGATGAAACAGATACTAAGTCTATCGGTTCACTGGCGGCATAAAGATCTATCATGGCCGTGTATATCCAATTGTTTTTTTCGATGTAAAAAGCTCCCTTCTCAACGCTGTCTAAAACCACACTAAGCATGTCTGGACGAAGCATAATGCTCCCCAAGAGAGCTTTCTCGGCCTCAATGTCCTGTGGCGGTATGCGCACCCCCCCAGGACCTCCCTTACTAATCACAGTAGTCATCGTCAGAGTATATCACGGAGCAAATCAGCCCCGAATTTCAAAAAATCCCAAATTCTGTGCACAATCTGTGGGTATAAAGTAAAGCGACGCCCGAGGGGCGTCGCTGGTGCTACGGTGTCATGTTGTCTCCGACGGAGGCGGCTGTGCTACCGGCGTACCCACGAGTTCAGCCAAGTCTGGTACATCTGACGTGCTTTGGTCATCGGGATGCTTGCTACCTCCGCGATAAGCCTGCAGACACTGTCCCAGCACTCGACTTCGTCATGGTGGTGAATTAGGAGAGTAACAAGCTCTGGATTCGTTTCGTCGTCCCTGATGAGTGATCTGATCCAATCTCTCCTCATCCTGTTAGAGCGATTCTCTTCCTTTGCTTGCTGATTCCTAATCCACCGATGTGCGTCGCGATAACTCATACCGTCCTCCTGGCTGTTGTGCCAGTGAGGCCTTGCGGAATGCTTAGCCTGTGGCCAGCACAGTTCTGTGAACACTATACACGAATAAGCAATCTTGTCAAGCGTATCAATTCTGGTACGATCGTTGGAGAAGTGAGACGTATTATTTCTTTAGTAATTTTGGGCCCTCGGGAGAGTCTTCTATTTCGTAGCCCAATGACAGGATTCGCTCCCTTAGGATGTCCGCTTGAATCCAATCGTGATTCTTGCGTGCTTCTTCACGTTCTTTGTTTAGGTTTAATATCTCATGCGGGATGTTATTCTGCGAGTCACGGTATTTGTTTACTGCTTCCTCAAGACCGAGACCCAGAATTTTATCAAACTCATAAGCTAGTGGGGGATTGTGAGATACTTCCCAAAGTTCTGCTAGAGCTCTCGGTGTATTAAGATCGTCACTGATCGCAGACTCAAACTCTGACTTAATTCCAGTCGCTGAATTGGCACCTACCGAGGCTGGGATTATTGGGGAGGAAGACAATTGTTTGATAAGTTTTCCATATGAGTTTTGGGCCGACTCGAGGGCCTCCCATGTGAAATTTAATTTTTGCCTATAATGCGTGCCCAAAAATAAGTAACGCAGTGCCATGGGTGAGAACCCACGTTTCTCCACATCATCAAGCGTATATGTGTTACCAAGTGATTTGCCCATTCTGCCTCCGTTCACAGTCATGAAGTCGTTGTGCATCCAGACGTTCACAACTTTATGGCCAAAACGCGCTTCGTTCTGGGCAATCTCATTAGTGTGATGCACGGGTATGTGATCTATGCCACCGGTGTGAATATCAAATCGCTCGCCGAGAAATTTTGTGCTGATAGCCGAGCACTCTATGTGCCAGCCGGGGATGCCAACGCCCCATGGACTTTCCCATTTCATTTCTCGCCTACCGTCATGAGCGCGCCAGAGACAGAAGTCTGTCGGATTCTTTTTTTCAGTGTTTTTTTCAACGCGAGCTCCTTCGCGCAGGTTTGTAATATCCAACTTAGCTAGTTTGCCATAATCACTTAATTTGCTCGTATCGAAATAAAGGCCGGCACTAATTTTATATGTGAAGCCTTTCTGTTCTAGAATTTTTATAAACTCTATCTGATCGGGAATGTATTCTGTTGCGGGAGCCCAGATATTTGGCTCTAGTACATGTGCTTGCTTCAGATCCTTCTTGAAAATTTCAGTATAGAATTTTGCAATTTCCATAGCGCTCTTGCCAGCCTTGCGCGCACCCAGGTCCATTTTATCTTCACCTTCATCAGCATCGCCTACTAAATGTCCCACGTCAGTTATATTCTCGATGTGCTTAACTTCGTATCCAGAATATATCAGGGCGCGCTTGAGGATGTCTGCAAAGATATACGAACGTAGATTGCCAATATGCGCATAATCATAAACTGTAAACCCGCACGTATAAAGCCCCACCTTGTTTTGCTGAATAGGGGTAAAAACATTCTTAGATTTAGTCAGGGTGTTGTATAGCTGAATTTCCATAGGAATATGTTATCATATACTCAAGTTTTGTGAAAAATACGGAAGTTTAACTTTCGCGAAAGTTAAACTTCCGTTTGACAAGTAGGTAAACATGTGTATACTTGATATAGTTAGTTCGTAACATCGCGCGCTAGGGCGCTTGCTCGAATTCTCGAGTAAGGTTGGCTCATGGCGGCATTTCCGGTCCCAGCCTGCTGGGATGTTGGGGAGAAATCATGAAGAGAGAAACAGTAGTTCCTATCACGAGTTTGAAGACACCTGCACTGTTCTGCCTGTTTGTGCTCCTCACCCTATTCATACTTGGGCCAGTGGAGCATCTAGGGCGTGACCTTATTTTCGCAGGTGCTGTGTCCGTGTTCATCCTTCTCTGGGTATGGACGTACAGCAACGCGAATGGGGTCTACGGCGAGAAGGTCTGTGGGGGCCACCTCGTCGAGATCCGTGGATGGTCGCCGAGGCTCAAGCCAGTTAGCGTCACCGCCCAGAGGTTCAGTTTCCGGCGGGGCGACAAGTGTCGAGTTTGTATCAGCGACGACTCGGGTAATCGCCTATGGTTCATGACCCCCGACGACCTCGGATCATTCCTCGATAAGCTCATCTCGTCCAGTGGTTACGGCTTGTCCTGGCAAGTTCAGCATCTGGCCGAGAAATTGAATGCAGTAGAGCAGACGCACGCAATGCTCTACGACGGCCTGACTGTCATCCAACAGCGGGTTGGTAGGTGCAAGATCAAGAGCGCCCGAGCA
>Ga0209542_10018907_pt1 | contig 11109 bp, 9 predicted proteins | sample RifCSPhighO2_01_FD_184028 | JGI IMG/M metagenome (GOLD analysis project Ga0209542, IMG submission 184028) | Soil microbial communities from Rifle, Colorado - Rifle CSP2_plank highO2_0.1 (SPAdes) (version 2) | ecosystem: Environmental > Terrestrial > Deep subsurface > Rock core/Sediment ...
TCTCTTGGTAAAAAATGGGGAATTTAAAACGGTCGAAGAGGCAATTGCATTTGAGTTCGGCTATTTCCTAGAGCACTCAAGAAAACTTTGCATTATAAATGGCGATTCAAATCTTATTGAAAAACAACTCGGGAGAACTAAATCGCATATTGAGAAAGTTTCCGTAAAAAACCTTAAAGACTATGAGGTCTTAAAAGATAAAACAATTTTTAAAATAGGGCAAGAAGCCTACGAATTCAATCATCTCTTGCCGAAGGAATTTTTCTATGCCATTGCAATGTCCAATGTGCTTTTTAAAAAATTAAATATCAAACCTGACCCAACTTTCAAAAACTTTTCACTTCCTCCGGGAAGAAATTATCGACAGCAGTTACAATGCCAACCTTGATTCTATGACCGTAATTCTAGAAATGTTTGATAATATAACAGCCGAAAAAAAATGGATAATAGCAGGCGACATGCTCGAGCAGGGAGAAAGGGAGCGGCAAGAGCATGAAAAGCTGGCAGGAGTTATATCCAAAATTAAATCAGATAAAATTATCCTTATGGGCCCCCGAGTTTCTAAATATACTTTACCAAAACTCAAAACTCAAAACTCAAAACTCAAAAGTGAAGATCAAAACATAATTAGTTTCGAAAATCCGAGGGAGGTTCTTGATTATTTGAAATTAAATCTTAAAGACCACGAATTATTGCTCTTCAAAGGCGCAAGATTTTTAGAAGGGGTGATCGAGCATTTGCTTTTGGATAAAAAAGATATCGAAAAACTTCCAAGAAGGGAAAAAGTATGGCAAATACGAAGAAGAAAATTCGGCCTGTGAGTCAATCGTCAATCGTAAATCGTAAGTCCTCAATATATATTTTGCATGGATGGACGTACACACTTGATAAATGGGCGAACTTTGCAAGAGAGCTAGAATCGAAAAGATTTGAAATAAAGCTTTTGAAAATTCCAGGACTCACAGAAAAAATTAACAGGCCCTGGACTATTGATGATTGTGTAAACTGGCTTTATAAAAAGCTCGAAAAAGAGAAAGATGTCGTTCTTATCGGTCATTCAAACGGAGGGAGAATCGCAATGGCTTTTTCGATAAAACATTCCGATAAAGTTTCGAAGCTTATTTTAGTAGACAGTGCCGGAATTTATCATGACGAACTATATATAAAAGTTAAAAGAAGAATATTCGGGGCAATTGCAAAAACTGGAAGAAAACTCGCAAGAGTGGGCATTGCACGAGATTTTCTATATTTTCTTACAAGAGAAGGAGATTACAAAAATGCAACGCCGAATATGAAAAAGACAATGGTTAATCTTATCGAGTCAGACAAAGCTCCTAAGATTGATCGGATTTCTGTTCCTACTATTATAATCTGGGGACAAGATGATAGGGTAACACCAGTCTCTGATGGGAAAATTTTAAATGTGAAAATAAAAAACTCTAGATTGTTTTTAATAAAGGGGGCCCGGCATTCGCCTCAATTTACACATTCTGAACAAGTCACAGAAATTATTCTTAAAAATTTATGAGCATATTTAATTCTTTGGGTTCAAATTATAATTTAGAATACGTTTTAAAATCTTTATTTTCAAATGCTATTGGCCAAAATCAAAAACTTAAAAATTTTCTTGAAGAGAAATACCAAGGAAAAGTTATTCTTACTTACAAAGGACGGGAAGCATTAACCTTGGCTCTTAAAATTTTAAATTTGCCAAAAGAAAGCTGCGTTGCAATAAACGGCTTTACTTGCTATGCAGTTCATAAAGCAGTTGAGGAGGCTGGTCTTACTCCAATCTGCTTGGATTTGGGAGAAAAAAATACCGATCTAAATTTTGCTCCGGAAACTTTGGAAAAAATCTTAAAAGAAAACGAAAACATCAAAGTAGTTGTTGTCCAAAACACATTAGGTTACCCAACTGACAGCGAAAAAATTGTAAAAATTTGCCGCGAAAAAAACATAATTCTTATTGAAGATCTTGCACATTGCGTTTTAGCAAAATACAAAAATGGGGAAGAAGCAGGCAGTGTAGGAGATTTTGTTGCTTTATCTTTTAGCCAAGACAAGGTCATAGATGCCGTCTCAGGAGGTGCATTAGTTATAAGAAATAAAAAATATTTAAGATCGGAAAACTTCCAATTTAAAGAACCGCCAAATCAAATGATAGATAGAATGTATCCCTTATTCACTTATAAAATAAGGTTCCTTTATAATTTAGGGATTGGAAAGATATTACATTTTATTTTAAAGAAATTAAACCTTCTATCTAAACCCATGCAGGAAGGATTGTATAATTTTTATTCTTTACCAAACTGGTATTGCAATTTGGTAGTGTTTGAGTTTGATAATTTATCCAGGCAACTAAACCACCGAAGAGAAATCGCCCAGATCTATGCAAAAAATTTGAATAAAAAAATCTTAAACCAAAATATTGTAGGGAAAATTTCTATCTCTTCTAATTTAAGATTCCCAATTTTTGTTGAAAATAGAAAAAAATTAATCCAATTTCTTAAAGAATCCAATATTTTTATTTCGGACATTTGGTACGATGATGTTGCACCTGAATGTCCAAATGCAGTTGAGATTTCTCACATAATCCTAAACCTGCCAACTCATATAAATGCTACAGAAAAAGATGCTTTAAAAATTTCGGAAAGGATAAACGAATGGCTGAGATCAACATAAAAGAAATTAGCAATAAAGATGAATGGGAAGATTTTATTGAAAAATACAAAGAGGCAAATTTCCTGCAATCTTGGTATTGGGGAGAATTTCATAAAAGACTCGGGCAGAAAATCCAAAGAAGCGGATTTTACCAAAATAATAAACTCAAAGGCGTAATGCTTTCTATTGTCGAGGAGGCAAAAAGAGGAAGGCATCTGATAGTTCCTGCGGGCCCGATAATTGATTGGAATGATAAGGATATTGTCAGCTCTTTTGTTAAAGAAATAAAAAAAATCGCATATCTTAATGACTGCGCTTTTGTCCGCGTAAGACCTCAGCTGCTATCAAGTGATTTTTCAAAAAAACTCTTTAAAGATTTAGGATTTGTAACAGCCCCTATGCACCTTCATGCGGAGGAAACATCACAGCTTGATACTACAAAGGATGAAGATGAACTTTTAAAAAATATGCGAAAAACCACAAGACACGAGATAAAAAGTGTAATAAACCGGAACATAAAAATTCTAAAATCCGAAGATCCAAAAGATATTAAAGAGTTTTATGATCTTCAGCGCAAAACAGCAAAAAGACAAAAATTTGTCCCATTTACATACGGCTATTTATATGAACAGTTTAAAGTTTTTGCAAAAAATAAAAATGCAATTTTATATAAAGCATATTTTAAAAATAAACTTTTGGCGCAAGCTTTTATAATCTTTTACGGAAATGAAGCTGTCTATCATTATGCAACTGGTACAGAGGAAGGAAGAAAATATCCGGGATCCTATCTTATTCAATGGGAAGCGATTTTGGAAGCCAAAAGAAGAGGCATGAAACGCTACAATTTTTGGGGAGTTGCGCCGATTGATGCTACAAAACATAGATTTTATAGTTTATCTGTCTTCAAAAGGGGATTTGGCGGAGAAGATGTAAACTATCTGCATGCACAAGATTTAATAATAAATTACCCAAAATATTTCATAAATTACGCAGTTGAAATAGCTAGGAAACTCCGAAGGAGGGTATAATTTTTAGCTGTCGACCCCAGGGGTCGAGGTACGAATTAAGACTCTTCGAAAAGTATGATCTATAGGCTATTGGAATAAAAGGCTGAATTTGTTATTATTAATGTATGGCTTTATCCAAGAAAGATCCTCAAAAAGACAAGTCTTCAGACTATTCTGCAAAAACGATTCAAGTACTCGAAGGGCTGGAACCGGTTAGAAAAAGACCCGGAATGTATATTGGCTCAACCGATGTTATCGGTCTTCACGAAACTCTTAGAGAAATTATAGACAACGCGGTTGATGAAGCTTTAGCCGCTTTTGCAAAAAATATCTGGATTTGCCTAAGTCACGACGGCAGCGCGACTGTTATAGACGACGGGCGGGGAATTCCGGTTGATATAATGCCACAATTTAAAAAATCCGCACTCGAAATTGTTATGACAAAACTTCATGCCGGAGGAAAATTCGGCGGGTCTGCATACAAAATCTCAGGCGGTCTTCATGGAGTAGGCAGTTCTGTTGTAAATGCGCTGTCGGAGTGGATGTGGGTTGAAGTAAAAAGAGACGGAAAAATCTATGGACAGGAATATCAAAGGGGAGCGCCAAAATCGGCCGTTGTAAAAACAGACAAATCAAGATTAAATATTTCGGAGCTCAAAAATGACGCAAAATCCGGAACAACCGTAACTTTTCTTGCAGATAAACAAGTCTTCTCAACGATAGAATTTGATTTTGATGTTGTAAAGAAAGCAATAAGAGAAAGAGCTTATCTTGTTCCAAGTCTTTACTTTCATCTTTTTGATTTAAGACAAGACGAAAAAAAAGAAGTCCACTATTATTTTGAAGGCGGAATAACTTCGCTTGTTACCAAATTGAACGAAAATAAAGACCCGCTTCATAAGACAATATTTATAGAAAAACAACAAGGGGAAGTAGAAGTTGAAGCCGCGCTTGCGTATAACAATGGCTACTCGGAAAATGTAGAAAGTTATGTAAATGTAATAAATACGGTAAACGGCGGAACTCATTTAACCGGTTTTAGGATGGCACTGACTCGCGCAATAAACGACTACGGAAAAAAGATCGGAAGTTTCAAAAGTGATGAGGATTCAATTACAGGGGACGACACGAGAGAAGGACTAACTGCAGTTCTTTTTGTAAAAATGCCCCAGGATAAGATTCAGTTTGAAGGTCAAACAAAAGGAAAACTGGGGAATGCGGAAATCCAGCCTCTTGTTCAAACAATTGTTAAGGAAGGCTTAAGCACTTATTTTGAAGAAAACCCCTCGGACGGGCGGAGGATTTTGGAAAAAGTCTACTTGGCCGCCAAGGCAAGACTTGCGGCAAAGGCTGCTAAAGAAGCTATTCTTAGAAAGGGCGCATTGGAAGGCTCATCACTTCCCGGAAAACTTGCAGACTGCCAGGAAAAAGATCCGGCATTATCGGAGCTCTATTTGGTAGAGGGAGATTCTGCAGCGGGGACTGCAAAGGGAGGACGCGACCGTAAATTTCAAGCAATTTTGCCAATCGGCGGAAAAATTTTAAATACAGAAAGAGCCCGCTTAGATAAAATTATCGAACATGATGAACTAAAGAACGTAATTATTGCTTTGGGAATGGGAATAGGAGAGACAACAAAAGAAGACAAACTTCGGTATCACCGCATTATCATAATGACCGATGCTGACGTTGACGGAGAGCACATCGAAACGCTTCTTTTAACATTTTTTTATCGCCATTTACCAACAATCATTCGAGAAGGGTATCTCTATATCGCCCAACCGCCATTATATAGAGTTCAGGTTGGAAAGGATATTAATTATGCATATTCGGATGATGAAAAAGACACACTTATTAAAAAAAAGATAGATGGGAAAAAGCTAAATCCTTCGGTTCAGCGCTATAAAGGTCTTGGAGAAATGAATGCTATTCAGCTTTGGGATACAACAATGAATCCTGCAAATAGAATTTTAAAACAAGTTATGATTGACGATGCCGAAGAAGCAGATGCGGTTTTTACAATGCTTATGGGAGATGAAGTTCCGCCCAGAAAACACTTTATACAAAGCAATGCGAAGATGGCAACTTTAGATATTTAATATTTTGATAATTCCTGGGGTGTCAAGGTAAATCCACCCCTGGGGTGCATAGGTAATATGGGTCAATGGAAAATGGTAAATTGTTGAATTATGGATATTAAGAAAGTGCCGATTGGGAAGAATCCGCCGGAGGAAATAAATGTTTTTATAGAAATTCCGCAGGGAGTTTCTATAAAATATGAGCTCGATAAAGACTCGGGTTTTATTTTTGTAGACAGGTTTTTATATACCGAAATGGAATATCCGTTCAACTATGGATTCATTCCAAATACTATGTCGGGTGACGGAGATCCGGCTGATGTTTTGGTTTTATCAAGTAAATCGGTTGCCTCAGGGGTAGTAATTCCTGCAAGACCTATTGGAATGCTTGAGATGGAAGATGAAGCAGGAATCGATAACAAAATCGTTGCGGTTCCGATGGGAAAGATCGATCAGAAATTCAAGGACTACAATGATATTTCGGATATTCCGCAAGAGACTAAAGATGATTTGAAATATTTTTTCGAAAATTATAAAAAATCCGAACCGGGAAAATGGGTAAAAATAAAAGACTGGAAAGGAAAACAAGAAGCTCTCGCTGAAATACAGCGAGCAATCAAATCATAAATCCTAAATTACAAATTCCAAATAAATTACAATTTTCAAAATTCTAATTTCAAAACGGTTTTGAATTTTGGTTATTTGAATTTAGATATTATTTAGAATTTGGTATTTTGAATTTGGAATTTTTTTATTTTATGGGTGATATTGGAAAAATTAAAAAAACCGAAATAACCAAAGAGATGAAAAGTGCGTACCTGGATTACGCGATGTCTGTTATTGTTCAACGCGCGCTCCCCGATGTCAGGGATGGTCTAAAACCGGTTCATCGAAGAATCCTTTTTGCAATGCACGAGATGGGACTAACTCATAGTGCAAAATATTCAAAAAGCGCCAAAATAGTTGGAGAAGTCATGGGGAAATATCATCCTCACGGAGATATGCCAATTTATGATGCTCTGGTACGTCTTGCACAGGATTTTTCTCTAAGGTATCCTCTAATTGACGGGCAGGGAAATTTCGGCTCTATGGACGGCGATCCGCCTGCCGCAATGAGATACACCGAGGCAAGACTTGCCGCAATTACGGCCGAGATGCTTTTTGATCTTGATAAAGAAACTGTAAATTATATTGAAAATTTTGACGCGACTCTTAAAGAACCGACCTTTTTGCCTGCAAAGCTTCCCAATCTCCTTTTAATGGGTTCCGAAGGAATTGCGGTGGGAATGGCAACCAAGATTCCTCCGCATAATCTTTCGGAGGTAATCGATGCGATAATATTCACCATCGAAAAAGTAAAATTCGTAAAGACAGAGTCTGATCAGATGCCGGAACTAACATCCGCAACAACTATTGATGAGCTTTTGGAATTTATAAAAGGTCCGGATTTCCCAACAGCAGGCGCAATTTACGATATAAACGAGATAAAAAATGTTTATACAACGGGACGGGGAAGAATTTTAATTAGGGGAAAAGCAGAAATTGAGGACATAGGGCAGGGAAAATCGGCAATAATTGTTACAGAACTTCCTTATCAGGTAAATAAGGCCCTTCTTGTTGCCAGAATTGCAGAACTTGTAAAAGACAAGAAGATCGAAGGAATATCGGATCTTCGGGATGAATCGGACCGGCACGGAATGAGAATTGTAGTTGAGCTTAAGAGAGATTCTGCTCCGAGAAAAGTCCTAAATAATCTTTTTAAACACACGAACTTACAGACTATTTTTTCGGCCAACGTTGTAGCGCTTGTCAATGGAACGCCCCAAACCCTAAATATTAAAACTATTATTGAGGAATATTTAAAGCATAGATATTTGGTTGTTAAAAAAAGATCTGAATTTGAACTTCGTGCGGCTCGAGCAAGGCTTCATATTTTAGAAGGTCTTAAAATCGCCGTAGATAATATAGATGCGGTAATTCAGACAATTAAAAAATCCCGCGACCAGGAAGACGCCAAACAAAACCTAATAACTAAATTTAAGCTAACGGATATTCAGGCCACTGCAATCTTGGATATGCAGCTGCGTAGACTTGCAGCTCTTGAAAGACAGAAGATTGAGGATGAATACGTAATGGTTGGGGAAACAATCGCATATTTGGAAAGTCTTTTGGGAAACCCGCAAAAAATTTTAAAAGTCGTAAAAGATGAACTTATAAAACTTAAAGAAAAATACCAAGACCCAAGACGCACAAAGGTTTTCAAAAGTAAAGTAGGCGAGTTCTCCGATGAAGATCTAATTACAAACGAACCAACTGTTATAACGCTGACTGAGACAGGTTACATAAAAAGACAAAGCATGGTTTCTTTTAAAACTCAGCATAGAGGAGGCAAGGGAATTAAAGGAATGACAACAAAAGAAGAGGATAGCATTGCTCACATCCGATACGCACAAACCCACGATAATCTCCTTTACTTTACAAATAAAGGGAAGGTGTATCAACTTAGAGCCTATGATATTAACGAGTCTGCCCGAACAAGCAAAGGTGCGGCAATTGTAAATTTATTGAACATTGAGCAAGATGAAAGAGTTGAATCGTTTATAAATTACGGCAAGGATGATAAGAGCGAGCATGTATTTCTAACAACAAGAAGGGGAATTGTTAAGAAATCTAAGATTTCAGATTTCGAAAATATCAGAAGAAACGGAATTGTAGCAATTAAACTTGAAAAGGGCGATGAGCTTGCATGGAGCGAGTTATCAAGCGGTGAGAATGATATTATTTTGGCAACCAAAAACGGAAAGGCGATTAGATTTTCCGAAAAAGGAGTAAGACCAACCGGAAGAGCAACAAAGGGAGTTCGGGGAATTAGACTCGACACAGACGATATCGTAATTGGTATGGATGTAATAAATAAAACAGGCACCGACGATCTTCTAACAATTATGGAAAACGGTCTTGGCAAAAAAACAGCATGTAAACTCTTCAGGGGACAGAGCAGGGGAGGAAAAGGAGTTAAAGTTGCAAAAGTAACATCAAAAACAGGAAAAGTTGGTTTTGCTCAAGTTATTCCGACAAATTGTGAGGAAATTATTATTACATCCAAAAAAGGCCAGGTCGTAAAGCTTGAAATCTCCTCTATTCCTAGGCTTGCCCGGGATACTCAGGGAGTTATTCTTATGAGATATTCAAATCCAAACGACCACGTAGCATCAGCCACTTTTATAGGAAAGGGGTAAATGAAAATTAACGGCCGGCAAATCGCTCAAAAAATTCTTGATGATTTAAAAACAAGAGTTGATAAATTTAAAAAGCAAGGTATTATTCCTCATCTTCATATAATAATTCTTATAGCTGATTCAGCATCGCAAGCTTATGTTTCTCAGAAAAAATTAAAAGGCGGAGAAATAGGCGCAAAAATAACAGTTGAGAATCCTTCCCCAAATACAAAACCCGAGAAACTTCTTAAAAAGATAGCTAAATTGAACAATGATCAAGACGTACACGGAATTATTATTCAAAGACCTATTCCGCAACATATTGATGAAAGTTTGATCGCAAATTCTATAAATCCTCAAAAAGATGTTGACGGATTTCATCCAAATTCAAAATTCTCCCCACCGATTGCGCAAGCAGTTTTAAAAATTTTAGAATACACTTTTACAAGGATACTCCTTGCACGAGGCTGGCAAGGAGTATCCTTTACACGATGGTTGAAGGCTAAAAAGATTGCTGTTGTAGGTAGGGGAGTAACCGCGGGAGGTCCGATCATTTCAACTTTGAAAAAACTTGGAATTGAACCCGAAATCGTAACCAGTAAAACAGACGACAGAAGAGAAATTCTGAAAAATTCGGATATTGTAATAACTGCTGTTGGGAAACCAAACATTGTCAAAGCGGAAAACCTCAAGAATGGAGTAATCTTAATTGGAACCGGAATGTCTCGCGGAGAAGATGGAAAATTCCATGGTGACTATGAGGAAGATGATATAAAAGATATAGCTTCTTTTTATACCCCGATTCCCGGAGGAGTAGGCCCCGTCAACGTCGCAATGCTCCTCTCAAATCTCATAACAGCCGCTGAAAAATAAAGCATGTTGACATCTGATAATTAGAAAAGTAAAATCGTAAGTTAATATGCCAGGTACTCCAAAAGAGCTAGGACAATCTTATCCCGAAGCACCACATGAGAAAGTTGAAATAATAAAAGACTTTAAAGGAGCAGACATTCTTTCTGCACGGCAATTTGATCGGGAAAATTTAAGCGTTGTTTTTGAAAAAACTGAAACAATGGAAGCTATCTGCGAAAGAATCCGTCAGGAAAGGAAATTTGCCGATCATCTAAGCGGGTACCGTCTAGCGACATTATTTTATGATCCTTCAACGCGAACAAGACTTTCCTTCGAAACAGCTATGCAAAACTTGGGAGGACTTGTTATTAGTGAAAGTAATGCTCAATTTTCCTCTGCGGTTAAAGGAGAACTTTTAGAAGATACCGTTAGGGTTGTAGAACTTTTTAATACAGACATAATTGTATTAAGACATAAAGAAGTGGGATCCTCGCAAATTGCGGCAGATTCCGTTAGTATTCCGGTCATTAACGCAGGAGATGGGAAAGGAGAGCATCCTACTCAAGCCCTCTTAGATCTCTACACGATTCAAAAAGAGTGCGGAACAATTGATGGAATAACAGTAACAATGCTTGGAGATTTGAAATATGGCCGAACAGTCCATTCCTTAGCTTATTTACTTTCACTTTACAATGTAAAGATTAATCTTGTTTCGCCATCATTCTTAAAAATGCCATCAGATTTAGCAGAAGAGCTTCGTGGGAAAGGCGTAGAGATAGATGAGCTTACCTCACTTGACGAAGTGAAAGGAGATTGTGACGTTTTGTACGTTACAAGAGTTCAAAAAGAGAGAATAAACGAAAAAGAGATGTCAGCTATTGCCACCCATCTTCAAGGATTTGATCAACATTATGCACTCACGCCAGAAATTGTTTCGAAAAGTCGTGCTGTCATTATGCATCCCTTACCACGTGTTAGAGAACTCCCAATGGAAATAGATAAACTTCCTCAAGCTGCATATTTTCGTCAGGTGAAAAATGGTCTTTATCTAAGAATGGCACTCTTATCTTTAATTCTTAAAGAAGACTGAAATAGTAAACCGATATAAACCGATATGGGATCGGTATAGATATGACGAAATGGAAACCCTTACTTCCAAAATCCAGTAATTCCTAACGAGCTATTGACAGAAACACCTTAGAATAAGTACCATATCTATGTGAGTGTTCAATGGCAAGAAAATAAAAAAATAATCCTCGCAATTCTTCTTTTCTTTTTTACTCTTTTTATCTA
>Ga0209542_10018908_pt1 | contig 11109 bp, 7 predicted proteins | sample RifCSPhighO2_01_FD_184028 | JGI IMG/M metagenome (GOLD analysis project Ga0209542, IMG submission 184028) | Soil microbial communities from Rifle, Colorado - Rifle CSP2_plank highO2_0.1 (SPAdes) (version 2) | ecosystem: Environmental > Terrestrial > Deep subsurface > Rock core/Sediment ...
GCGCCTTTTACTTCCATATATTAAACCATGACCCAAAAAAACCTGACTGGCCCGAACGTGACCGATTGGTTCTTTCAAACGGCCACATTTGCCCGGTCCAATATGTGACTATGGCGCTTGCCGGTTACTTTCCAATTGAAGAGTTGAAAACTTTGAGAAAAATAGATTCCCGTCTGCAGGGACATCCACACAGAACAGCTCTGCCGGGTCTGGAAACAACAAGCGGTCCATTGGGTGAGGGTTTATCACAAGCGATCGGTATGGCACTTGCTGCCAAATTGGATAAAAAGGATTATAGAATATACGTCCTAACTTCCGACGGAGAACATCAGGAAGGTAATATCTGGGAAGCTGCGATGTTTGCCGGCAAAAATAAAATTGGCAATTTAACTCAAGTCATAGACAGAAATAATATCCAAATAGATGGCTTTACGGAAAATATTATGCCTCTTGAACCCTTGCGTGAAAAATATTTGGCTTTTAATTGGGAGGTTATAGATGTTGACGGGCACAATATCCGAGAATTCGTTGATGCCATCGGAAAAGCCCAATCAACTCATCAAAAACCAACAATAATTATCGCCCACACAATTCCGGGCAAAGGGGTAAGTTTTATGGAAAATGATTATAAATGGCATGGCTCAGCCCCGGATGATGAACAGGCTAAACAAGCCCTCGCTGAACTTAGGACACTTCAAGGAAAAATCGTCAGTGAGCACGAATGATGCTTAATCCTGCCTTAAAATTAAACCAGAAGATTTTCGATAAAGATGTTGAAGTTGCACCAACTCGTAAGGGTTACGGTGATGCTTTGGAAAAGCTCGGCGAGGTAAATCCAAATGTTGTTGTTTTGTGCGCTGATTTGACTGATTCTACCCAATGCGCAAAGTTTGCCGAAAAATTTCCTGAAAGGTTCATTGAATGCGGGGTTGCCGAACAAAACATGGCAGCAATTGCAGCCGGTCTTGGTGTGAGCGGAAAGATTCCTTTTATTTCATCTTACGCTACATTTTCTCCGGGGAAAAATTGGGAAACTATTAGAACTACGATTGTTTACAACCAGTCCAACGTAAAAATTGCCGGGCATCATAGTGGGATTGTAACCGGAGCCGACGGAGCTACTCATCAGGCAACTGAAGATATTGCAATTGTCAGAGCTTGGCCATGGATAAAGGTTATCGTACCTTGTGATTGGCATGAAGCTTTACGGGCAACTGAGGTATCGGCTGATATAAAAGGTCCTGTTTATCTGAGATTTACTAGGGACAAAACCCCAGTGATAACGACAGATAAAACTCCTTTTGATATAAACCACGCTCAAGTATATTGGCTGAGTAAAAATCCTCAAGCTACCATATTTGGAACAGGCCATCTACTTTACTACGCACTAGCTGCAGCTAGTGAACTTGAAAAGGAAAAAATCGAGGTTGATGTTGTTAATGTAGCCACAATAAAACCAATTGATGAAAAGGGAATTATCAGCTCGGCAGAAAAAAGCGGAGCGGTGGTAACTGTCGAAGATCATCAGATAACCGGAGGGCTTGGAGGTGCAATTGCCGAAGTATTAAGCCGAAATAAACCACTACCAATGGAATACATTGGGCTTCAGGATACATTTGCCGAATCTGGAAAACCTGCAGAGTTAATTAAAAAATATAAAATGGATGATACGGCAATAATTGAAGCTGTAAAAAAAGTGATGGAGAGGAAAAATGGTTGATTTAGCAAATGATCTTAAAAAAATAATCAAAGGAGATGTGGAAGCGGATGAAGAAACTTTGAAAACGTATAGTCATGACGCCTCACTTTTTGAAGTAAAACCCCAAGTGGTTGTGTTTCCAAAAGATCAGAAGGATGTAGAATCGTTGGTTAAATATGTAAGCAAAAATACAAAAAATAACTCTAAACTTTCTCTAACTGGACGCTCTGCAGGCACTGATATGAGTGGTGGCTCAATTGGAGAATCTATAATTGTGGCATTTGGAAAATACTTTAATCACACACCAAGTGTAAAAGGTAATATCGCAACAACTGAACCTGGTGTGTTTTATCGGGATTTTGAAGTTGAAACTCTAAAACAAAACCTTATTTTCCCATCTTACCCCGCTTCGCGCGGTATATGTGCCATGGGTGGAATACTGAATAATAATTCCGGAGGGGAAAAATCCCTGCAATATGGAACCACAGAAAAATATATTAGGAGAGTTAAGGTCGTATTAAAAGATGGAAAAACTTACGAATTTAAATCTCTAAATGAAGCTGGATTAAATATGAAAATGGCACAAAATGATTTTGAAGGAGAAATATACAATAAATTATACAAACTAATAACAACTAATTATGAAGATATTATGGAAGCAAAACCAGATGTTAGTAAAAATTCCGCCGGATATTTTCTCTGGAATATTTTAGATCGCAAAAAAAAGATATTTGATCTTACGCAGCTTTGGACAGGAGCTCAGGGAACACTGGGCTTGCTTCTGGAAGGAGATTTGGAACTTGTGCCAGTTCACAAACATAGAGGAATGTTGATTATTTATTTAAGAGATATGGCTCATCTTGGACAAATTGTTAATGAAGTATTAACTTTGAAACCTGAAAGTTTCGAATCTTATGATGATAATACGCTCAAGCTAGCGCTAAAATATTTTCCTGAATTTACAAAACAACTTGGCCCTATAGGAATGATTCAGGCGGGAATTGCATTTTTACCAGCGTTCATTTCACTGTTTGCCGGCCGGAACTTGCCAAAACTTGTTTTGCAGGTAGATTTTACCAGTGATAGTCGGAGGGAAGTCAATAAAAAATTAGGTACTTTACGGGAAAAGTTAAAACCGCTTCATCCTTTCACTCAAATAGCAGAAGAGGGCCAAGAAAAAAAATACTGGTTAGTTCGACGCGAAAGCTTTAATCTACTGCGAAAAAAAATAAGAAATAAACACACTGTACCTTTTATAGATGATTTTGTAATTAAGCCGGAATTTATATCAGAAGTTATTCCTCAGGTAACTAATATTTTGAAAAAGCATCCGGAATTTATTTTTACCGTAGCAGCTCACGTAGGTAATGGAAATTTTCATATAATTCCGCTCGCTGATATAAAAAACGACAATGTAAGGCGCGCTATTCCAGAAATTGCTAATCAAGTATATAAAATTATTGCAAAATATAAAGGTTCAATAACGGGTGAACACAATGACGGGATAATCAGAACTCCTTATTTAAAACAGATGTATGGAGCAAAGATTTACTCTTTGTTTGAAGAAACTAAAAAAATCTTTGATCCTGATAACATTTTTAATCCTGGGAAAAAAGTTGGCGGAAGCCTAGATTACGCAATGGATCATATAAGGCTTGAGTGGTAAAATGAATATAAATGGAAGTTTTTATTAAATTAATTAATCTACCTTTTTGGGAAAAATTTGCCGATTTTCATGGATTACTATCTATGCTCTCATTGATCTTATTCGGTGCAGGTATTATTTTGTATTTTGTAGTCAGAAAAAGTAATAATTTTCTCAATTGGTTTAAGAACGTATTATTAATTTTGTTTATTGATTTACTACTTCTGGATATTGCAGGTTTAACAGTTTATATTCCTTACCGAGCAGAAGGTGGACCGAGAACAATACTTAAGGCTTCGGAAGCTACAGCTTGGTATCATACTGTAATTTTTGAGCATAAAGAATTTTTAGCATTTGCCCCTCCTTTGATAATTTTGACTGTATATCTGGTTACTAAAACTTTGGGACTGAATTTTAACGATGATTCAAATTCAAAATTACGTAAGGCTGTCTTATTTGGATTAATTGCGAGTTTAGTTTTCGTATTAATCGTTGCCGCCGAAGCTGTTTTGGTTACCAAAACAGCACCTGTGAGGTAATAAATGGGAGAAAGTTACAAGGCAAATAAATATTTAATATCCGCTTCAATTACGTTACTTTTATTCGCCCTCATAAATATCTTTAAAACCGCTTTCCCTGCTTTTAGCGCTATGTTAAATTTTTATCCTCCGGTTGGACCACTTCTGGGGGTTTATATTCTTTCTATAATTTTATTTTTATTATTTCTGGGAATCTTTTCAATTGTAAAAATTAAGAATCAATCTTTCGCCTTTTGGTTTTTTGTAGTTTCGACTATTGCTTTTTTACTATTGGTATTTCCACCGATTTTTGAACCGATTGCCCATTTGTTATGAAAATCTTGTATCTTAAATTTTTACTTTTGTTTTCAATCTTCGTATTCCTTTTGATGCCTATCAATGCTGTTCTCGCCCATACAGAATCAGAAACATCAGCTGAGGGAATAGAGGCTATAATTACAAAACCAGACCTTTTCACCTCTAAAACTCCTATTGTTGTCTGGCTAGAAGTAAAAGATAAAAAGTCCAGCCAGATTATCGACAGTCTTGATATAGATGTTAAAGTCCAAGATTCAAAGGGACTGGAAATTTTTAAAGGTAAAGCTAATTCGAAGGAGTCTGAAGATCGAGAGACACATTACGTTTTTGAAATCTCCTTCCCTTCTGGAGGTGAGTATAAATTAAACTATGAATTTATCCACGATGGAAAACAAGGTGATTTATCCTTCCCTGTAATCGTATCAGAACCAGTAAAAGAAAATATACTTACTTGGAACTTGCCGACAATAGTTGGCGCGGTAGCTATTGGGATTATTCTTTTGGTAATAACTGCTTGGGGAATTTTTAAAAAGCAGTATAAAAAAATAGCTATAATTCTTATTATTGCCACTATTGGCGGCGCAGTTTCATACTCGCTAATAGTTACTCTTCGCTCAGGGGCTTTGAAATCCGGTGTTGTTACTTGTCTTGATAACGGGCAATGTTTTTGGACTGCTCATGTTCACTCATACGTGGTCATCAAAGCTTGCGGCGAGGAAAAGATTCTGCCCACCGAGGTAGGATCTCTTTCAAAAGTTCATACTCATGAGGAACAAAATGTATTTCACTGGCATGATCGTCTGCCTTATGATAATGATAAAAAAGAGATTTTGGACACAAAACCACTTACACTAGGAACCTCTTTTGATGAGATTAAAATAACTTTTGATAAAGGAAAGGTGTTTGATCTTACAGATGGTGACAGTTGTACAAATGGTAAAGCAGGAAGTTGGAAGATGTTTGTCAATGGCCAAAGCAGTGAGAAGTTCCGGGAGTATATCTGGCAAGATAAGGATGTGATAGTCTTCGTCTTTGACGATAGATCTTCTAGTGAAGTGGGGCAGGAACTAAAATCCAATCCTATTAGTTTTCCAACACTTGGAAGGGAATAAATGTTAAAAAAACTACTCTTCTCGTTTGCATCGACAGGAGTATTCTTATCTTTTGCTACTGCTGTTTTTGCTCAAGAAGCTTCTTGGTCCTCTGCGGTACAGCTTTCACTACCGGTCATAATTGGCTTGGGAGCCATCGACGCTATCAATCCTTGTGTTATTGGGGTACTGCTTTTACTTCTCTCGGTACTTTTGAAGGTAGGAGACAAAAGCCTTGTTTTGAAAAATGGATTCGCCTACACTGCTGGGGTTTATTTTACCTATTTAATCGGCGGTTTGACTTTACTTGGCGCTTTCAATGCGGTTCGAAGTATCACTGTGATTAGCCAACTTTTTTATCTTGTAATTGGTACCTTTGTAATCATCGCCGGAGTGCTGGAAGTAAAAGATTTCTTTTGGTACGGACGCTGGTTTTCCTTAGCTATTCCGAAACGGTTTATTTCTTTTATCGAAACTCGTGTTCAGACAACTCACCTTAGTATAATCTCAGCTGCTTTTTTTGGTATGGTAGTTACTTTGATTGAACTTCCCTGCACTGGGGCTCCATATCTTGCTATTTTAACTTTGATGTCCCAGCAAGGCTTTGGTTACATAAAAGCCTTACCGCTACTTTTGTTTTACAACCTTGTCTTTGTGCTGCCACTAATTGTAATTATTTTCCTTGCGTATTTTGGTGTGGGCTTAAAACATTTCCAAACATTCAAACAGGAAAAGAGAGGTCTGATGCGTCTAGGAATTGGATTGGCTCTTTGGGTAGTAGGTGTGTGGATTATAACTACTTTGAAACCAGATTGGCTTTTACCATTGGCAGGAGGACTAATCGGACTGGTACTAATAATGATAGTTACTAAATACGTAATCGGCTACGGACGTAAGTGGGAAACATAGTTTACATCCAAGTCCTAATCTGTCGCCGCTGGTGATAGTATAGGATCTATGAAAATATTCAAGTCGCAAAAATTTTTAATACTAACAGGTGGGTTGATTTTCATAGTTGCTTTGGTAGTGGGAGGGTTTGTATTTTTTGGTAAGAAAAGTGTAAACGTTGACATCGTGGACGACCCGCCATGGTTTCAGCCGGTAGTTTTAGAAGATGTAAAGCCAGGAACTAAAGTCACCTGGCACTTAAAATCCCCAGCGGTTCACCCAGTAATGAGTTTGGAAACTCCAACCGGTACTCCAGAGATACATTCTGGTCATTTCACCGACACTTTCAGTTACACTTTCGATAAACTTGGGGTATATGTTTACATCTGCCCTATACACCCTTATATGAAGGGAGTTGTCGGTGTTGGACAGAAAGTTCCGAAAGAAAAAATCCCAGCTTGGGCGGATTGGCCTCCAGATTATAAAGAACCACCGGCGGGTACACCAGAAATCCCGGGGAAAGGAAAAATCTGGCTTGGTGCCCAGTTTCACAAACCGTCTGGCAAAGAAAAGCCTGGGACACTTATAGTCATTGACGCTAGCAACTGGAAAATAGAAAAGATAATTGAAGATAAAACTCTTAATAACCCGCACAATCTTTGGGAAGTAGATGAAAAAATCGTAGTCGCCAACTGGTTTGATCTTTATATCAGTGTATTTGACAAAATTACCGGCAGCCTTGAAAAACATGTTTGGGTGGGTGAAAGTCCAGCTCATGTTCACGCCCATGGAACAGATAAACTATACGTTACTCTCCAAGGTGACGATGGAGTTGCCATATTAGATAAAAACTTTGAAGTTCTGACAAAAATAAGAGCCCCCAAAGGTCCGCATGGTCATTGGATGAGTGCCGATGGAAAGCGAATGAGTCTGGCAAGTACTGAGAAAGGGATGGTTACAGTATGGGATACTGACACTGATAAAAAAATACTTGAAGAAAGTGTAGGGGAAGAAATGATTGGTCACGATCAAGATGCTCATACTCACTCCCTTCCACTAATGGCTGGTATAACTTTGGATGGTAAAAACGCCTTCACTGCTACTAGTAACACCGGAAAATTTTATGTGTTTGATATCGACAACAACAAATTGGTCAAGTCAATTGATATAGGATCTGTACCGATTCAGACAGTACCAAGCCCAGACGGTAAATATGTTTTGGTGCCATTAACTGGTAGTGGCGAAGTGGTGGTAATCTCAACAAAGGATTGGGGTATAGTTAAAAAAATACCGGGTGCGGGCTTTGGTGCTCATGGGGTTTATTTCGGTGAGAAGCAAGACGATGGTTGGTACGCTTATGTTAGTAGTAAATTTGCCACTTGGGTTACTGTGATTGAAATGGACAAGCTAGAAATAGCGGGTTACATACCTTTGCCAAAAGACGCTTGGGGTGGGCAGGGTATTTTAGTTGTAAAGTAGAAGATGATAAGCTCAGTTTTTGGAATTTAACAAAACTCGCAGCCTTTAAATGTGGTAACAATCGAAATGAAAGTGATTTAGCCTAGCAATTTCAGTAGCCAAGTATTTGATCTAACGAGACTCGATTTTTCGATTAATTTATCAATGCCCCAAATTCGCCCAGCTCCAATTGCTGCTAAAACTATAAATACTAATGAATAAATGATGTGATCATCAATAATGAATGAATTTTCAGGTGGGAATCCAGCAGCCCAGTATAAAACCATTAAGACTATACCCCAAAACGCGGCCCATCTTACTAAAATGCCTAGTATTATAGCTATTCCAACTAAAAGTAAACCCCAAGCGTTTAATTGATCCACTATGGTATTTCCAGCCATTGAAGAAAAGAGTTGTGTGAACGGTCCCTCTAACCTACCCAAAAAACCTGCCGCTGTCCAATCTTTGGCATCTGTAAAGTATGTAAAAACTTTAGTCCAACCTGCATAGAAGAAAACCCAACCAATAGCTAGCCTCAGAACAAAAATGGGTACTCTCACTAGGTTTGTCATCATACCTGTACTTTAATCTTAACAAAATTCGCAGCCTTTGGATTTGGTTTTTGCTTTCTTGCTTATTTTTATTTTTTTGGGAACCTTTTTCTTGCCTTTCCCCTTTTTACTAACTAAACCAAATACCGCCATACTCTTAGCTTAAACCTAGATTAAATTAGTTGTCAATTGGATTGTGAACAAAAGGCTGCTGGGGGTATATTTAAATAAATGGAACAAACTGCCCAAGACCCTTACGCTCAAAGTAAAGATCAGATCTTAAATTCTTTAGATTCAAAAAATACGGGCTTGAGCGAAAGTGAAGCGAGCTCGCGGCTGGAAAAGTTTGGCCAAAACGTACTCACTACCAAGAACAAGATATCGGCATTTTCCATTTTCCTGGAACAATTTAAAAACAGCTTAATTCTTATTCTAATTGGCTCTGTTTTTCTTATTCTTTTTATCTACTTTTTCGGCAACCATGATTCTTCTGATCTAGTCGAGGCCGCTTTAATCTCGGTTATTGTTTTAATGATAACTCTCTTGGGATTTTTCCAGGAATACAAGGCAGAAAAATCGATAGAGGCTTTAAAAAGTTTACTGGCTTTTAAGGCAAAGGTGAGGCGAGATGGGCAAGAAAAAGAAATTGATGTTAACACCCTAGTTGTGGGAGATATCGTTGTTTTAGAAGAGGGAACGAAGGTTCCTGCGGATATTCGCCTGCTGGAAGTTTTTAATCTTCACGCAAGTGAAGCCTCCTTAACAGGTGAGTCAAGCCCAGTATCGAAAACGGCTGAGGCAATCAGTGGCAGGTGGCAAATTAATGACCAGAAGAATATGGTTTTTTCGGGTACATCTATTGCTTCCGGCCGCGCAGTCGGTATTGTTGTTAAGAGTGGAGACAAAACGGAAATCGGCAAAATTGCCCAAAACGTTGCGGAAGTTGAAGTAGATAAAACGCCAATTCAGGAAAAATTGGATAAAACCGGAAAAGTCATTGGTTACATAATTTTGGGAATCAGCGTTTTTGTATTTTTATTTGTCGTTTTTTTCGCAAAAGATTATTTGGAACTGCCACTACTGGACAGGATAATTCAGTCGTTTATTGCAGCTGTTGCGCTAGCTGTTGCGGCGATTCCTGAAGGACTGCCGGCGGTAGTTACTATATCATTGGCTCTGGGCACAAGACGCATGCTTAAGAAAAATGCGTTGGTTAGAAAACTTAATTCTGTTGAGACTCTTGGTTCAACTGACGTTATTTGCAGTGACAAAACCGGCACTTTAACAAAGGGCGAAATGACTGTCAAAGAAATATATTTCGACGGCAAATTATATAAAGTTTCGGGTGCCGGCTATGAAAAAGTAGGAAAATTTACAGTCGGCGGAATTGATATTGACCCAAAGGCAATCGAATTAATACTTAGAGCAGGGCTGGCGTGCAATAACGCCTCTATTACAAATGAAAAAGTGCTTGGCGATCCGACTGAAGCGGCACTAATAGTAAGCGCATATAAAGCAAATATAACTTCAAAAACGGCAAGGCTTTTGGAAATACCTTTTTCATCTGAGAGAAAGATGATGTCGGTAGTTACTGGCGATAATCAAAAATATTTTGTATTTGCCAAAGGCGCTCCACACATAGTTTTGGGCAAATGTTCAAAAATACTAAAAAATAATAGTTGGCAGAAACTTACAAACTCAGCAAAAAGCGAAATAGATGACAAGACTCGCCAAATGTCTCAAAAGGCCTTACGGACCCTTGGGTTCGCTTACAGGGAAATTACAAAAGAAGAATTTGAAAAATTCAAAAAAGATGAAAAGGGAATTGAATCAGACCTGATATTCATAGGTCTTCAGGGAATGATCGACCCGGCAAGAAGCGAAATTAAACCTCTTATTGGCGCTTGCGAGATATCCGGGATTCGCATAATCATGATAACCGGTGACCATATTGATACAGCCAAAGCTGTTGCAGATGAAATTGGGATTGAAGGCGCAGCGTTAACAGGCGAAGAACTGGATGCTTTAGGTGATTCTGAATTTGAAAAGGTTGTTGAAACTGTCAACATTTATGCACGGGTGAATCCCAGTTTTAAAATGCGCATTGTCGATGCGCTTAAAAAGCACGGCCACATTGTCGCTATGACCGGCGATGGTGTTAATGATGCACCGGCCCTGAAAAAAGCCGATATCGGTATTGCTATGGGCATAACCGGCACAGATGTTGCTAAAGAATCTTCTGACATGGTTCTTTTAAACGATGATTTTGGCACGATTGTTCATGCTATTGAGGAAGGTCGGGGGATTTTCCATAATATCCGCAAGTTTGTCACTTATTTACTTTCGTGTAACATCGGGGAAGTACTGGTCGTGTTTTTCGGAATATTTATATTTCAAAAACTAATCTTATCAGCGACAATGTTACTTTGGATAAACGTCATCACAGACGGAATTCCGGCGATAGCGCTTGGCCTTGATCCGGCCGAGAAAGATATTTTAAAAAAGAGTGCCAAATCATTTCAGAAGGCAATCATTGAAAAGAGATTATGGGCCGATATGACGATTTTTGGAGTACTATTAACAGTAGCAGTTTTGGGAATTTACTTAATAGATTTGGATAGAGGTACACAGGTTGCCCAAGGGGCAGCTTTTACGGCAATAGTTTTTTTCGAGCTAATATATATTTTTATAATACGTTCAAGATATAAAACATCGTTCTTTTCTAACCCGAAACTACTCTTGGCAATTGCTATCGCCTTACTTCTGCAGGCATCGGTCGTTTATATTCCTTTCTTTGCGTCCCTTTTTGGTATTTTGCCAATCAGTATTTCCGACTGGCTTTATATTGCTTTATTTTCGGCAGTTATATGGATTACTTTTCGTATCATTCAACTATTTCTGGATAAAATTAATTTCATGGTACGAGCGACAACGCAGGCAC
>Ga0209542_10018910_pt1 | contig 11108 bp, 10 predicted proteins | sample RifCSPhighO2_01_FD_184028 | JGI IMG/M metagenome (GOLD analysis project Ga0209542, IMG submission 184028) | Soil microbial communities from Rifle, Colorado - Rifle CSP2_plank highO2_0.1 (SPAdes) (version 2) | ecosystem: Environmental > Terrestrial > Deep subsurface > Rock core/Sediment ...
TTTCAATCATATGGCGAGCGCTGACAGCGGTAGCCATATGATTGAAAGAATCTCTTTAATTTTGCTCATGTGCCGGGGGTGGGACTCGAACCCACACGTCCTTTCGGACATTTGATCTTAAGTCAAACGCGGCTACCAATTACGCCACCCCGACGTGCCTATAAATATACTCTGCTTGAGGCCACGGCGGGAGTTGCACCCGCCCAGTAACGGTTTTGCAGACCGTCGCGTTGCTACTTCGCCACGTGGCCAACGGAGCAAATATAGCACAGCTACTGCCTTGGAGAATCATTTTGTGTTGCCGCTGCTCTCGCCGCAATGGATATGAAAGGCGTTGACCTGTAATCAACAGACCATGGTGGAAGGTTCCAGTGGACGCGGTATCGTTAAGTCATTATCAACCTAATAACATCGCATGTTAGACCATAAAACATACATGACGGTTTCGACGGCCATTTTTGCTGTCGTTGCGATTGTGCATCTATTACGTGCGGTATACGGATGGGATCTTGTCATCGGTGGCTGGACTGCACCACTCTGGATTTCATGGCTCGGTCTTCTCGTCGCTGGGGTCCTCGCTTACAGCGGTTATACGCATCGCCGGTAGTTAAGAACGGGTGAGGTCATCAATACGCTGTCTGTTCTTCTCGCCGAAGTCGATTTCGAAATCAATGTTGGGTAAGAATTTGAGCGCCGCGCGCGACTTGATGTAGTCGCGGAAATCAGTGCGGTTACGTTTCGTGAAATGCAGTACGGACTCCTGAAACGATTCCGGCAACACGGTGAAATAAATCATCACGTTCTTGAGGTCGGGAGAGACATCGGCGCGGGTCACGGTCACGAGGGATTGGCCGTTGCTTTCGCGAGCGAAATAATCGGCAGCGAGATGCGCGAGGGTTTCGGCGACCTGAATTTGACGCTGAGAAGGCATATTATTCTGTGACGTTTTTAAAGCACTCCAAAGTATCGCCCTGCACAATGTTAAACGTCGCTTCTATTTGTGCGCCGAATTCTGTGCCGGTGTCCGCGCGGTCCACATCCTGTTTGTTGGTCTGAATATTCTTTATCTTTCCAAGGCCGACGACGGCGTTGCGTCGCATGACGCGTACCGCGGCTTTGCGGTCGAGGCGGCCTTCAGTCACGGAGCCCCCGATGACCTGCTCATCCTTTCTTGTTGAAAACTGTTTCAATACGCGAGCTTTGCCGATTATCTCTTCCACCTGCCGCTTCGGGCGGGTTGACTGAAGGATTTCTTCCAAGCGCTCGGTAAGTTTGTAGATAATACTGAACGTTTCAGTATTAATGCCCCGCTCCTGTGCGAGCGCCTGGGCGATAGGGTCGACTCCGACATTGAAGCCGATAACGACCGCCTTGTTTTCACCCGCAAGCGCAGTTTTAATATCGTTCTCCGAGATATCTCCGAGTCCGGATTGCACTATGGTCACCCGTGAATACTCATCCCCGAGTCGCGCGGTTTCGCCGATTATTGCTTCTAGCGAGCCGGTCATGTCGGCGCGGAGGATTACCGGCATAAAAAATTTCTGGGCGGCGTCTTCTTCGGAAATCTGCGCACGGATGACGCGCTCGGGTACCGCAAGCGCAGAGCGAGCGGCTTCCGCATCCCGCTTGCTCTTGAATGATTGGAATTCAGTACCCACATTCGGCAATTCGTCGAAGCCGACGATTCTGACGGGGCTCGAGAAGGTCGCCGAATTTATTTTCTTGCCGATATGGTTCTCCATAATCCGCACTGGAGCGAGTGATCGGCCTGCGAGAATTGTCATACCATTCTCGAGCGTACCCTCGGTAATGATGAGCGTCGCCGCAAGTCCGCGTTTTTGGTCGCGATTGGCTTCGATGATGTAACCCTTTGCGGGCACATCGGCGTGCGCCTTCAATTCATGGATTTCCGCAACGAGGAGAATGAGGTCGAGAAGTTCCTCGACTCCGGTACCGATTTTCGCAGAAACAGCTGCCCAGGGGACGTCTCCACCGAGCTTTTCGAGGAACACGTTTTGCTCCATGAGCGTTGCCTGTGTGCGATTTAAATCTGCATTTGGTTTGTCCATTTTGTTTATAGCGACTATGTATGGAATACCCGCTTCTCGTATCTGGGCGAGCGCCTCAAGAGTCTGCGCCTTCACACCATCGTCGGCGGCGACCACGAGGATTGCGATGTCGGCGACGTTGGCACCGCGTGCGCGTATGGTTGAAAATGCCGCATGTCCCGGGGTATCTATAAAAGTGATTTTCTTTTTCTCACCGTCCTTCGTGCGCTCGACTTCGTATGCCGCGACGTGCTGAGTGATTCCGCCTGCCTCGCGGTCGACCGTATTGGATTTACGGATGAAGTCGAGAAGGGTCGATTTACCGTGGTCTACATGCCCCATTACCACGACAATGGGCGGACGCTCTATAGATTGTGGTTTTGCTGAGTTCATACGCGGTGTTGATAGCCATAGGCAAGATGCAAGGAGTATACGCTCGATTAGCGAAGTATCAAATTTGGGGCACTTGCTACTTTCCGCTTGCGCGAACACAATGGCGAATATGTTTTTTGGCAGCAAACGAATCTATCTCGACTATGCGAGCGCGCCGCCGGTATTGCCTGTAGCGGAGCAAGCGATGCGTGAGGCGCACGCGCATTATGGGAATCCCGGGGCGATTCATCGCGAAGGTGTCGAGGCGAAACGCGTGCTTGAAGATGCGCGCGCGAGAGTCGCGTCGCTTCTCGGAGTGAAGCCGCGGGAAGTGGTCTTCACCTCGGGGCTTACGGAGTCGAACAATATTGCAATCCTCGGTCTCGCCCGTCGCTTGGCATGTCGAGGTAACGCCATGAAATCGACGCACTGGATTGTGAGCTCGATTGAGCATTCATCGGTACTCGAATGTTTTGGAGAAATCGAACGACTCGGAGGCATCGTTACACATATCGACCCGGATTCACGAGGTATTATTTCTCCTGAAGTTGTTGAACGAGCGCTTCGCCCTGAAACAATGCTCGTTTCTATCGGCTGGGGCAACAATGAGATAGGAACATTGCAGCCGCTCCGCGAGATTTCCCAATTGATTTCCGCACACGAGAAAGCTCACACATCCACGATATTACTGCATTCCGATGCGGGGCAGGCGCTTCTGTACAGTGCGACGCTCATGCACAGTCTCGGAGTTGATTTACTCAGCATCGGTTCAAACAAATTGTACGGCCCGCATGGCATCGGTGCGCTCTGCATAAGCAAACGAGCGGAAATTTCAGGTGTCATACTCGGAGGCAAACAAGAGCGGGGAATTCGTGCGGGCACGGAAAATATCGCGCTCGCCTCCGGCTTCGCCGCCGCGTTCGAAAAAATCGCGCTCGAACGTGAATCAGAATCAAAACGGCTCGGTGCTTTTCGGGATACGTTTGCACGTGACATTCAGAGTCGTATCGAGGGAGTATATATAAACGGCGACCTGCGTTTTACGATGCCGCATATGCTGAATATTTCAATTCCGGAAATAAACAGCGAATACGTGACGCTCGCGCTCGACAGCAAAGGCGTCTCCGTTTCTACCAAGAGTGCGTGTAGGGAAGGAGAGGAATCGCAATCCCATGTTGTCTACCAACTCGGTGATGTAAAGAATGCTGCGTCCTCCGTAGTTTTAACGAAGGAGGAGCGCGCACGAAATACGCTTCGTTTTTCACTCGGACGCGACACAAGGGCGGAAGCGCTTCGAAAAACAGCTGAAATTCTTGCGGACATTGTCCACCGCACGCCGCGGTAAAAGACGGAAAGCGAGGGGGTATACCCCATGAGATACCGCAAGCGAAGTGCCCTTCTGCGACTTCATATTTCGTGAAGAATATTCGATTCAGTTATACACCCTTGCCTTGTTATCTCACGGGGTATACTCGCCTTATGGACATGGAGCAATTGTCAAAATCCCAAATCGTATTGCTCACCCTTCTTGTGAGCTTTGTCACGTCGATTGCGACGGGCATCGTGACGGTCTCGCTTATGGACCAGGCACCGCCTGTAATTGCACAAACGGTCAATCGCGTAATCGAGCGTACCGTGGAAACTGTCACCCCCGCGAAAGCCGGTCAGGCCGCAGCGACCGTGGTGACGCAGGAGAAAACAGTAATCGTCAAAGAGCAGGATTTAATTTCTCAGGCAGTCGAACGTGTGTCTCCCTCAATCGTTCGTGTATATACGACGCAGGATACGCCGGTCTTTCTCGGTCTCGGTCTCGTGCTTGACGCATCGGGAACAATAATTACCGACAGCGGCGCTCTCGACGAGCGTTCTGAAGCGATGTTGGTACTCACGGATGATACTCATGTGCGCGCATTTGTCACAAAGCGCGACAAAGACATCGGAATCGCATTTCTCGATGCGGCGACATCTACGACTGAAAAAGCAATCATCTGGAAACCGGTTTCAATTGCGACCGGGCAGGCAGTTCTCGGCGAAGTCATTATCGCTCTGTCCGGAAAGACAGTCACGCGCATCGCAGACGGACTGGTCGCCGCCATTTTCCCGGCCACGGCCGGTTCTGCCACCGTCGTAGACACTACGATTACAGCAGATTCCATATTGAATGGAAGCCCTATCATGAACTCCGATGGAAGCATTGTCGGCGTAAGTACCTCCATCTCCCGTGCGTCTTCAGCCACAGGATTCATAGCGGCTTCAGTACTCCTCCCGCCGCCTGCAAGCCCGAAACGTCCGTAATCTCGGACAGGCGAGATTTTTCTTTTCTCGCGCGGCGTTCTTTGGTATAGTGGACTAAGAGAATTATTCTTATGACACCATTCAACAACTACACAACAAAAGCGAAAGAAGCGATTCACCGGGCTCATCAGCTCGCAGTCGAACGCGGACATAATCAGGTATCAACCCTGCATCTTTTTGCTGCGCTTTTGACGCAGGAAGAGACCATGGTGCTCCCGATGCTCGAACAAGTAGATATCGATGTCGCAAATCTCACCGACTCGGTTCTCGAACTCATCGAAGGAAATTCTGGCTCAACTGCGGTTTCGCCTTCTTTCCAGTTGTATCTCACACCGGAGCTTGTCCGCGTGTTTGAAGCCGCGCCGCGCATCGCCGCCTCTTTCAACGATCAGTTTGTTTCTCCGGAACATCTCGTGCTGGGTCTCGCAGAACATCCCGGGCCGGCAGCGGACATCCTTACGCGTTTCCGTATCGACCGCACGGCGCTCGCACGCGTACTCACTGATATCAAAGAAGGCAAAATCCGCGATGTCGAAACCCCCTCAAAGCCGCGCGCGCTTGCACGTTTTGCGCGCTCGCTTACCGATTTGGCTCGCGTGAACAAACTCGACCCTGTCATCGGACGGGATACAGAAATCACACGCGTGATACAGATTTTAAGTCGCCGCACCAAGAACAACCCGATTCTTATCGGCGAAGCGGGAGTCGGCAAAACAGCTGTCGCAGAAGGCCTCGCACAGCGTCTCGCTTCCGGCGATGTGCCTGAATCACTCCGCGGTAAAGAATTGGTTCAGCTCGACCTCGGCATTCTGATTGCCGGTACAAAATACCGCGGAGAATTTGAAGAGCGGTTGAAGGCAGTCATGAAAGAAGTGGAGCGTTCCGAGGGCAAAATAATTTTATTCATCGATGAGATGCACACCATCGTGGGAGCGGGTGCCGCCGAGGGCTCAATGGATGCATCAAACATGTTAAAGCCCGCACTCGCTCGCGGAGAGTTGCGCGTGATAGGCGCGACGACCCTCAAGGAATACCAGAAACACATCGAGCATGACCCTGCACTTACTCGCCGTTTTCAGCCAGTGTATGTAAATGAACCATCTGTGGACGACGCGGTGGCGATTCTCCGAGGGCTCAAGGAGCGATATGAGCTCTATCACGGCGTACGGATTACCGATGACGCCATTCTCTCTGCGGTTCAGCTTTCGACCCGCTATATAACCGAACGGTTCCTCCCGGACAAGGCAATCGACCTCATCGACGAGGCGTCTTCTGCGCTCCGGCTCAGTCTTGAGAACATGCCTCCGGTACTCGAAGAAGCACACCGCAAGGTGACACGCCTTGAAATTGAGCGTGAGGCATTGAAAAAAGAAGCGGCCGAAGGGGAAGGCAAAGCCCGCACACGGGTAAAATCAATCGAAAAAGAGGTGGCAGATTTGCGCGACTCTACCCGCGAGCTTGAGACGAAATGGAAGAACGAGAAAGACACACTCACCGAAATCAAGCGCGCAAAGGGCGAGCTTGAGAAAGCAAAGATGGATGCAGATGCCGCGGAAAACGCCGCCGACCTCACCAAAACCGCAGAACTCCGCTACGGTAAGATTCCTCTGCTTGAAAAAGAAATAGAAGTCGCGACGAAGCGCCTCAAGAAATTACAACAGACGCGCCGTGTGCTCAAAGAAGAAATCACCGAAGAAGACATCGCAGGTGTCGTATCACGTTGGACGGGCGTCCCGGTATCCCGCATGCTCGAAGAAGAAGCAGAGAAACTTTCGCGCATGGAAGAAGAGCTCAAAAAGCGCATCGTGGGTCAAAACGAAGCGGTGCAAAAGGTGGCAGACGCCATCAAGCGCAGTCGCGCGGGAATCTCAGATCCGAATCGCCCCGTCGGCTCATTCCTTTTCCTTGGCCCGACGGGTGTCGGCAAAACAGAGCTTACCCGTGCACTTGCGGAGTTCCTCTTCAACAGCGAAAAATCGCTCATCCGTGTCGACATGTCCGAATACATGGAAAAACACTCTGTTTCCAAAATGATTGGTTCGCCCCCGGGATACGTCGGCCATGACGAAGGAGGAGGATTGACCGAGCTTGTGCGACACCGCCCGTACTCGGTGATTCTCTTCGACGAAATCGAAAAAGCGCATCCGGAGGTATTCAATATCTTGCTGCAGGTGCTCGACAACGGTCGGCTCACCGACGCAAAAGGCCGTGTCGTCAATTTCAAAAACTCTGTCATCATCATGACCTCCAACATCGGCGCGGAACACATCGACCGCATGTCGAACCTCGGATTTGGTTCCGGAATCGGCACGACGGAAGGCGAGCGTTACGACTTGGTAAAAGGCAAAGTCATGGACTCGCTGAAAGAATTCTTCCGCCCGGAATTCCTCAACCGGTTGGATGAAGTTATTCTCTTCAACATCCTTTCTCGTGAAAGCGTGCACGACATCGTGCGCATGCAACTCAAAATCGTCGAGGAGCGACTCGCAGAGAAACACATTACGCTCAGTTTCAGTGATACTGCAATTGAACATCTTGCAAAAGAAGGCTACAGCACGCAGTACGGTGCTCGTCCGCTCAAACGTTTGATTCAGACAAAGATTCTGACCTCGGTTGCCAACATGATGGTCTCGAGAGGCATCATGGATGGTGGCAAGGTTGAGGTAGATGTGAAAGACGGAGAATTTACATTTGATGTCCGTAAAGGTCCGGAGCGCGCGCATGGTGCACGTGCCCGAGCCGCTGCGAGGGTTTGAACAAAAAAGGGCGGTAACATTCACCGCCCTTTTTCAAATGCTCGTCGCGAAGATCAAAAGCCGAAAAGTTCGAGGAATCGCGCGAACAGCGATTTGCGACGGTTGGCGCGGACGATTGCCGCGCTTTCTTCGAGCCCCGGCGGAACTTCTCCGCCTCGATACAGGTATCGCGTGCGCTGCAACATGACGTCTTCCGCTGTCATTCCGTGACCGATGGTTTCGATAGACATTTGGCGCCTCCGTTTGAAACAGCAGTGCGTACGATAGCACAGCTGATACATCGGACAACCCTCCAGCTGGACAGGATTCTCCTTTGCCTCTCGCCGTCGCGCAGGACTAAAATGCCCGTAGTACACTTGAGAAGTGGAAACGTACGATCCCGCAAAAGTTGGCCCTCGTATCTCGTGGGGGCGCTCGCATTCCGTCTACCATTATGGCGATAGCGAAGTGATACGGATTCCACGCATCGAAGCCTGGGTGTTGCGGGATCTCAAAGGGCGCTTAGAGCGAGACATGTTAGTGTGCAAAAGGTATCTCGGCGAGTACATGCTCGACACGCGAATTGTGCGACATCCGGATAACGGCGCAATTGCGACAATCCAGCCATATGCGGCCGGCCACTATCTCTCGAAAGAGGATATGCGCGACATGGAGATAAAGAGGCAGTTCAAGGATTTTTTAGCACGACTTGATTTAATGATCCGAGATGGTCATGAGACGATTGATTTGATGGGACAAGGCGGAGTGCTTCAAAGGAAACTAAGCAACATTATGGTGCTCGATGACAAGAAATTGCGGCTTTTTGATGCCGTGATTGCAGACACATTTGGCCTTCGATTTGGACATTGGCTATTCAATTTCGGAAAGAAATATCTACTGTTGCGGCGACAGAATTCGACGATCCAGTATTTGCTCGCCTAGGGTCGGGCAGGTTCTATAGCGACGACACGTTTGGCGTCACAAGGATTGTTTAGTGAAGTGTATACGTATACACCTGATGACGGAGCGGTCAATGGACATATGTGGTAAAATGTTCGCATGGCGCGGAAATGGAGTAAGAGAGAGGAGCGTACTCATCGCGAACAACTCAAACGGTTATATGTTCGCGAGAATAAGACTATTACGGAAGTAGGAAAAATCCTGAATTTGGCAGACTCGAGCATCTTTGACCGCCTACGCAGACTCGGAATACCCACAGTACGTACTCGTAAAATTAGATTCAACAACCGTCGCAATGATATCGTGATTCCTTCCAATCGATCTGATGAATTGGCAGAATTCTTTGGAATAATGCTTGGCGACGGGTGTCTCACTCATTATCAGGTGTCGGTCACTTTGGGATCGAAAGAGATAGCTTATGCAAAATATGTGCAAGGGTTGCTTCAGCGAATATTCGGAGGGCAGCCGAGGATAGCCGTTCTCTCACGAGGTCATACGGTTGTGTATTTGGGTTCGACTCTCGCGACCGGCTGGCTCATGAGGGAGGGGCTTGTCAGAAATAAGGTGAAGTCGCAAGTCGATGTTCCACAATGGATATACAAAAGTGAATCGTATATGGAGTCATTTCTAAGGGGATTTTTTGATACAGACGGTTCGATATATAAACTGCGCTTTGGTGTTCAGATATCTTTTACGAATCACTCACTACCCATACTGCATTCTTTACACAGAATGCTCAAGGCGCTAGGATACAAGGCGTCGACGGTGAGCGCGTATCGTGTCTACCTAACAAGGATTCCAGATGTGAAAAGATTTTTTACATCTGTAAAACCAGGTAATCCGAAGCATCAGCGTCGATTTCGAGATATTATGCGCCGGTCGTATAGTGGCAATTACACGAGGCTGTAAACCTCGCGCCTCCGGGCTTCGCAGGTTCGAGTCCTGCCCGGCGCACCAGAATAGAACTCAAAGGTTTTGAAGAAGCCAAAAGGTGGGACGCGCGAAGCGCGTCCCACTGATTTCCCCTCATTTTTCCAAACGAATTCAGAATTTTTGGCGCGCACTAATTTGTTTTGGAGGAGGAGGTTCGAGCCAAAGATTTCTTTGGCAACAACCTTTTTAGCAAAAAAGTTGTTATCAGAAGCAATTTTGTCCATAGTTTGTGCCTCTTTTACCCAGTTTTGAAAAGGTTCGAGCCAATCATTCTGCTTGTGTGAAATATTAGTGATTTCTTCTTCGAGCGACTTCTTTTGCAAAATCAATTTTCCTTTTTCAACACGATAAATTTCCTTTTCAATATCTTGGTCGAGATAACCAGAAAGAAGTCGCTCTAACCTTTTCGACAAAGAAGAAATCTTTTCCTCTTTCTCTTTCACGCAAGCAGTCAAAGACTGGGCGGAATTTTGAATATCTTTGTTTGCCATTTTCAATAATTCTTCCGCCCAGTCTTTGGGCAAAGAAACTTTTTGTATTAGAGATGATAACTGGCGATCCAATTCTTTTTCTCTAACGGCAGATTCGGGACACTTCATATCCTTTCGTTTTTTTGTGCAGTGATAGTAGATATACTCGTGAACATTACCATTTTTCTGCCGTTTGAATTTATGTTCGCCAGTTATCATCATTCCGCAAGAAGCACAGGAAATGAGACCGCAATATGGTTGAGGTTCATTTTTAGATTTTCGTTCTGGCTGACCACGAAACTTCAACATTTCCTGTGCTTCATCAAAAAGTTTCTTTGAAATGATTGGCTCGTGTTTGCCTTCGTGTAATTCTTTCGCATAGTTAAATAATCCGACATAGAACGGATTAGCAAGAATGTAAGCCGTTCTGGTTTTTGAGATTCTCTTTCCGGAACGCGTAGATATTCCGTTCTTCGCCAAAAAATTTGCGATGTCTTCCAGTCGTTGATTACCTTTCGCGTATCGTTCAAAAGCCAAGCGGATAACTTTCGCTTTTTTCTTTTCAACCACAATCGTCTTTGTTCTCGAATCGTTGATATAACCGATTGGCGCTTGGCTTGGAAATATTCCCATTCGTACTTTTTGGCGAAGCCCGCGTTTCGTATTTTCGGAAAGAGAATCTACATAGTATTTGCTTTGTACAAAGGCCATAGACAGCGAGAATTTGCCCTGTGGCGTGTTTTCAAACCAGTGACTAGGGAATTTGAGGCTCGCAAGGTTTCCGATGTCGAGAAAGTAGACAATCTGTCCGCCGTCCACAGAATTGCGCGCCAGACGATCGGGGTGCCAACTGATAATCCCAGACACTTCGCCTTTCTCTATTCGTCTCATCATTTCGCCAAAAATGGGACGACCTGGAATTTTAGCGGTACGCTTTTCCACAAACTCCTCTACGATTTCTAACCTTTCATTTTTGGCGAAAGCGCGCAATTCCGTAATTTGCGCATCAATGCTCAAAACTTGCTTGTCCTCGACATCGGTGCTCTTGCGAGCATACAAAAAGAATTTTTGTGACATATAGGGATTATAGCAAAAATTCTTTTTGTATTGCAAAGCAAATACTATGAGTCAAAATTGCATTCTGATACGAACCTCCTCCTCCAAAACAAATTAGTGCGCGCAAGCGCGCCAAAAATTCTGAATTCGTTTGGAAAAATGAGGGGAAATCAGTGGGACGCGCTTCGCGCGTCCCACCTTTTGGCTTCTTCAAAACCTTTGAGTTCTATTCTGGTGCG
>Ga0209542_10018911_pt1 | contig 11107 bp, 10 predicted proteins | sample RifCSPhighO2_01_FD_184028 | JGI IMG/M metagenome (GOLD analysis project Ga0209542, IMG submission 184028) | Soil microbial communities from Rifle, Colorado - Rifle CSP2_plank highO2_0.1 (SPAdes) (version 2) | ecosystem: Environmental > Terrestrial > Deep subsurface > Rock core/Sediment ...
CAATCCCCGTCCCTCCAGACGCTCGCGCAATGCCGCCAGCCCCTCGGTTATTTCCTTGCCGGTGATGCCCAGAATAGCTGCCATCGCTTTCTCTGCCATGGGCTCGCCGTGGACAAAAAGGATGCTTTCAATGGCGTTTGCCGCATCTTGGGACTTTTTCTCGTTCATAGCGCTTTCCGTATGCGAATATCTGAAAACGGCGTATCCTGCCGCAGGTCAATGAATTTATCTTTCGCAAGTTCCAGCAAGGCCAGAAAGCTCACCACGATTTCCATTTTTTCTTTTGCTCCCTGCACGATTTCCGAAAATCCGCGCTCCACCGCGTCGTGCAGAATGCGGCGGATATGGTTGATCCGATCCTCTAGGGAGATGATGCGCTGTACCTTTTCCTCCGCAAGTTTTTCCGGCTTGGAAATGAGCGCTACCACGCCCCGAAACGCGCGGGCGAGCACGCCCGCCTCTATCTCCGGCGGCGGATAAAAAACCGGAGCCATGCCGTGATACGCGTCGCGGCCGTACATGCGCCTGCCAAATCCCTCAATCTCTTTGATCCGACGCGCCGCTTCGCGCAAACGCTGTAACACGCGCAAGCGTTCTTCCAATTCCGCAATGGACTGCTCTTCTTCCGCAGGCACGGCAAGCCCGGGCAGAAGCGAGCGCGACTTGATCAGTATGAGCTGTACCGCCACCACCAGAAATCCGGCGAGCTCTTCGGGATCGGGAGCAGAAAGCGTTCTCACGTATGCCAAGTATTCCTCGGCCACGCGGGCCAGCGAAATTTCTGAAATCGCGATCTTTTCTTTTTCAATAAGATCGAGTAAAAGCTCTAAAGGCCCTTCAAATTTTTCTTGGCGTATGTGGTATGCCACGTCTCTATAGTAGGCCATTCCCGCGAAAATGCATAGTCAACTTTTCCCTGACTGCTGAAATAAAAAAGCGCCTCCGGTCGTTGCCGACGCGAAGACGCATAGGGGACTAAAATCCCGCCCTTACCGACACCGGCGGCGTCGGCTTGCCGGCAAACCGCAGAAGCCAGTTCCACCAGCGATACCGCACCAGAAAGCGGGTGCAGTGCGGCCACGCCTGCTCCTCCGCGAGAAAAAAAGCCGGGAGAAACATGAGGAGGCCGATGACTTTTATGACCCCCATCTCATCGCCAAAAAAGAGCGTACCTGCCACGGAAGCCGTTGCCAAATATATCGGCAAAGATGGCAGATCTTTTATTGCGATGGGCGCCCGCGCCTGAAATGCGCGCAAGCGCGACCACCACCAGACGACGTTACAGAGGCCAACGGCAATGATGATCCCTATCAGCGTGGGCGCAAGCACGTCGCGCCTGACATCTTCGCCTCCCGCGAAGCCAAGCAACATGCACAGCATCATACTTGCTCCGCCCCAGAAAAGCATCTGCCCCGGGTGAAGCGGCGGCAAGGCGCGCGCATCGCCCCACTTGGCAATCTGTTTGGGGATGACTCGCATGAGGGTAGCAAATGCCAAAGTCCCGAGAGACCAGGCAATCCACACGTGCTCCCCTCCCTTGCCGAGCGCAGGAACGGTAACGCATACCGCGCCTGCAAGCCCAAGCGCAACGCCCATCCATTGGCGGACTCCTACCCGCTCACTGAAGCTCCAGCGCCCGATGAACGTCGTGGGCAGGATGACGAGCGCGTTACCCACAAACGTATTCGCCCCCATGTCAGCTCCGGCCCGCAAAGCGGCAAAAGCGCAGAATGTTGCTCCAAACATAACCAGGCCGGATGCAAGCGACCCCATCAGATACCCGTCAGGCACATACACGGGCTTTCTCTGTCTGATGACGATAAGAAAACCCGCGATCATCATTACGGCTCCCGTGATGCCGGTCGCCAGAATGATATGCCACAAGGTCGGGCTCTGCCTGCCGACAATACCCTGCCCTATTTTCATGAGTGCCATGAAAAAACCTTCGTTCAAGGCCCAAAGAATCCACTCCATTGCTCATCCTCCTCGTATGAGAAACCTAAGGTGCTACCTACTGTTTATCATATCACAAAACACAGAGACATGCAATCGTGTCTTAACCCCTTACATTCATCGGCAGTTCCATCCAAAACGTACTCCCCTTGTTGATACCTTCGGAGTGCGCGCCGACATTGCCCCCGTGATCCTGGATGACGCGCTTGGCAAAATAAATACCGATACCCATGCCGTTGGGGTCGTGCTGTTTTGCCTCCTCCGTACGGCTGAATTTGCCGAACAATTTCCAGATGTCCTCTTTTTTAATGCCCATGCCGCTATCACGCACTTCCAGACGCGCCCACTTGCCGTCCGGCCCTTGCATGGGCGACAGCGTCACGCGCACCTCGCCCGTGTCCGTATATTTGACCGCATTATCCACATAATTCACCACCGCTTCCCGCAGTTTGTCAGCGTCAAAGACAAAAGACGCCGACCCAAGTTTATTTTCAAACACGAGTACAACGCCTTTTTTCTCCGCGCTTGCCTTGAACTTATCAATCACTTCCGTCACCATCGCCGAAAAATCATGCGCCGCATATTCGTATTTTATTTTCCCCGACTCAATGCGCGACAAATCAAGCAAACTCGCCACCAATTTTATCAATTGATCGGTCGAGAATTGCACCTTGCCCAGCGCCTCCTTTGCCCCTGCCGAGATACCGTCAATCGTCCCCTCAAGCATAAGCGACACATATCCCTTGATGATCGTCAGCGGCCCCCGCAACTGGTGCCCCGCCATCCCCACAAACTCCGATTTCAACACATCCAACTCCTTCAACCGCTCGTTCAGACGCCCCAACTCCTCCCTCTGCTCCACTTCCCGCCGAACACTACGAATGAGAAAAATACTAAAAATAAAAACCAGGACGAAGATCGCTATCCTAAAGATGAGTTCGGAAAAACCTTGCGTAGCAAGTACCTCAAACAGTGTTACTACCGCCAAGATGAATGCAAGGACCTCGGTTGCAATTACTTTGGATCCGAATATGTGATGTCTTAAAACCGCATATGCGCTCAATACGGCGAAAGGAAAAGTGAATACTGCGCTAAGAGGCAAAAATGTAAAGTTTTCAAAAAAAGCCGGTAGGATGAAGTTGAGCGGAATGATCAATCCAAACATCAGAAGCGTCCCAACAAGCATCATTTCTAACTGTTCGCGCTCCTCGCGTGATCCTCGCATTAATTTCCTGAGCAGGATGTACAGAGCGCCTCCTACCAGTCCCATCGAAACGAGGCCAAAAAGAATAAGGCCAGGCCCTTTCGTGTTTTCCGGCACACCCGCAGGAGAAAAACCAGTGACCTCGGAGGACACGAGTGGCGTAAGCGTCATGAGTGCTGTTAAGAGAACGACGGGAACGAGGCCAAATATGTATTTTTTTGAGAAAAACACACGCTCTGCCGCAAAGACATAAAAGAGTTGGAAGATTGCAAAGGACTGCAATACGGCAAAGAAAAAGACCATGCGCAATGACCAAAGAGCAAAGAGAGGATTATGGGTCTGATAATGAAGATAGTTTGCGATACCCCAGAGAATGGTCACCACGCAAAATCCAAGGAATGTTTTGTTGGTTATACTCTTTCTATTGTTCAGGAATACGACAAAACCCAGGATACCCGTCGACGCAATCGCAACACCAACGGAAAATAAATCAAGATTTTGCAAGGACCAGTTCATGTAGAAGATTTGTCTGTGAGCTAATTTTTTACGATAAAATTCTCCAGAGGAAACCTTGAAGTACGCGCAGATGGCTCACCATCATATCCCATCCGAAACATGATAGCCACACTCTCATGCTCTACGTCAAAAATCTTCTGTACTATTTTGTAGTGCTTTTGCACCTGCGCTATATGCTCAGTACTAAATCGCTTTGAAGCACCCCCATCAATCGCCTGCATGAAGAACAGAACACCCGTAAGAGGTTGAAATGCGAGCCCATGTTTGGTAGCTGTAAGCCAGATGCGCTGAAGCGCTCTCCCGATATTTATATAATCTAGATCATATTTGGTTTCCGTCATAAGAACGCCCATCGCAGAGGCTGCCTGATAGACATTCTGGTTTCCTTTTTTAATCAGCGTGGAAAATCCTATTGTATTCAAAAAGGAGACAAGTGGCCAAGATTGGAACATCCTAAACAAAAAATGGGCCGGAGGCGGAAGTTCAAGGGTATCAATATAAAATCCGGGATTCCTTTCATCCTTACTTTTTGTCCATGTAAGATGTTCAAATAAGAAATGATGCAGGGCACGATTTTCAAACACAATCTTTTCATTCAGCGCACCTACTTCCGCCAACCGCATAATCGCAACCGGATCTTCTGTCAGCTTCAGCTTCACTTCACCGATACCCGTTATACTCTGCGCAATTCTTTCCCGATGCTCGGATAACAAGGGAATTTTTTTATACGGTTTCCTATTGGTACAACGCTGGGCAATATATGGAAAAAGTCCGCTTTCATCTTGTTCCTCAGCCGCAGTGAAATGAAATCTACTTATAAGCTTAGGATTTGCGTTTTCAGGAAAAAGCTCAAGACGCGCATGATGGCCCAAGGCAACGGCGGCAATAAAAATATTCTCGATGAGACAGCCGTGACTAACGAGATGAGAGCGTTGGTTATGGTTATATACAGAAGTATCACGCTGTGCATTGTTAAAAATATCGACCTTATTGCCGTCAATGCTAAATAACCATGGTTGAGAATTTTCTCCCGATGGTGCAGAAATCCCCGCTTGAAGAATTTGCCGGATGCCTTCGCTCATAGCTCTACAGTACTATAGTTCCTTTCTAACAAGCAATGCTGCCCTTTGGGCGGAAAATTATCTGTGGATAACTATTGTTGCTGATCTTTGACAGCTTATCTATGCTATTTCTAATACTGATCACGTATGGTATCCATGCGCACATATCAGCGGTGTGGTTCTTTGAAAGGATAGTCAATAGACACCGCAGTTTCTGATCTGAGCAGGCGGGGTTTTTTCAAGGGTATCGGCGCAATCGCACTCGGCGGCAGTGCCGCTCTACTGCTGAAACCACAAACCGCACAGGCGGCTATGCCGTGGCACGGATATACTCACGCACAACGCAATAGCTGATCCTCAATCGCACAAGCCAGATTTTGCATTCAAGACAATGAGGGAAATCACTCGCAATCTGCTCACTTTTTTAGCCCCACTTCACGCCAAGGAACCAATTTTCATGCCCTACTTCTTGATGAGACGCTACCTTCATTTTTGCCGAAAACCTTTTATCTTCAACGGCCCCACAGATTTCATTGCTTCTTTATATTCCCTAAAAGGCGGTATGCCGTATTCTTTTCTCCTCTTGTCTAGAGTTTTAAAATCTTTAATCGGCCGATAGGTAAATACCTTTTTTATTCACATAAAATTGTGTACCAAATAACTGTGCCCTCTTGGTATTAACAAGTATCCTGTCCGTAAGAAATGCGATATTTTCTCGAGAGATAATGTGAGGATTGCGCTGATAAATTTCCTGCATAAGCGCCAAGCATTTCTTTTGAAACCTCACATTGTGGTCTGCATGTTGAATGATGAGCCATGCATTGCGGCTTGCCTTTTCTCCGACTAAGTCAATAGTGGGCCAGCCGTATTTTGCTATAATCTTTTTGAGCCGCTCCGTATTCTCCACGAGGAATATCTACCTCTACGGCGCATGCTGCTGCGAAAATCTCCGGGGAGATATCTTCCGAAGCATACCAACTATGGCATCTGAAATCAAGAGGCCCGTTCGATCCTCCAACCAATACCATTGACCATTAGGGTTTATCTCTAAAAAGTAGGTCTTGCCGTCTCTGCCTACCACGAAGTCAAGTGCGCCAAACGAGAGGCGGAGCTTGCGGAGTAACCAAAAACAGAAAGCAGAGATCCTCTCGGGTAGAACGGTCGGTGAATAGGAAAGTTTATCCATCAACTCAGGATATCTCCAATCAACGGCATGAGATATATCTACCAACGGCTCAATCTTGACGGGGAAAATTTCATCCCCAACCACGGTGATCCTCAATTCATATGCTTTTTCAACGAACTCCTGAAGAAGCGATGGTGTATGTTTTACCAGGTCGAGGTTCTCAAGGTGCCGATTGGTCACCAACGTTGCTGGAATACTAAACGATTTTTCACCATAATCGAGAAGTTCGCCTTGTATCGCCTTGAAGACGATCCTGCCCCCACACTCGTTGAAAAACTCTTCCACCCTCTCCGGATTATTTGTGATAATCGTTTTTGGTACTCTGAACCCCGCTTCTCTCGCAAGAAAAAGTTGATAAACCTTTTTTCTTGCGGCATTCAGATAAGTCGGATTATTCAGCCAAAAGGCATCCGGCATACTCATCCATAAACCCTCCAATAAATTCATAATCTCCTCTTCCGCATACATTCTCTGCACCGGGTCTTTAAGCTTGAGATGGAGGGAATTCGGACGCCGATACCATACGCTTTTTATATCTGCCAATGACACTATACCGTCTGCACCAGTAATCTCAAACCCAAATAGGTTTTTACTGGTGCAGAAATTGAGTTGTAATTCGCCATCTGCGAATATATCGGCATCAAATCGAAATACTCTTTGATTTTGTTGCCGTAACTTCGAGATTACTACATCCGTGTGTTGACCATCTTTCGAATTAGTGAGAACCAAAATTACATTGTCCACTTTTCCGACTCCTTAAAGTTATCAAGGCACTAAACCACACTCATCACTATAGAAGTGATACTCCTGCATTTGTTAATTGTCAATGTCATGTATCCGTCCACCACCTCTGCACTCTTCTTTTACGATTGCCCCCTCACCCACTTTTGCTTGCCGCCGGGCTTGAAGTGTTTGGGATCCTGATACGGCCATAAAATGATTTTAGGCGCTATTTTTCGCTGGATACTTTCGTTTGCCCAAAAATCCCGCCATTCCGAATTTTCTTTGTTGAGCCATGTAATAATCGCGTCATAGGATTTTTGCCGCAATACATCGCTCTCTTGCGCCGTTGGCCGCAATTCTATATTGATCTCAAAATATTGATTTTGCTCCTCGTTATATCCCACATGCATGCTAAACTTTCCGGTCAATGATTTCTGAAGCTCTGCATCTTCCAACGCCTTGCGGATACTCTCTGGAAATACGTTGACGCTATAAATGTTCACGGTAAAATCTGTACGCTCTGCCACATAGACAAAGGGTAGATGCCAAACCGTATCGCTGATTCCTACTTTCTTTGCCTCCTGCACCAGATCAATACCGTGCCGCGCATAAATATCGGCAAACTCCCGGAGCGTGTATACATTGCCGCGATCTTTAAGATCATAGCGCATGAGCGGCAAACCGCCGCGTCCGGAGCAAAGCAGGTGCCCGTCTATCTGCTCGAAGAAGTAGAGTTCGGGAATGAATTGCGTCAGCGTCGGTAGGCGACTTGTCTCGGAAAATATGTCGCCGTACAGCGCCGCATCTTTTACGGCAAAGCGCCGCGCAAGGATAGAGAGCGGTGTCTCATGGGACATAGTGCCTAAATCCGCAGTGCCATAATGATTGATAGTCCCACGATAGATATCGCGCACACCGCCTTTTTGTTTGATGTAATCCCGATACCCCTCTGTAAATCCCTCTGCCGCAAAAAAATACTTCATAGAATACCGAGACCATTCGATGCCTGCATCTATGCCATCGTCAATGAGATCTTTCACGAGCGGCGCATACCCACCAAGAATTATCTGATCGAAACGGTGTGCAAGTCCCTTGATGGCTTTCAGTGTTTCAATCTTATCCGCTCCTGGTGTAATAATGGTAAGCGGGTAATCGCCCTTATCAGATAGATATTTGACCGCCTGATATGAAAACATACCGCCTATCCAAACGCCGAGCGCAAAACAATCAATGAAAAGCGTTGATTTTTTATCAATCCCGAAATAATCAACAAAAACGAGCTCTGCGGTAAGGGCAAATTGCTCGTCCTGAAAGCGCGTTCTGGGAAAATAGAACGGCTCGCCTGTTGACCCTGACGTAGATGCGATGGTCCACTGTCCTTCGGAGAATTTCTCATCCCAACACAGCGCTTCAAGCGGATAGGACAGGAGATAATTTTGTTTGTCCGTGATTGGCACGCGCTTGAAATCCTCTATGGTCTTTACTGACTTCGCATCAAAATCCCTCTTTTCCAGAAAATCCTTGTACGCCGGTACGCGGTCTGCCATCTCCCAGAACAACTTTAGCGCATCTTTTTCCCCCCGTTGCATCCAATACTCCTCCGGATTTCCTTTCAACTCTCTCAATAAACCTGGAGCGTTCTTCTTAAATTTTTCCACAATCGGCATGATGAATATGTTATTAGACATACTGCTTAAAGATTTTTACGACATTCCTGCTCCAAATTTAGCCGGTGCTTAAGCCATCCCAATGCCACTAAGGCACTCGATGTAATCTTTAAGCAGTATATCTATTCTACACATGCAGGACCTCGTCTATTTTTTTTGCAAATCTGCGGGCCACGGCTACGCGCTTTTTCCTGCGGGGCTTTGAATCGTAGCTGGGTTCCAATTTTTCGTCCAGCGATATGATCGCGCGGTTGCTGACGAGTGGCTGGCCAGTTAGAATTTTCCTCGAACAATATGCGAGGGCACAGGCATTGAGCAAAGCGGACCCGCCGAGTTGAGGCCAAGTTACGATCGTCTTCCCGATCTCTGCAAGCGATTCCTGCATGCGCAGGGGTACGTTCTCGGGTCCAACATGTCGCGCGACAGTAAATCCCGCCTTCATCTTTGGCAATGCATTCAGTTCTTCGTAGGATACCTTACCAAGTCGCCCATGGAAAATCGGGGTCTTCGGATACAGATCATACCGTTCGATGTCTACCACCGCATTATCTCCATCGTCAGTTCCCATTATCACGGGGATGCCCAATCTTTTTGCATATTCTCGGACGCGGTGTTTTATCGCGAGATTATCAATCTCCTCAATGATGACATTCGCCTTTGGCGGCCCCTCAAAAAATTTCTTCATATTCTGATCGGTCAGCCCTTCAGGAAAGAGATCTATCCTGGCATACGGATTGAGCGCATATATCTGCCGCGCCGTCATTTCGGCTTTTGAGACGCCCAGTGATTCCACGCCCGCGCGGATACGGTTGGTATTGGAAAGCGCCAGCCGATCATAGTCCGCGAGCCGCATATGCCTGCCACCGCCAGAAAGTACTATCGCCAAAGCCACACTATTGCCGACGGAAAGACCCGCGATGCCGATAACGGAATTATAAAATTTCTTTTGTTCGTCCGCAGTGATCAGATTGCGATTGCGCGCCGTGCGCACCATCTGGAACTCTTTGTCTTCAAGGATATGTGATAGCGCGGAGAGCCATGGGAAATACACCCACCGTCCGCTCTGCCAAAGCGATTTTTTCTTCCGAAGATTCGTAAAATATGCCTGAAACTTCTCCTCAAACCCATGGGCGTATACGATTCCAGGATTCAGAATACCAAAATACTCGCGCATCTGTTCCTCATAATCATCGCTCACGTGCCTGATAGCATGCCCCCGTATGAGACGCGAAAGCCGCTGCCGATCCCCTTGTTTTTCCGCATTGAAAATCTGCGGCAAAGAAGATGCCATCACTTGGGACTTCTCATATAATGCGCGTTCGAGATCCATTAAGTATTTCCGTTAAAATATTTCTCGGCAAATTCGTCGGCGACCATGTGCGTGGGACGGCGAGTCCGCCGAGCGGCGGCAAAAATATTCTCAAGGTTTTTTCGTATGCGCAGGACGCGCCGCAGGACGCGCTTTGCGTCAAAATCATGGTGTTCATACTCGTCGACAACCGAAATGAGGCCGCCGGCGTTTACCACATAGTCAGGCGCGTACAAAATCCCGCGTCTGTGCAAAATATCGCCTGCTTTTCGGTCTTCTAATTGGCTATTGGCGCCACCTACGACAATGCGCGCCGCGACTTCTCCCGCCTTTTTTCTGGTGATTGAACGACTCACCGCACACGGAGAAAAAACATCAACTTTCTCGCGGTAAATATCAGCCGCCCTGACGGCTTGGACCCTAGGAAACACCCGGATAATGGCGCTGACTTGCGATCGGTTAGTGTCGGCAATGACGATTCGCTTGCTTTCCTTATATAGGAGACGCACCAATGCGCCACCTATCTTACCGACACCTTGAATAGCGAATGTCCGTCCCGCTATATCATCGCTTCCAAATACTTCTTTCAAAGATGCCTTGATGCCATGCAGAATACCAAATGCCGTGGACTGCGTTACGTTTCCTTTCATCCCTACCATATATTTACTCGCCCGACGCATGACGGCGAGATCATCTTGATTAAGTCCGACATCCGTACCGGTGACAAAACGTCCGGAAAGATAATTCACCCGTTCAGCATATGCTTTCAACAGCATAGACCGCCTACCATTCAGATGCGCAGGCATCATAAGCACCGCCTTGGCGCCGCCATAGGGCAATCCCGCCATCGCGAGTTTGTACGACATCGTGCGTGCAAGGCCGAGCGCGTCACGCAGTGCCGCCATCTCCGAGGGATATTTCCAAAAACGAGTCGCGCCAAATGACGGCCGTTCAGTGGACCCGCGATGCACCGCTATAAACCCGCGCAAACCAGATTTTGAATCATGGATGAATGTGGCGGATTGATGGTGGTCGAATTCCGGCAGTTTTTCAATTACCATGTCTGACATAATCGGTTTTATCAGTGTATAAAAACACAAGACCCCTCTTTCAAGAGGGGTCTTTTTCGCACACTTTTTTACCCGCGAGTTCACACATTATTCCGCCCTGCATCATCATCCGACCGCACACACCCTGCCAGCGCCTATTCAGCGCCATGCCGCCATACATATTCGGTCCTCCGCAGTAGTTCGTCATCTTTGAATTATAGCACCTACAGGAATACTTGTCAAATCGCTCCCTGCCTTGGCGCTTATCGCTATATATGCGCATCATACCGATCCGCACAAAAAACGCAACCACATCCCCTATCCGAAGGCTGGAGAGAGGCCGCCGGGAACTGGGCGGCGCTGGGCTGATTCTTTTTCCGGCGCGCTGAATGTTTTTTTGAATGCAGAGGCGAGTTCCTTGCTCTCAATCACGACGGCG
>Ga0209542_10018912_pt1 | contig 11107 bp, 10 predicted proteins | sample RifCSPhighO2_01_FD_184028 | JGI IMG/M metagenome (GOLD analysis project Ga0209542, IMG submission 184028) | Soil microbial communities from Rifle, Colorado - Rifle CSP2_plank highO2_0.1 (SPAdes) (version 2) | ecosystem: Environmental > Terrestrial > Deep subsurface > Rock core/Sediment ...
CGACGATGGTGTCATGAATGGAGAAGCCGAGAATGGCCAGAAGTGCGGTAACGAAAAGAATATCCACTTCCCCACCATTGTAGTATGTCCAGATAGCGTAAAAGCCGGTTGGCACAATAATGTCATGCACAAGCGTACCCACGGCAATTAAGCCATATTTCCAAGAAGCCACCGGCAGAGAGACCTTGCGAAAGGCAAAGGTGATGTAGAGCACAATGAGTAAGATAACGAGGGTTACTCCCCACAAAGCCTTGCGCTTAAGTTCGGAACCGATAACCGGACCGATGGAATCAAAACTTTTTTCGGTCATAATGTATTTTCCATTTGCCGAAAGGGCCGAAAGCACAGCTACACGCTCTTCCGGCTTAAGGTCGCGAGCGCGTAAAACTATGCCGTTATTGTCCGTCTCTTGTAAAACTGTTTGGCCCAAATCTAATTTATTAAGCTCGAGATTAAGCAAGGCAGAGGTGGGGCGCTCTTTGGTGTAAGAAACTTCTAGAATACTACCGCCGGTAAAATCGATGCCGTAATGTAGGCCAAAGTATGCGGCACTTGCGATGGCCATAATAATTAAAGCGAGTGTCAAAATGGTGAACAGTTTGTAGTTTTTTGCGATAAACATGAAATTAAGTTAAAGGTTAAAAATCAAAAGTCAGAAGTACAGGTCAAACGTTTTAAACTTTTTATTTTTCAGTTGTAATTTTGCCTTTTGCATTTTGACTTTTTATTTATTTTCCAAGGCCGTTACTGAACAAGAATTTCATTATCGAATTATCTTTGACATCGAGAGCAAAAAGGGATGTGCGTGTCACGCTAATGGCGGTGAACATTGATACCAAAACACCGAGGCCGAATGTCAGGGCAAAGCCTTTGACCAAGCTAGTGCCGATCCAGAAGAGTACGCTCGCGGTAATGAGGCTCGAGATGTTGGAGTCGCGGATAGACGGCCATGCACGCGAGAATCCTGCGTGTAAGGCTTTATCAATCGGTAAGCCTTTCCCCAGCTCTTCTTTGGTGCGTTCGAAAATTAGAATATTCGCGTCTACGGCCATACCAATAGAAAGAATAAATCCGGCGATACCAGCCGAGGTCAACACCACGCCGAGTTTGAAAATAGAAAGCGAAATAACAACATAAAGACAGAGTGCGACAATGGCAATTACTCCTGGCAAGCGATACCAAAAAAGCAGGAAGAGTGCCAGGGCAATGAATCCGTAAAGTCCTGCCATGAGCCCTGCTTGCAAAGCATCCGCACCGAGCGATGCGCCGATTTTTTGCGTGGAGACGAGAGTAATCGGCACGGGCAAAGCACCGGAATTCAAACGACCAACGAGAAGCTTGGCCTCTTGTGGTGCAAAACCATTACTACCTCCGCTAATCTGGGCGCTGCCAGTGGTAATTTCTTCTTGCACAATCGGCTCGGAAATAGGTACGCCGTCTAGAAATATGGAAACAATTTTGTCGATATTCGCTTTGGTGATATCGGCAAACAATTTCGTGCCCTCGGCATTAAAAGTAAGTAATACTACGGCCCGTCCGGTAGTCTGGTCGAAATTAAGCGCAGCTTTTTCAAGGTAACGTCCGGTAAGTGGTGTGCGAGTATAGAGTTTTTCCATGGTGGCGGCATCTACGCCAGAAAGAGTACTCGAAGCAGATACGCCGAGCGTTTTTCTATACTCATCGAGGATTTTTACCCGCTCTGCATCTGGCTTGGGTAAACGAAAATCGAGTTGTGGCGTAGCGCCGATTAGTGCGATGGCCTGATCAAGATCGGTCACGCCGGGAAGTTCCACGATTAAGCGTTGCGCCGGTGCGCCACCGGCCACAGCCGAGCTCGTTTGTACTTGCACTACCGGTTCGGACACGCCGAAGAGATTGATACGTCGTTCAATTACGTCTCGCAATGCGGTCATGGAATCTTTCACTTCCGTCTGCGCTACTTGTGAAAGATCGGCCTGATAGGTGAGATGCGTCCCTCCGCGCAGGTCAAGTCCGAGCTTGAAAGCGAAGCGCGAAGTATTCGAAATCCCGCCTACTTGAGTGGAATAAACGAACCAGCCCAAAAGTCCGCCAAGAATAAGGAGTCCGAGTGCAATGAGACGTGTTTTCATATGGGATTGGAGTAGCACCTATTCTAAAGCTTGTCGGTACTTTTTTCAAGGCTTTACTAGAAACCGCATATTTCAGTGGGTTTTTCTACCTTGCATTTAAGATACTATAGTATCTTAAATGCAAGGTAGATTAAAAAAGAAATCCCGCGCCAAAACCTGCCTACCAGTAGGCAAGCCGGGGTTCGGGTGTGAGAAGAAGGACCCAAATCTTGCCGGGGCTTGCTCCACCGCTAAGCTAAGGCTGTTGGTGGCACGCGATCGTGCGAGAATTACAATTTATTTTTTTACTTTCATCTCTAACTATCCCTATTTTCTAACGATCGTTAGAAAATAGGGATAGGACTTATTTAGAGAACATTGGGTAGAAATTTTTTGTGGAGTTTTAAGCCAACGAAGCCAATCAAAATACCGATGCAGGCTCCGCCGATGATGTCGATGGGGAAATGGGCGCCGGCGATGATGCGTGAGATGCCTACTATCAAAGCAAGAATGGAAAATAATATTCCAGTTCTCCTTCCAAAAGAAAAAGATACTGTTGCCAAAGCAACCATAAATGTTGTGTGACCTGACGGAAAACTATCAAAACCGTTTTCGGTTATGAGCATTGCAATATTCGTCATAATTAAACTCGGTCGAGGCGCTGATACCAAATGTTTCAAAATATATGTTATTAATTCTGCCACAAAAGGCATGGCTATTAATGAAAGACTCTTTTGTAAATCGTTTTTAAAATAACCTTTCTTCCAAATTACTCCAACTAGTAATACTAGAGAAATCCACCACAAATAATTAGCAGAAAAAATAATAACTGCATCAAATGGTGCTGACTTTCCGGCGAGAGAGTTGAGACAATAAAATAGTTGAAGATTCATCTAATTAGAAGTTAAGGGTTTAAGTAATCAGTAACTGTTGTATTCAAGTTTTTCTTTGATGACAAATGTGTTTGAGAAAAAAATTATTATTTTACTCGCTTTCAAAGACTGACCATTCACTAATTTTAGAATGGTCAGCTCTAAGCGATCCTTTGTTTTTCCCGATCATATTTCCAAATTTAACAGCGTCTTTTTCGGAAATATTGATCGCCACAGACGAGATTATTGGCTCTTTATTTGCTCCAAGACCAACGATAAATTCAACACCTTTCGACCGTAGAAAATCAACTACTTTTTTTGTAAAAGCTTTATTCCCCACCTCTCCACAACTTGTGCCAAAAACCGACAGCTCATCAAGTGGAACTTTTATCAATCCGAAGTCAAAACCCATTTCGGGGTCTACGAGTTCGTATTCTTCAACCCCAGCCATTTTTAACAACTCACTTTTTAATTGCACGGCCATATCAGGCTTTTCTTTTAACCATTTTTCAAAATCGTTTTTAAACCCTAGGATTCTTTCCTCGAGTGCTTTCTCTGGCCCGGTAGAGCCCTGTTCAATAGACATAATTTTAGTGATTATTAATTTGTAAAACTATCGGGACTCCCATAGTGTAATGAGGTTGTGAAATAACATGGCAACCCCGTAAAATTCGCTTCGCCACGAAAAGACTGTTGTCCTCGTGGCACGCTCATCACGAGGCGAGCGGTGGCTTCGATTGATTTGATTGATTATTTCTCTCGCCATAATGTAACCAAGTTATGAAAAAGCATGGCAACCGCCACGGGGCCGACTCCACCCGGTACGGGCGTGAAGAGTTTACATTTCTCGGCACAGGTCGGGTCCGCATCGCCTGCTATTTTGCCTCCTTGCTCACTCGTGCCGGCATCCACAACGATAGCACCGTCAGTAATCATATCAGGCGTAATAAGCCCGGGCGAACCGGCACCGGAAATTATAACCTTGGCTTTTTTGGTCAAGGCGGAAAGATTGGTTGTTTTGCTGTCCGCGATAACCGGCCTTACCCCGCCCTGCTGAAGCCACGTTACCACTGGCTTACCCACCAATTGCCCCTGCCCTATCACAAGAACGGGTGTGTCTTCATTCAACGTAACTCCATTTTCTGACAATATTACTCCAACCGCTGAAACAACCGGTGGCATAATTTCGAGCGTTCCTTCGGCAAATCCCGCAAGAGAACGCGCGGAAAGTACGTCGGGATCTTTCTTCGGCGGAATGGCGTCAAGTAATACTTTTTGATTTATGTGTTTCGGCACGGGTAGCTGAACAATTATTCCGGCTACATTTTTTTCACCAGCCGAACGTGCCACGAAAGCGATGGCGTCTTTTGTTGAAATGTTTTCGGGAAGCCGTTCAAGACAAATAAGCGCGCCGACACGCTCTGCTATTTTCGATTTGATACCAATAAATTGATTGGTTACGACGTCAGAACCAAACTGTATGACAACAAGTAGTGGTGCAGGCTTCTTACTTCCCGCGTGCGTGACACGTTTTTTAATTTGTTCAATATACTTGCCAGCTATAGCTCTACCGTCAATAATCATTGTGATCTATCATACGACACTTGACGACAAAATAAAACTGAGTAGTATATAGCGTGGATTCTGCGTGGGCATAGTTCAATAGGTAGAACATCCTGCCCCGGCAGGAAGACTTGCAGGGGTTCGAGTCTCCTGCGCCCACACCAATGGCATTATTTAATGCGCTCGTAGCTCAGTAGGCAGAGCACCTGATATTCTAAATCAGGAGGTAGCAGGTTCGAATCCTGTCGGGCGCACGCCATCACATTTGTCCCCCGTAGAGCCCGCAGAAAACGGGCCACGGGACAAAGCAATCGGTGACGTCAGGTCATACTGTCAAGACTCCTCACGGAATAGTCCGTCTTGAAAGGAAGCCTGACGCCACCGAACTTCTTTCGGTCCGATTCCCATCGGGCCGTTTTTTATACGCGTACGTCAGTTTTCGTCCTGTACTAACTCACAATTTTTCCGTGGGAAAATAGTTAGATGCCTGTTTTAGATAACAATGTTTTGATCGTTTTCAGCGCAATTTTCAAATCAAGAATAAGCGAACGATTTTTCATGTAATAGAGATCGTAGGTCAGCTTGCGTCGTGTAGTATCAAGATCATAGGCCGGCTCGGTGAAGAGTATTTGCGCCCAACCCGAAAGACCCGGGGCGACCATGTGACGCACGTTGTAATATGGGATGGCTTCGCTGTACTGTGTTGCAAAATGCGGTAATTCAGGTCGAGGTCCTATTAAGCTAAGATCGCCTTCTAATACATTCCACAATTGGGGTAATTCATCGATACGCGACTTGCGCAAAAAATTTCCCACTCGAGTAATGCGCGGATCGTTTTTTACCGTTGGTTTATTTTTATCATCCGAACACATAGTACGAAACTTGTGGATACGTATAAACTTACCGTTTTTGCCCACACGCTCTTGTGAGATAAAGAGTGGGCCACCGTCATCGAGCTTAATAGCCAAATACACGAATGGATAAAAAACGAGAGATAATACAAAAAGAGTTCCCGCAATAATTACATCCATACCGCGTTTCAACACCGTGTACATTCGTTTTGGTTCGTAGGAAAGGTACTTCACGATCCATGAATCGTCAATTTCCGGAAGACTGACGGTGTTGGTCACTTCTTCGTAGAGCGTGGGGGCATCAATGCAATACAAATCCGAGAAAAGTAATTTTGCAATTGCTCCCCCTTTTTCCGTAGTATGCTCGTAAGCCTGAGTATTGAGAATAGCTATTTGCGCGTCATGCTCTTTGCTCAACTCGATTAACTTTGTTGGGGAGGGTACTTTATCGACAGTATGCACGACCACAAAACGATACTCGGGATTACGAACAAAGATTTGGCGCAAATTACGTACGCTTTCACTAGCACCGACCAATATTACTCGAATAAATTCCGCGCGATAGATTGTTCTGGAAACGTATAACCGCCAGCCAAAAACTAGAACGGTGGAGACGATGAGATTAAGAAAAAGCGTGGTCTTCGGCGTAATACTGTAACTGTCACCAACGCCTACAAAAAAATAAAAAAAGACAAGGGCTACTAAAATGTTCGTGAATTGAGCACGAATAATACTATTAACTAAATATTTGCGAAAAAGAATCGTTTTACGATTATATAAATCGGCAATATAGAAGACCAGGGTCCACGCGAGAAAAACGGGGACATAGGCCGTCAGACATATCCAAAAAAGCCTTGCTTCCGGCACACCTAAAAAACGTATGGCAAGCGTAAGCCACAGAGCAATAATGAAGAATATTATGTCGCCCAAAAAGAGAAAGAGGGCGTCCCGCATACCACCGATAATCATATAGTAGGTTATATATTACAAAATATGGGTAATTTATCAACCCCAAGGCTGTAAACGAAACAATGCTTTATGTTTCCCTATGGTTGCATTTACGGTACTATAGTATCGTAAATGCAACCGCCATTTTAAACTCTAAGACTGGCTGGATTTCTTGGTTTCATAATGTGCTCCAAAAGTGTTATATTCTCTACAATTACCATGAAAAGGAAGCTTTTTTTTCTCATCACAAAAAGTAATTGGGGCGGGGCACAACGCTACGTGTATGATCTCGCTACCCACATGCCGGAGAATCTATATGACATCACCGTAGTCCTCGGCGCCCCACGCGTCGGTAGCACAGAGGGTGGCAAGGGAGTCTTGCTTGAACGTCTGCATAAGAAAAATATCCGCACCATAACCATCGCAGAGTTGGCACGAGACATAAATCTCTGGGAAGAAATAATAGTTTTCTGGAAACTGCTTCGCTTGTTCTCTCGAGAGCGACCGGATATTATTCATACCAATAGTTCCAAGATGGGTGGGTTGGCTACCGTGGCCGGCCGAATTGTTTTTATTCGTCGTGTAATCTTCACTGTACACGGCTGGCCATTCCAAGAAGAGCGCACGGGCTGGCAGAAAAGTTTAATTCGTTTCTTTTCATGGCTTACGGTCATATTCGCGCACAAAACTATTGTCATCGGTGAACATGATTTCGCCTTAGGACAAACACTTCCGCTGGTAGGGAAAAAATTAGCGCACATCGGCAACGGCATTGAACCACACGGAATGCTAAGTCGCGCTGACACGCGTAGCATTATCGCTCAGCATATTACTGACACTGGCGGACATCCCCCACCGATTGATGGCACTTGGATCGGAACTATCGCCGAACTGACTGGAAATAAAGGGCACCTGTACGCTATCCGAGGATTTGCCGGGGCACGCACCCATTTCAACAAAATGTATTATTTTATTTTTGGTGGCGGGAGCGAGCGGGAGGGGTTGGAAGAGCTCATTGAATCACTGGGGCTTTCAGGAAAGGTATTTCTGCTCGGTTTTGTGCCAAATGTCGCTCATATGCTTCCAGCTTTTGATATCGTACTTCTTGCCTCAGTCAAAGAGGGTCTACCTTACGTTTTGCTTGAGGCCGGATGCGTAGGACTCCCTGTCATTGCCACCTCTGTCGGCGACATACCATCTCTTATCGAAAATTATAGAACTGGTCTTTTGATACCGTCGAAAAATGTCGCGCGTATCGCAGAAAGTTTGGAAAAATTAGGCGGCGACACTATCCTGCGCAATCGTCTCGGCAAGAATCTGAAAACGCACGTGTTCGAAAACTTCTCCCTGAAAAAAATGCTCAAGCAAACTATTTCTCTATATAAAACATAGTCTAATAGTGTCTATTAATTTTTCCGATCGGACGGAATAGTAGACATGCTCCCCAAAGGTCCGACTTTGGGCATTTGTCTTAATATCTATCTCCTTCAGTTTACAATAAACGCTATAGCGTTTATTGTAAACTTTATATTTATATCTATGTTTATATTATGTTAAAAAGTTAAAAAAATGAACCACCCCGCGGCAAGCCGTTCCCTCATTCCGCTTCGCTCCATATCGGCGGGGTATCTAGGAGCTTCGCTCTGGAATCTTGGGAAACCAACGGTTTCCCAAACCCTCCCTTAATGGAGCCCCGTAGCAAGCTAACGGGGTAAGCTTTGAATCTCCCGAATTTTTCTACTAACACCGATCTGACGAGCAAGAATAAGGGCTTCCTCTAGTTGCAAAATTGCTTGTTCAACCAAGCCACACGCAGCAGACAATTTCGCAAGTTCTATTTTGTAAGCAATTTCGTCTTCTATCCCTCTCAACTTTCTTTCCTTTTGCAACATCCATTTTACCATCAGCTCCTGCGCTTCAGGAATGCTCAAACGATAAGCCTCAAGTACCTCTTTGGTAGAAATTTCATGCTCTGGCTCTGGAATTCTTTCTTTCATGGTTTAAAGTATACACTATTCTCTGGCAGTCTTCACGCCAGCGATGTTTATTTTGGTGGAAGGAACGCCCTTCTTCTCGCCTTCATATATACAGTAGTCGGCTAGGGCGGAAATTTCCTCGGGAATGTCAGAAAATTTTTTCATGAAACTGCCACCAGAAAAATTGACCGAAGTGGTAACAAACGGCACGCCCGCTTGCTCCACCAGCTCGGTGAACCAGTGTTTGGGAATGCGCACCCCGATAGTGTCGTCGGTGAAATTAATTTCAGGCGCCACCGGACAATCCGGCTTTTTCTTCAGAATGAGCGTGTACGGCCCGGGCAAACGGTCGAGTTGTCGTTCGTCCCCTATTTCGCAATATTTCAAAATCCATTCTTTGCTCGGGGCAATCACGGAAAGGGGTTTAGCTTCATCGCGTTTTTTTATCTCACGAATTTTGCGCACCGCTTCTGGCAGAAGGGCGTTGCACCCTAGACCGTAAATGGTGTCGGTGGGATAAATAAAAGTATCTCCACGCACAATGGCGGAGAGTACTTCCTCGCGATGCGGAACAAATTCTTCTTTATAAATTATTTGCATCCCGATAGTGTTAGGTAATGCCAGCTGTGGGCATCACCGTTGTTGATAGAATGTTATTCAACTTTTTTCTTTCATACCATCGACAATTAAAATCTGGACAAAAGTCGCCGAAAATTAGGAGCGAAGCGAAAGAGAAAAAAACGAGATATATCCATAGATACATTGAGCTTTTTTCTTCGAACTATAGCCGTAATTTTCTAGACTTGGTGTGCAGAGGTTAATTGGAGGTGATATTACATAACTCTCCCGTTTGGTGTAGCCTGAAAATGCACAACACTATCGGGACGCATTAACGTGTTTCCGATAGAGCCAAAGCAAAAGGCCAATGAGCGTAAAGGCGGTAAGAGAGAGCATGGGGATACCGATATAGCCAAATTCCCACACGTATCTTGCCGCGCACGAAACACCTGAGGCATCGCACGGACCAAGTGGGTCCCCCGTGGCTTCTTCATAAATGTGGTAAATCGCGATGGCCCCACCGATAATCACAAGTACGATGGGGTAGGCGAAAAAATTGCGGTCTTTTTTCCACAGCGCTACGGCCAGCAATGGAACAAGTGGAAACATGAAGATACGTTGCCACCAGCACAGCATACACGGAGCGTACTGAAAAATATTCGAATAAATATAACTTCCCACAAAAGCAAACAGCGCACCGAAAAATGCGAGCAGAAGCGCGTGTGGGCCAAACTGGTCAATCCACGAAAGAAATTTCGGTTTCCAAATTAAATGCACCAAAAGCACGACCGCACTTATTTGACCGAGGATAGCGAGCACGCCGACAATGTGGTTGTACATGATGTTTATTATACCTTATTTATGCTCTCGACAGGAATCGAACCTGTACCACTCCCTTCGGAGGGGAGTATTGTATCCATTCAACCACGAGAGCATTCTGACAAGCAAACAAAACAGAAGAGGAACTTACTACGAATATTTTGTTCGACCGGTATTCACGATAAGTATTTTTGCCTCTTTTGGAACTTCTTTTTCCATTTGCAGAAGCATCGAGAGCCCTGCGATGCCGGAATATTCACAATCAATTTGTTGCTCTATAGCCAAATCATACGCTCGTTCCAAAAACGATTCTTGCAATAAATGCACGTCGGAATGGTCGCCACAAAAACCCGCATAGCGATAAAATCGTATCCACTGTTCATCGTAGTGCACAAACGGAAGATGAGGTGAGTATAACTTGTCTGCCTTGGACTGGGGATTATTTGTGGTCGCACCGATAAAGTTACAATTTCGTAAAACTTCGATGTTTCCCGAAAATCGAGGGTCGTGATGAGTCGTCGATACCTCTTTCTTATTTATGTTCAAAATATTTTCATATAAATTTCCTGTTCCAAATGGTATAAAGCAAAACTCCGGAGAACTGTTGATGATTTCATAACTTAACCAATCGTAGAATCTGGTTGTAGGGTCAAGTGCTTCGTTTGAGGTTATGTCGAATCCGTCTGGATTATTTGTGAGAGATAGAATCTGGCGAAAGTCGAGGGACGATTTGCCCAGATCGGTTTCAAACATTTCACAACCAAGAGCTTTTAGAATCGAGACAATCTTTTTGTCTAAATGTATGTCGAAAAGCACCCGAAGATTCGGCAGGTTGTATTTTCTCAACTGGGTCTGTATGGCGAAAGCCGCCGAGCCAGAAGAAATAATGGACAAGGCCGGAAGATTCCCCTTTATTTGTCCTCGGCTCTTGGCGGAGAGAAAATCTCTGTACGTAACGACTATTTCCCATGCCATTCTATCTTTATGGGTTCCTGTTGGATTTTTGCTTTCATCCTTTAGCCAGACATCCGCAAACCCCGGCACCATAATTTTTATGGTCGGCGTAGCGGGAAACTTCGGGTCATCAGCCGGAAACTCCGGCTTAAATGGATCGTTTTCCGAGGCAATATAGATTGAACCAAGTATTTCTTTTTCTTTTGGTGATAACATGGATTTTAAAAACGGAGGCGGTGAGATTCGAACTCACGAGGGGCGTTAACCCCTAACACCTTAGCACGGTGCCGCTTTCGACCGCTCAGCCACGCCTCCAAAGTTTTCACAGTGTAGCAGTAAACAAAAAAACTTTCTACCGCGCATCTTCCATTCCCACTTCCTTAAGCTAATGTTCTTAAGAACATTAGCTTAAGGAAGTGGGGGGGGTAATGGAAACGAATACCAGTTTGATTTCTATTGAAATTACGTTAGACTTC
>Ga0209542_10018915_pt1 | contig 11105 bp, 12 predicted proteins | sample RifCSPhighO2_01_FD_184028 | JGI IMG/M metagenome (GOLD analysis project Ga0209542, IMG submission 184028) | Soil microbial communities from Rifle, Colorado - Rifle CSP2_plank highO2_0.1 (SPAdes) (version 2) | ecosystem: Environmental > Terrestrial > Deep subsurface > Rock core/Sediment ...
TAGTCATTAATGCCCTTTTTATTTTGAATTTTTCATTTAATACTTTAAGAATTGGAGTTAGACAATTTGTAGTGCATGAAGCTATAGATATTAGTTTATGATTTTGTTTTAATTTATTATGATTAACACCGGGAACTACTGTAATATCTAAAGCTTTTCCTTTTGCTGGGGCAGTTAATAAAACATATTTAGCACCATTAGTTATATGCTTATTACATGTATCCCTATCCCTAAAAACTCCCGTAGATTCAATCACGACATCAATATCTAATTCTTTCCATGGTAATTTAGAAATATCCCTTTCACTTAGAATCTTAATTTTTTTATTGTTAACTGTAATAAAATCTTTTCCTTCTTCTACATTGTTCTTGTATGTTCCGTAAATAGAATCAAATTTTAAAAGATATCTTGAATCCTCTGGCCCATGGACATCATTGATTGCAACAATATTTAACCCGCGTTCAAAAGCTATTTTAAAAACAGCCCTCCCAATTCTTCCAAAACCATTAATTGCAATCTTCATAAATACCTCTTTTATACATTTATAGAATTGTATGTATATAAGCTTTTTGAGTATTAATTTTATCGCGAAAGCTTTTAATATTCGCTAAATTACACGAAATTACCTTGAAAGAAAAAAATTTAATTCATAAAATTATAATTTATTTGAAAGCACAAGATCATAAGAAAAAACTTAGGATTGCTCTTAATGGAGTAGTTAAAGACTTTAGATTAGTATTGCCATTATTTTTTGTTGCAGTATTAATTGCTTCATTTGCTGAAGTAAATGTTCCGGATTATGTCATTTTAGGAATACTTGGTAAAAATCTCTATATTTCAATATTTATTGCAACAGTTGCAGGAATAATTCTTCCATTTCCAAAATATGCTTCATACCCCATTGCCGCATTTTTATTTGCTAAAGGGGCATTTATCGGTGCTATTTTTGCATTTATAGCTGGTGAAGTATTCATAGGAAATTTATTTGAAGATTATTTAGAAATTAAATATTTTGGATGGAGATTTTTCTTTTTAAGACTTATAGCCAGTTTTGTTTTCGTATTTTGTGCCGCATTAATAGTTGAGGTGATAATATGAATATTGAACTAATACTACAAAAAACTATTATTGAATTTTTAGATATATTGCCTATATTATTAATTGCTATAATCTTTGGAAGAATTACTGAAGCATATTTACCACATAAGTCTGTGAAAAAATTATTTAAAAATAATCATCGCGGAATATTTGTTGCTTCGATTGCAGGCATGTTTAAACCTGGACCATTATATGTAACACTGCCATTACTCAATTCACTGAAGAAAAAGGGAATGAATTATGGAGCATTGGCTGCTTATCTAACAAGCGAATTAGTTGGTGGGCCATTAAGATTTTTAATTGAAGTTGGCTATTTTGGGTGGTTTTATTCTATTGTAAGATTTATAATCACATTTTTTATGGCAATAGGAACTGGATATTTATTCTTGTATCTTGAAATTAGAGGATTACTTTACAAAAAAATAAAACAAATAACTAAAAAAACAGAGGAAATAATCGAAACTGCCAAAATTAGGAGTGATAATTTAAAAGAAACATTAATTCATCCGATTTATCACGGACAACATAAATTAATTACAAAAAAACAATTTTTAGAAAGACAAGATTATTTTATTTCTGAGATGAGGAAAGGCAAAATATTTATTTATCCTACTGATACCATTTATGGGATTGGATGTAACGCACTAAAAATTAATTCTGTTAAAAAAATAAGGAGTATAAAGAAAAGTGATAAAATCTTTTCAATTATTGTTCCGTCTGGTAGTTGGATAAAGTCTAATTGTATTATTAATAGTTCAATAAAAAAATGGTTAAAAAAACTACCCGGATCTTATACCCTCGTATTAAAATTAAAAAATAATAAGGCAATATCTAATATAGTAAATAATTCTTCAGAAACTATTGGAATAAGGATGCCAAATAATTGGTTTTATGATATTGTAAAAAAATCAGGAATACCATTTGTAACTACTTCAGTAAACATTACAGGCAATTCTTATCTGACAGATATACATTTAATAGGCGATTATATAAAACTTAAAGTGGATTATATAATAGATGGTGGTAAATTAAATGGAAAACCCAGTACTGTTGTTGATCTTACTGGATTTATTGCAAAAATAATAAGGAAATAATATTTTATATCATAATATTAGCTAATCTAATTACAAAATCTTTTTAAATGCATTAAATGTTATAAATTACAATGCAAGATAAGGAATTATCTACCAAAGAAAAAATAAAATTAGCTATAGAAACTTATAATAAATATGCTAAAATATATTCTGAACATACTGCAAATAAACTTTTGCAATTCCAGTTAGCTAAATTTGTTTCATTACTTCCATCTAAAAGTAAAGTTCTAGATGCAGGATGTGGTTGTGGCAGAGATGCAGCTTATCTCAAAGAAGATGGATTAGATGTTGTAGCAATTGATATCTCTCCTGCAATTATAGAAGAGGCAAAATTGAATAATGTGATTGTTGTAAATGGGGATTTATTGAAATTAAATTATAAAACGGAATTTGATGGTATATGGTGTATGGCAACATTAGCCGATATTTCTAAAAAAGATGCGCCCAAATTAGTTAAAAATTTTTATAATTCATTAAAAGATTCTGGAATAATGTATATTGCTGTTAAAGAAGGTGATGGAGAAAATTTAGTACAAAAGGGATTATATGAAAATTCTCCGAGATTCTATGCATTATATAAAAAAGAAGAATTGGAAAATTTAATAGAGGATAATGGTTTTAATATTTTATCATCTACAGTAACAAATGATTCTGGAACTATATGGCTTGAAGTTTTTGCAAGAAAGACTAATTAAGAAGATTTCTTTTTTCTTTTAATTTACATCCTTCTTTTAATATTATTATTTCTTTAAATAGATTATCTACTATTGTTGAATCATCGCCTAAAGTTCTATATTCTCTATCATTCGAAACAAGTAGCATTATTAAAACACCATCATCGTCCCTTATAACATTTATCTTTTCTTTTAATATTCCATTATTGTGATAGTATATACCTATAAGTCCTCTTTCTTCATGATATTCTACATTAAGCCATGAGTTTTTGAACCTTCTTATACTACCATAAACATCTCCAAAAATATTAAAATGTTCAGTACCAAGTCTATCTGATAAATTTAAATATAATCCTAATAAATTTTCATCTTTCATGTTGTTAATAGTTTAGAAATAATTAAAAGCTTATCTATAGTAGCTTTAATTCACCAGTAATCTTATCTAATTTATCATCAGCATCAGGACCAATACCTAAACAAGTAATAGTTCCTGGGGCAATAACAGTACGGCCTCCGTCTGTTATTAAAGCAGTAGTTAAACCTGAATCTTTAGCTAATTGATTATAACTGCGAAGCTCTTTGAGATCATTAACTTTTAAAACAATCTTAGCCATCCCTTCATCTCTCCACTCTTTTACATTATTCTTATCACTTCTTAAAACAGCTTCAACAGAAGCATGCGCTACTTGTGCTGCAAGTTTACCTTTAGGAAGTTTTAGATCATTTCTTACAATAATAACTTGTTTCATACATTATAAAATAATTAGTCCCTTATATATATTTCTAGATGATAATCTCAATAAAAAAACTTATAAACGCAATAAAAATCTAAAAATCAATGTTAAGAACACATACATGCGGAGAATTGAATTCTAAAGATAAATTAAAAGAAGTGATGTTATCTGGATGGGTCAACACTAGAAGAGACCACGGTAAAATAATATTTATAGATTTAAGAGATAGATATGGAAATACACAAATTGTTTTAGATCCTCAAAAGATAAAAAATGCAGATAGCCTTAGAAGAGAATTTGTTATATCTATTAATGGAAAAGTAAGATTAAGGCCAAAAGGTATGGAAAATAAAAATATAACAACAGGAGAAATAGAAGTTGAAGTTAATTCTCTAAATATATTAAATGAATCAGAAGTTCCACCATTTGAAATAGATGATAGAATGACAACAAATGAAGAATTAAGATTAAAATATAGATATCTTGATTTAAGAAAACCAATAATGCAGCAAAGATTATTTATGAGGCATAAAGCCGCGCAGGCTACAAGAGAATATTTATCATCACAAAATTTTATGGAAATAGAAACTCCCATGTTTGTAAAAACAACACCAGGAGGTGCAAGAGTATTTAAAGTTCCTTCAAGAGTACATCCTGGAAAATTCTACGCATTACCAGAATCTCCACAAATGTATAAACAATTACTTATGGTTTCTGGCTGTGATAGGTATTTTCAATTAGCAAGATGTATGAGAGATGAAGATTTAAGAGCAGATAGGCAGCCAGAATTTACTCAAATAGATATAGAAATGTCATTTATAGACAGAGAAGATATTTATGGAATAGTAGAAGGATTATTAACAAACGTTTTTAAAAAAGTATTAAGTTTAAATATAAAAATCCCATTTAAAAGATTGACATTCTATGAGGCGATGTCAAGATTTGGATCAGATAAACCAGATTTAAGATTTGGATTAGAATTAAAAGATGTTGGAAAAATAGTAAAAGATTCAGAATTTTCTGTATTCATAAACGCACTATCAAAAAAAGATCATGTAGTTTATTGCATGAATGCTGAAGGATGTGGCAAATTTTCAAGAAAAGAAATAGATGAACTAATAGAAGTTGCAAAAACCTACAAACTTCCAGGACTAGCTTGGGCAAAAGTAATAGAGAAAAATAAATTAGAAAGTTCAATAACAAAATATATTTCAGAAAAAATACAATCAGAATTAGTTAAAAATATGAATGCTAAAGATGGAGACTTATTATTATTTGTAGCTGATGAATTTGAAAAAGCAACAAATGCTTTAGGACAAGTAAGATTATATGTTGGAAATAAATTAAATCTTAGAGATAATAATAAGTATGAATTTTGTTGGGTCACAGATTTTCCATTATTTGAATTTAATGAAGAATTAAGTAAATGGCAAGCGAGACATCACATATTTACGTCACCATTAGACGAAGATATGGATTTGTTAGAAAAAGATCCAGCTAAAGTAAGAGCTAAAGCTTATGATATTGTTCTTAATGGTACTGAAATTGGTGGTGGTTCAATAAGAATACATAGGAAGGATATTCAAACAAGAACTTTACAAGTAACAGGATTAACATACGAAGAAGCAGAAAGAAAATTTGACTTTTTAATAAACGCCTTTAGATTCGGAGCTCCGGTACATGGAGGCATTGCGATTGGATTTGATAGATTATGCGCATTGTTATGTGGAATAGAAGATATAAGAGAAGTAATTGCATTTCCAAAAAATAAAGCTGCAGAAAATCCATTAGATGGATCACCGCAAGATTGGACTCCAGAATTTTTAAAAGAATTAAGATTCAAGTTAGATGTTGTGAAGAAATAAATTTATAATTTTGTCACTACCTTAGACGAATAACCGCATGTTATAAAAAAGCAAGACTTATAATATTTTTCTTTTTATATTATCTATGGGTTCAGCAATTGGATTATCTGGAGGCATGATTACTGCTTACCAGAAATCTCTTGGTTTTTTGAGTGCGGCTGTTACAAATGATGATTGTTTCTTTTTAGCTCAATATGGTCTTTTTAGTCATGATGCTTTTGAAAAGAATGCACTTAAAAAACATATTAAATATAGAAATCATTCTTTTAAAAACGAAACTAGTATTCATAATCGTATAATTTTAGAAAATGTTGATTTTTTTGATATTGCAAATGTCTGCGCAAGAATAGGATATGATCTAAATAGTTATCAAGCTTATATGCGTGTTTGGGCAAATGATAATTCCATTAAACCTCCAGTTTTGCTTGGTGATATCTATAATTTTAGAGACGATGGACTTGTTGAAGTCTATTCAAGAGTTTGTAGAAAAGAAGATTCTAAATTTTATGATTTACAAAATCGTTCAATAAAACCAGCAGTATTGACTAAGGAACATTCTGATATCTTATTAAATTCAGAAGGAAAAGCAGTTTTAGTCGAACACTTAGGCGTACCTTTGCATTGGACTACTACAGTTGCAAATTCAAGATTATTTAAGGGAAGAGAACGAATGATTGTTGGCGATTCAAATAGAAAAGGGTATAGAACACTAATTATAGGAAGTGATGGCAAAAATAATACATTTGATATAAGTCATGATATATCCGACAGAATAAGTGATGTTGGATTGTTCTGTGGCTTTAAAGTTAAATCTCACGCTCGTGGCACAATTTTACATTGAGATAACTTTTTGACCATTATATAAACCCAATACATAACTTAATGCTTGGTTTGCTTTCAATGGCTTTTTAATTTCTGGAGTTAATCTAAAACAATAATCTAAACTATCTCTTATTTCTTGACTTAAACCATATGTGTCATTTCCAAATATTAAACAAATCTTTTCTTTATTATTTTTTAGTAAATCTAATAAATTTGACTCGTTTTCATTTGCATGTTTTGTAAATCCTACTTTTGTATAATCTTTAGGCATAGAGGAGATTATATCTATCTTAAAGTTTTCATAGATTATACCTTTTGTTATTTTTTTAGCTTTTATTAATAATCTTTCTACAGGAGATTTATTTTTAGTTAAGATAAATAAGTTCAATTTAAATATATAACATACTCTTATAAAATCGCTTATTTCTTCTACGAGTCTTGGTTCTTCTAGCAAAACAGAAAAATTATTTAGTTCCACATTAATTATCTCTTTTTTATTATTGTTTTTTATAATTCCAATGAGGTATAGAATTTTATTTTTGTCTTTCTTAAATTCTAAATAAATTATTGCATCAGGCGATTTTTCAGAAACTATTAAACCTTCATGTTTCAGATAGGGATTTATATGCTTATAAACTGATTTTGCAGACAAAGGTATTTTATTTAAGAAATTTGTTTTAATTAAGTAGGATCCATATCCTTTAATTGCTGAAAGACAATCTTCTTTTAATATTCTAAAATTAAGTTCTTTCCATTCTGTATTTAATTCAATAATTTCTTTTATCTCATGCATTTTTAAAAATTCATCTCTGTTAATTTTATTCGTCTTTAATATTAAATATGTGCCATTAATCTCAACTTCACTATTCTCAGAAAATCTTAAAATTTTATTTATTAATTTATTTTTGTCAATATCAAATTTGTTTAGAATAATCAAAAATTTCATCTTATAATTAATAATTGGCGATTTAAATAATTGTCTATCTCCATTCTCCTGTAATACGCTTCCTATATATCATGCCTAAAGTTATTGCGCCTTCATCAAGTAGAACTTTATAATTTCTATCCATGAAACCTCTTGGAAGATTTGTAGGCATAAAGCCAAGTCTTACTAAGTCCATTGCATGAGATTCAATTCTTTTATTAATAATATTTTCAAGATCTTCACTAGTGACTCCATAAAAAGCCCCTAAAATATCAAAATTTTTATCGGCATGCATTTGGTCACATAATTCCATATATTTTGATCTAGTGCGCATTTTAAAGTTTCTATAAATAACTTCATATTTTAGATCCCTGCATATAACTATTGCATATTTCATAATAATATAATTAAAGGAAAATCTTATAATACTAACTAATGATTAGAATTGAAGAAAAAATAATAGAAATAAAAGATAAAGGAATTGAATCCTTACTTCTTTGTTGCATCAATGCACATACCTGCAGCGACTGTCTGACCTGCATCTCTAATAGCAAATCTTGACATCTGAGGAATTTCCTTCTGATTTTCAATTACTAAAGGTTTGGTTGGCTTAATTTTAACAATAGCTGCGTCACCATTCCTTAGCATATCAGGATTTTCCTGCATAACTTGTCCAGTAGCTGGATTAAGTTTCTTTTGAAGTTCAATAAATTGGCATGCAACCTGTGCTGTATGTATGTGGAATACTGGAGTATATCCAACAGTAAGTACACTAGGATGATTCAATACAACAATTTGTGCAACGAACTCAGAAACAACACGAGGAGGATTTGTCTCATGACCTAAAACGTCCCCTCTTGCAATATCCTTTTTATTAATTCCTCTTACAGAGAAACCAACATTATCCCCTGGTTCAGCTTGTTGAATTTGTTCATGATGCATTTCAATAGTTTTAACATCACCTTTAACACCAGTTCCTTCTCTACCTGGCATTATAACAATCTTATCGTTTATTTTCATAACACCTGTTTCAACTCTACCAACAGGAACAACACCAATACCTGTAATGCTATAAACATCTTGTATTGGAAGTCTTAATGGTAATTGAGTTGGTTTTTCAGGAGCAGGGAACTTATCAATTTGCTCAAGTAAAGTAGGTCCAGTATACCAAGCCATATTTTCGCTTTTCTTAACAATATTATCGCCAAGGAAAGAAGCAGTTGGAATGAATTGAACATTTTCTGGTTTGTAACCAACACTCTTAATTAAATTTCCAATTTCATCTTTAACTGCATTAAATTTTGCTTGATCATATTTTACTACATCCATTTTATTAACAACAACACTAAGTTGATTAACACCAAATGTCTTTAGTAAGAATACATGTTCTTTAGTTTGTGCCATAACTCCATCAGGAGCAGCAACAACTAAAAATGCAGCATCAGCTTGTGAAGCACCAGTAATCATATTTTTAATAAAATCTCTGTGCCCAGGTGCATCAATAATAGTACAATCATAATTCTTTGTTGTGAATTTCTTGTGAGATAAATCTATAGTAACTCCTCTTTCTCTTTCTTCTTTTAAATTATCCATAACGAAAGCGAATTCAAAACCTGCTTTACCTACTTGCTGAGCAAGCTCTTTAAGTTTTCTCATATCCTGTTCTGGAATAACACCAGCATCAAACATAAGTCTACCTACAGTAGTACTTTTTCCATGGTCAACGTGACCTACAAATACAACATTTAAATGTGGTTTTTCTTTAGCCATAATTTATAATCCCCCTATATGGTAATTTATATAAAAAGCAAAATCTGAGTATTTATAAAGATTTCTGAAGAAAATAAGGTATATTATTTGAATATTTTAGGAAACTTTTATTAATAATAAGAATATTATTACTTTATGGGCTGGTTAAAAAGGGTAGCAATAGGTGTGGCATTAGCTGTAGGTTTATCATCAGCGACAGCAGAAGCTAGAAGAACATTAAATTTGCAATATGAAACGTATAAGAATCCCAATACAAATCAAGCTGAAGTTGCATTAAAAGTTCCAGTTCATAAAGGAATAAGTTATTATGTAGTTTCTATGTTATATACCGGAAGCGAGAATAATGTTAATAAACTTAAAGCATTTAATGGTGGAAAAGAAATATTATATGATAAAAATATTAAAAGATATGTATATGTTCCTATAGAATCATTAAAACCTAATCTTAGAAAAATCTTTCAAGAAAATAGATGGACTAGGTTTGAAATAGATTCGCAGGGAGATGATGAAATAACTAGCGTGTGGGATATTGCTACAGCATTTTTAAAAGGTAATTCAGTACAAGAATTAGTAAATATTTTATTAGCAATAAATGATGATATCAATCCAATAAATGCAGTAGTCTACAATGGACAATTCATTTTAGTTCCACGATCATTAGTTGATGAATCAAAAATAGAAAAAGAAGAAAAACCTAAAAAATTAGAAAATATAAAAAAGAAAAAAACAAAATTTAGAGCTAATCAAATACAAAATCCAATAAAAGCAGATTTATCAGTAATAAAAAAGAATTTGAAAAATAGAGATAAATATGGCGCATCAAGATTAAGGTCAAGCAGGAGAGGATATAAAGCGGCAATTCATAAAGGATTAGATATAGTTGCACCAATAGGAACAAGTTTATACCCAATAAAATCAGGAATAGTATTAGTTGCAGGAAAAGGAAAAGGCAAATGGTGGAGAAATGGAAATTATGTTACATACAGAACAGATGACGGATTAGTAGTTACTTATATACATCTTAAGGAAATAGCTAAAGGAATAAGGAAAGGTGTAAAGATAGGCCTTGATACAGAATTGGGTAGAGTAGGTATTACAGGTAATGCAAGTGCAAATAATCCCCATGTACATATACAAGTAAAAAGAAATGGAAAAACAATAAATCCTTATTCTTTTGTTGTTGTGGATGGATAAAAAATGAAAACAAAATGTAAATCTGGGCTTACTGAAGGCGAGATTAGTATGTATTGCTACTTAAAAGTATTATTAGTACATCTAAATAAAGAATTAGCCGATAAAAAAATAAATTTATTAATAAGACAACTAAAACATTACGGAACAACATCATATGAAATATCCAAAAACTTTAATTCAAAAATAAAAACATGTGAACATTGTAAGGCGCTTTTTGAGATACATCATCTATTATGGGAAGAACACTTATTTGAAAAAAATTGCTGCCCTGTTTCTAGCATAAATGAAGAAGAAATAAAAGCATTTGCTAAATTACAATCAACTAATATTTCTAAAGAATTAAAAAATAAATTAATAAAAGATTTAGAAAGATTTGGAAAAAGATTGTGGCAAATAAAAATGGAAATTAATGCAAGATTAAAAAATTGTGAACATTGTAGGAAGATCTATAAAGAAAATTTAGTAAAAGATTAAATTATAGGAATATATCCTGCTTGTATACTTACTTCACTAAATTTAACTTTTGTAGTTTCTGCCATACCTTTCTTTGTGGCCATCCTATTATCGCGAGAATCAACGTGAATAGTCCATTTTACTTCACGTTTATCAATATCTTTAGGAATATCTCCTTGAATTGTAATCTCTTCATAATCTGTTCCAGTATCATTAATGTTACAAATAGTTATAACTTTAGCTAAAACGTACTCTCTACCGTTTATTTTTTTAGTGATAGGAAAATCAAAATTATCTACAATATTTTTTGATTGAACACTTACGTGTGTATTATCTGTAGCAACAATTCTGGCGCCTTTTTTTTCTAAAGACTCTGCAAAATGTGTTGTAGCATGTGCTGTTGAAGATATAATCGCCGTAGAAAACACAGCGAAACCAAACCATCTCCTTAGTTTATTAAAAAGTCCCATAAAAAA
>Ga0209542_10018916_pt1 | contig 11104 bp, 13 predicted proteins | sample RifCSPhighO2_01_FD_184028 | JGI IMG/M metagenome (GOLD analysis project Ga0209542, IMG submission 184028) | Soil microbial communities from Rifle, Colorado - Rifle CSP2_plank highO2_0.1 (SPAdes) (version 2) | ecosystem: Environmental > Terrestrial > Deep subsurface > Rock core/Sediment ...
TCGTATTTTCGCAAAAATTAAATAATATAAAGAGCGTAAGCGAAGTAGCGCTTGCTCCAGAACAGGCGGTGGATTTCGAAGCTCTTCGAGAAAAAGAGAAGCAAGCCAAGGCGGATGCCATTGACGTGTATTTTCGCGCTCGCGAGATGCCGCTCTCCGGTTTCGGAATGAAGATGGTGGAGGAAGCGGAGCGGAACGAACTCGATTGGCGGCTCCTTCCGGCAATCGCCGCCCGGGAATCAACCGGCGGGAAAAATGCCTGCAGAAAGGTCGCGCACAATCCATTCGGCTGGAATTCCTGCAAGACTGGTTTTGATTCAAATGAAGAGGCAATCGAAATCGTGGCCAAGAATCTGGGCGGCAATAATCCGAAAACCAAAAAGTACTATGCCGAAAAAAGCGTGAAGGGGATTTTACAAGCTTACAATCCGCCGCACATTGTCGCGAATTACGCCTCGCAAGTGATACGGATCATGAATACTATCGGAGAAGAGAATCCAAGCGTTACGCCAAATGCATAAGCGTCATTTTGTGCTCCTTGGGTTCAAATAGAGTTATCTGAAAATTGTAATTCTTGCCGAGTTCCAGGGTTTCGCGGAGCTTGGCCTCGGTGCCGAAAGTGGAGTTGTGCACTAGCCCGGCCACGCCTTCTTTGATCGAGACTAGGGCGCCGTGCTTGTTATATTTGATCACTACGCCCGGAACAATGTCGCCCTTTTTAAGCTTCTCTTCAAATTCTGTCCAGGGATTTTCCTTCAGCGCTTTGATGGAGAGGGAAATTTTCCCGTCTTTTATTTCAATAACTTTCGCCTTCACTTTGTCTCCGACCTTAAACATCGCCCGCGGATCCTCCACCAGTCCCCAATCCAGCTCGGAAATGTGCACCAATCCTTCGAGGCCCTCCTCCAAGCGCAGGAAAACTCCGAAATCGACGATGCCGGCGACGGCGCATTCCAAAACATCGCCGATATTGTATTTGCTTAAAATTTCTTTTTTCTCTTCCGGATTGTTATCCTTCTCCGAGAAAATGAGCTTGCCTTCTTTGGGGAGGGTGGAGATAATCATCACAGAGATTTTTTCGCCGACAAGTTTCTTCAGCTCCTTCAAGATTTTTTCTTTGTCCGAATCTTCGATATGCGGGTAATGCTCCGGCTTGAGCTGGGAAGCGGGGAGGAACCCCTGCAAACCCTGCCACTCCAAAATGAGTCCGCCCTTGTTCGCGTCCTTCACTTCCAAAGTGAAGATTATTTTCGCCCTAATCGCTTTCTCCGCTTCGCTCCAAGTGAGCGCCTGCTTGGCTTCCTTCAGGGAGAGCTCGATATATCCGTCCTCGTTCTCGACGTCGACAACTTTAGCTTTGATGACATCGCCTAAATTTATTTTCTTGATGATATCCTTGGCGTTCTGAAATTCGCGGCCGTAAATGATGCCGGTGCCGAATGGGGAAAGGTCAACAAAGACCCTCGACTTCTCGATCAGAATCACCGGACCTTCCACTAACGCGTCCAGCTCCGGGCGCGATTTTGATCGGTCAACGATTGAATTTAAAATTAAATTTTCTACCGTATCTTCCATTATTTAACAAAAATTCCGCCTAAAAAGCGGATTTGAGGTTTAGGGTCTCGGCGGGTGGCCAGAGGGTTACCTAAATCCGTACTTTTAATGTTAATTCGGTTGTCCTTGGATACTACTACAAACGACAAAAAAAGGCAAATAGTAAGAAAAATTGAGTGGATTTTGGGTTAAAAATTTGCTATAATATAGAAAATGATAATCACGTATTTCGGCAAGCAATTTTTTAAGATCGCGCAGGGGGAAATGGCTCTGGCCTTTAATCCCATCAGCAAACAGAGCAGAAATTCAAGGCCAGGCGGGCCAGCCCGCTTCGGCGCCGACATTGCTCTTTCCACAACCAATCATCCAGATTACAATGGCCTGGAGCAAGTCGAGCACGGCGAGCGTAAACCTTTTGTCATCTCCGGCCCCGGCGACTATGAAGTGAAAGAAATTTTTGTGAAAGGCGCGATGTCCGAGAGTGTCCTCGGCGGGAAAAAATACATTAACACCATCTACGCGCTGACTCTCGACAATATTTCACTCGCCTTTCTCGGCGCCCTATCCAATCCGGAGCTCTCACAGGAGGCGCAGGAAGCGATCGGGAGCCCGGACATTCTTTTTATCCCGGTTGACGGCGCGGGATTGATTGACGCCAAGGCTTCGGCCAAACTCGCTTCAACGTTGGAGCCGAAGATGATCATTCCGATGGATTATGACGAGAAGTCATTGAAAACGTTTCTAAAAGAAATCGGGGAAGAAAAAGCGGAGATGGTCGACAAAGTTACGATTAAAAGAAAAGATTTAGAGGGCAAAGAGGGAGAAGTTATCGTTCTGAAGCCTTCCTAAATTTATGAAAAAATTAATTCATCATTTAAAGCGCCAGCCGGAAGAACATCGCAGGGGGATTTTGCACATCCTCACGATTATTTTTGCCTTTGTGCTTTTTATCCTCTGGACCTGGAGTTTCGGGACGAGCTTGGCCGGATCAGAGACGGGAACGAAATTAAAGGAAGACCTGCAGCCCTTTTCCATATTAAAAGACAATATCATTGACGGATATAAAAGTATTTCCGAATAAAGATGGCTAAAAAAGATCTGCCAGTCGAAGAACCTCAAAAAGACAGAATCGTTCCCGTCGACATCGGGACCGAAATGAAGGAATCCTACCTCGCTTACGCGATGTCGGTTATCACCTCGCGGGCGCTTCCGGATGTGCGAGATGGCCTAAAGCCGGTCCATCGGCGAATTTTATTTGCGATGAACGAGATGGGTTTAACCGCTTCCGCGCGTTTCCGAAAATCAGCCGCGGTGGTCGGAGATGTCTTGGGGAAATATCATCCGCATGGCGACGTCGCGGTTTATGACTCGATGGTTGGAATGGCGCAGAATTTCTCTTATCGCTATCCCTTAATTCTCGGGCAGGGGAATTTCGGCTCGATCGACGGGGACAATGCCGCCGCCATGCGCTACACCGAAGCGAAGATGTCGAAGATCGCCGCCGAGCTCCTGCGCGACCTTGAAAAAGATACGGTTCCATACCGGCTCAATTATGACCAGACCAGACAGGAACCGACGGTGCTCCCTTCGGCGGTGCCGGCGTTACTCTTGAACGGCACACTTGGCATCGCGGTCGGCATGGCCACCAACATTCCGTCGCATAATTTGGCGGAAGTTCTAGATGCCACAAAGTATTTAATCGAAAATGACGATAGCACGACGGAGGATCTGATGCGATTTATTAAGGGGCCGGATTTTCCCTCGGGCGGGGTGGTTTACGGAGAGAGAGATCTTCTTCATGCCTATGGCTCGGGACGGGGCGGAGTGGTTTGCCGGGGCGAAGCGGAGATCGTCGAAGAGAAGGGCGGAAATTTTCAGATCATCATCACTTCAATTCCTTTTCGGGTGAATAAGGCGAATCTGATCATGTCGATCGCGGAGCTGGTCCAAGAAAAACGGCTCGAGGGCATCAAGGGCCTGCGCGACGAATCCACCAAAGACATCCGGATCGTGATTGATTTGAAGCAAAGCGCTCATCCGGAAAAAGTTTTGAATTATATTTATAAAAACACCCAGCTCGAATCGAATTTCAATTTCAATATGGTCGCCTTGGTTGACGGGGTGCCGGAGACGCTCTCCCTGAAGTCGATTCTTTCGCTTTTTATCGCCCATCGGCGCGTTGTGGTGAAGCGCCGTTCGGAGTTTGATTTGAGACGGGCGGAAGAAAGAGAGCACATTCTCCTTGGCTTGAAAAAGGCGCTCGATAAAATCGATCAGATCATCAAGCTGATTCGCGCTTCGAAAGATTCTCAAATCGCCAAGGTTAATTTGATGAAGGAATTCAAGTTTACCGACCCGCAGGCCACGGCAATACTCGAGATGAAGCTCGCCAAGCTCGCCGGGCTCGAGCGCAAAGCGGTTCTGGATGAGCTCGAGGAGAAGCAGAAGTTCATTAAAGAAATGAGGGAGCTCCTGGCGAGTCCGAAGAAAATTCTCAAGGTTATTTCCGACGAGCTTAAAGAGATTGGCGAAAAATACAAAGATGAGCGTCGCACTAGGGTCATTAAAAGTGGAGTAAAAGAAATTTCCGACGACGACCTTATTCCCGAAAAAGAGACCCTGCTTGTTTTTACTCAAGGCGGCTACGTGAAACGGAGCGACCCGGCTGAATATCGCGCGCAGAAGCGCGGCGGAGTCGGGGTGATCGATCTGGAGACCAAGGAGGAAGACTTCGTGACCATGCTGGTCGGGGGTTCAACTCACAGCGATCTTCTTTTCTTCACCAATCTGGGCAAAGTTTACCAGATGAAGATGTACGATATTCCGGAAGGCCGGCGCGCCACCAAGGGAAAATCAATCATGAATTTTCTCTCTCTGGCCGGAGAAGAAAAGGTCACTTCGATTCTAGCTATGCCCAAGGGGGGATCAGCAACTTCTCTCATGTTGGTTACGAAAACGGGCACGGCTAAGAAAATGTCAAGCGAGAGCTTTAGGGATGTCCGCCGAAGCGGAATTATCGCCATTCGCCTGGATAAGGGCGATCAGCTTATCTCTGCAATTCTTTGTGAAAAGGGTGATCAAATAATGCTCGCGACCAGCCTGGGTCAAGCAATCCGATTTAAAGAATCTGATATTAGGGAGATGGGAAGGACGGCCGGCGGAGTGAGAGGTATCAAGCTTAGAAAATTAGATGAAGTAATCGGTGTGGATGTGATAAAGGGTGGAAAAAATGATGGAGAAGGGAAAAATGGCTCGTTCTTAACCATGAGCTCGAATGGCTTTGGCAAGAAGACCGCTTTGAAAGAATATAAAGTACAGAAGCGCGGTGGCTCTGGCATCAAAACCGCCAAAGTGACGCAAAAGACCGGGAAGCTGATCGTGGCCAAAGTTTTAACTGGCGATGAAGAGGAATTAATCGCAATGTCGAAGAAAGGGCAAGTGCTCCGAACGGCGCTGAAAGATATCTCTTCTTTGGGTCGCCAGACACAAGGAGTGACGGTGATGCGTCTGCGAGCGGGCGACAGCATCGCCTCGGTGGCTTGTATCTAATAATGCTATAATTAAAAGATGTTTTCCGATCCGGTAAAAAATGTGAGAACGCTAGGCCTCGGAGAAACTAATATTGTGGCGGATCTCGGAGCGGGGACCGGTTTTTATTCAGTGGCGGCCGGGCAGATAGTGCGCTTGGGAAAAGTCTACGCGATTGAAGTGCAGAAAGACTATTTGGTAAAATTGAGGTATAAGGTCGCTGAAGCTCGCCTTAAGAATGTTGAAACCATTTGGGGGAATGTCGAGAAAATCGGGGGCACAAAATTGAGGGACAATCTTGTCGACGCGGTGATCGCTTCAAATATTCTTTTTCAGATTGAGAGCAAAGATAAATTCATCGAGGAGATAAAAAGAATCTTAAAACCTGGCGGGCGGGTGCTCTTAATTGATTGGTCAACGCCCGTCCACGGCGGTAGAATCGAACACATGATTCCCAAGAATCAAGCGCGGGAGATGTTCGAGAAAAATGGCTTTACGCAGGAGCGCGAGATCGATGCCGGGGCGCATCATTATGGTATGATATTAGTGAAGAAATAATGCGTAAGTCATGAAAAATTTCCAAACGATTATCCTGATTGTCTTTATTGTCGCTGCCGTTTTCGGTATTTTGGTTTTCTCCGGGGCGATCCCGCTCGGCAACAGTGATACGCCGGGAGCGCTCGGCTCGGTCACTCTCTGGGGAACGATTAAAAGCGAGCTGATTTTTTCCGCGCTCGAAGAATTTAACACAGCGAATCCCGCCTTTTCCGTGAAGTATGATCAAAAGTCTCCGGAGACTTTTGATCAAGATCTCTTGGAGGCGCTGGCAGTCGGCCGAGGACCGGATTTGTTTCTTCTCCCGGATAATCTCGCTTATCACTATCAAAACAAAATTTTAGCCATTCCCTACGAGAGTTTTTCCGTAGCCTCTTTCAAAAAGAGTTTTGCCGGTGCCGGCGAGGTATTTTTGACTTCGCGAGGAATTCTGGCGCTCCCGCTTTTTATCGATCCCTTGGTCATGTATTACAACCGGAGCATATTGGACGCGAACGCGATCGCCAGCCCACCCGCTTATTGGGACGAGGTGCTCTCGGTAGTTCCGGTTCTTACTAAAAAAGACCAAGCGAATATAATCAGCCGAAGCGCCCTCGCCCTCGGACAGTTCGCAAACGTAGCGCACGCCAAGGACATCCTAACCGCTCTCTTCATGCAAATCGGGAATCCGATCGTAGTCGAAGAGAACGGCGTCTTTCTTTCCGCTTTGAATGAAAACACTTACAAATATAATCTCCCGAACGTGCTGAAATTTTACACCAGCTTCGCCGACCCGCTCGCGAGCGTTTATTCCTGGAATCGTTCTTTCGCGGGCTCGAACAACGCCTTCAGCTCGGAAAATTTGGCGTTTTACTTCGGCTTCGGGAGCGAACTTAAATCACTCGTCAATAAAAATCCGAACCAGAACTTTTTGCCGGCGCCGTTTCCCCAATTGCGGGACGCGAAATTTAAATTGACTTCCGCTCGGGTGGTTGGCCTAGCCATCTCCCGATCTTCCAAAAATTTAAGTACCGCCGCCTTGGCGTCAAATCGTTTGGCCAACAGCGATTTTGCCAGAAAGTTGGCGATGGCCCTGCTCGTCGCTCCGGCCCGGCGCGATCTTCTCTCCGCGCCTCCGGCGGACGCCTATTCGAGTGTTTTTTATTCCTCGGCCCTCTTTGCCCGAAGCTGGCTCGATCCTTCTCCCAAAGATACCGACAACATTTTCCGCACGCTGATCGAGCGGGTGCTTTCCAACAGTCTGTCGCCGGACCAAGCCCTTTCTGACGCGGATACCAAGATGAATCTTTTATTAAATAAGCAATGATGAAAAAAACCGCAAAATTTTTAATATTTGTTTTTTTGCTGGTTTTAATAGCTATGCCGCTTCTGTCTTTCGCAGCCGAGCCACTGGTTAAGTGCGGGACGCAAGTGGATGCAGAAGGAAAAATTACAAACCCCTGCGGTTTCAATGAGTTTTTAGGGCTCATCAACAGAGTAATTAAGTTTGTCTTATTCGATTTGGCTTTGCCGATTGCCGCGATTATGTTCGCTTGGGCGGGAGTGCTGATGGTGACTGCCGGAGGGAGCACGGAGAAAGTGGGAAAAGCTAAAAGAATTTTTACTAATGTCGCAATCGGCTTTATCATCGCGGTCATCGCTTGGCTTATCGTTCGGACCATCCTTACGATATTGGGTTTTGAGGGGAGTTGGATTGGGTTTTAATGTGGAGTATAATTAATGTGATGAGATTCATTAGTAAAACTGTAGGGAAAATTCTTTTAGTAACCTTTCTCGTTGTCTTACCAGTTTTTTCTTTTGCCGCTGATATTGATGGTGCGCCATGTGATCTTCAAGAAGAAGGGAAAATTTGGAATCCAATAAAGGTCTGCAGTCTAAGTGAGTTTATCAAAACCATCCTCGAAGGCGTGATAAAGATCGGCATTCCGGTTATTGCTTTGGCCATAATTTATTCCGGTTTTCTTTTCGTGGCGGCGCGCGGTAACTCCGAAAAAATTACCAAAGCTAAGAACGCTTTGCTTTACACCTTAATCGGCGCGGCGATCTTGCTCGGGTCGTGGGCAATCGCCAAGCTAATTTCCGAAACAGTTTTAGCATTATAAGTTTAACCAACTCTTTTTATGCCCCCCGCTAACCCAAAATTTCAGGATTTAATAATTTATGTTATAAGCATCATCAATAACGCAATCATTCCCCTTGTTTTTGCTATCGCGCTCGTTCTGTTTATCTGGGGAGTAGTCCAGTATGTGATCAATGCTCAAGATACGGAAAAGAAAGCCAAAGGCAGACAATTTATGATCTGGGGAATCATAGCCCTTACTGTAATGCTTACGGTCTGGGGACTGGTCGCAGTTTTGGGCAGAACCTTCGGCCTAGAAACCAGATTTCTTCCGCAAGTTCAGCCCGAAAGTTCATCTTCATCCCCTGGTGAAACAATAATGGACACGCCGGACTTATACCCAGGTTAATTGGCTTGCATTATCATCAATGGTATAATTAAATAGTTAGAAATTATTAATTTATAGGGTCGTTTATCCGCCCCTTGGCGGAAAGAATTATTAGAAATTATTATCAATATGAAGAATAAAATAATTGTGTTGTTTTTAGGCCTTGCCTTGGCCATGATGCCGGTTCTCGCGTCAGCCCAAGTAACCGGTGAATTTATCGGCTGCGCGGGCATTCCTTTGGGGACCCTCGAGGGCATCTTGTGTAAAGTCGGCGATATTCTCAATCTAATTGTCCCGATTTTAATCGCCCTAGCGGTGGTAATCTTCATCTGGGGAGTTATCACCTATGTGGTGGGTGGCGATGAGGAAGCCAAGAAGAAGGGAAGACAGCGAATGATCTGGGGAATTATCGGCATCGCGGTTATTGTCGCCCTCTGGGGACTGGTCCGAGTTTTGACCAATACCTTCGGCGTAGGAAATATTGAGAACATTAATTTCCCAACCACTCCGTATTAGTTAGACATGAACATCGCTTATGCTGGAAGTCTCGATACCTTTATCGGGAACGTCAATCGGCTGATTATAAATCCACTCATTTTGCTCCTGTTCGCGCTGGCGGTCGCTTACTTTCTCTACGGGATGCTCCAGTTTTTCACCAATCAGCAAAGTGAAGAGAAAAAAACGGCGGGCAAGCAGCACATGATCTGGGGCGTTATCGGGATGACGATTATGATGGGAGTATTTTTCCTGATGAATTTGATTTTAAGCACCTTCAATCTGCAAGGCGACATAAAACCGGAGACCGGAGAAGTGAAACTGGACGACTACAATCCGACCTATCCGCCGAGAAATTAGTGTGTAAAAAAGCAAAGGGGGCGGTCGCTTACCGCGATCGCCCCTTTGGGTTTGCTGTGTTTGCGTTGGTTAGGCGCGCTTAGACCTTACACTTTCCTTTCTATAGATTTGGACTCGGACAGACCGTCCCTCAGTTTCGTCCGAGGTAAAGTGATTCTCCTCCCTCGAATTCATCTCCGGGGGGGGCTTGAAGTCCCCCCTGGCCGGGTAATGGATGACCGTGTCCACACCTGACCATTTGATGCCGAGTGCCTCGCCGTCGGTTCTGATTTTGAACCGAAAGTTGAGGCGCATTGAACACGGTGTCCAACACTCGCGCTCAAGAACTAGCGCCTCGACTGGGGGAGATACTGGCGCCGGCGGGGGCGGGGGGACGCGAGTTTGCTGCTGTTCGGCGGGCTTGTCGTTTCCTGGGCGGAAGACAAGAAAACCGGAAATAGTGAGGATGGCGAGGATGAGTATCACCACCACCCACACCGCCCCCTTTCCCTTCGAAATGTTCGCCATGATTTCACTTCCTCCCCGCCAAGATGTTGGCGATGATAGCGGCGGTTGTAGCGTCCAGCGACCAATCCTTCCGGTCGATGGACTTTGTGGTCTTCCCGATGGAGAGCTGAATCTGCTCCACTGCCTGCTCACGGGTAAGACCCGCGCCCCCATCCCCCTTCGGGGCCATGAGGAGATTGATCATATCGGCAGAGAACTTAATCTCCACCTCCTGCCCCCTCCGTTGGTACTTCTCGCGCTCTTCAAGCACGAGATCCTTCGCTACTTCAGGATCCGGGAGGATTTCCGGCATGATGACTTGCCGGATAGTGACCCCCCAGTGCTCCTCACTTGCCTGGCACAGGGCGTACTTCACCTCTTCGCCCAGTTGTTCGTACATGCCGAGCACATCCTCCTGCTCTTTCTCTCTGATGCTCTTGCGGAGAACTTGCTTCCGGGTGCCTTCGAGCCATCCGTTGAGGTCTTCCGGCTTGACACTGAAGTACGTGTCAGGGTTGGTGATGTCATAAACCACTGATCCCCCGACTGTGACGTTCACGTTGTCCGCGGTGAGGGCTTGTAGGGGTGTGAAGTCGTGCGTCTGCCGACGGCAATCTGCTGGCTGTTTGCTGAAGGGGATAGGTGTCCACCACCACCCTTCATCGAAGATGACCCCAGGTACTCTCTGCCCGAAAAGCAGGAGCTGGGCTTTCCAGCCCACCGGGATAGCTTCCCACTTCAGATCCTTCTCCCCCTCCTTTTTCCAGATTCCCCATCCGTGCAGAGCCCAGGCTGCGATTACTGCCAGCCAAAGTAGGCGGAGTACACTGGGATCCACGAGGATTACCCAGCCCAGAACCAAGAGGACGGCAATGAAGCCGATCCCCAAGATCCGGTTGAGGTCGAGATGAGGACCTCTCTCTTCTGTAGTGTGCGACATCTTCATTCTCCTTGCGCCTTAGGCGCTTTTGGGTGCGCCCGCGGGCGCGGGATAGGTAATTGCTTCGAGCGGTTTGCTCGCGGAAAAGTCCAACGCTGAACTTCTTTGCGAGCAAACCGTTCTTTTAGAAAGGAAATTTTTAAGGAGCAAAATTCTATATGATTGTAGCATATAACAACAAAAAAGTCAATCCCATTAGAGGTTTATCGCTGCGAGCCCTCGCGACCTCTAACGGGACAAGCCTTTAAAACAAAAATCCCCTCGCGAGAGCAGGGGATTTTTGTTTGAGAATCGCTTACGCGTGCTTAAGCGGAGTCGAGTGGTATTTATTCTCGAAGTAAAGCTTTCTCACCACGATTACCACCAGGAGAACCAAGATGGCGAAGATGAGCCACTGGGTCAGGCCGGAAGGCTTGAACCCGGCAGTTCCGTCTCCGTAGAGAACATTTCCGGCGAGAGAACTGAAGTTCTGATTCTCACCCGATACGCTTTCGCCCATAACTTCACCGGTCGAGACATTTGCGTTTCGAACGCTGGAAGTCGCGGAGCTCGGCACATAATCTAATCTTGCCACGGCTACGGGACTCATGATCGTGAAGCGAACTCCGTTGGAGAGTCCTCCGCCGGGACCCGGATTGTATACGGTCACCGTGTAGTCTCCGGACCTTAGAGTGTCGGAATCAAGCAACAGAAAATTGAGCTCGGTGGAGTTTTTGAAATTCGTGGTTCGATCGGAATT
>Ga0209542_10018917_pt1 | contig 11103 bp, 17 predicted proteins | sample RifCSPhighO2_01_FD_184028 | JGI IMG/M metagenome (GOLD analysis project Ga0209542, IMG submission 184028) | Soil microbial communities from Rifle, Colorado - Rifle CSP2_plank highO2_0.1 (SPAdes) (version 2) | ecosystem: Environmental > Terrestrial > Deep subsurface > Rock core/Sediment ...
GCAGGCTTCGCCCGCCGTGTTTTTTATTCTTTTAGAATTCAAATAGAATGCGATTCATCCACTTACTGAAGTAAGTAGTTTTCTCGCATTACAAATAATGAAATATGATCCAGATTTGTTTAGTTATATACAGAAAGCAAAACTAAATATAAGTATGTGTGGTTACAATACAATGACAGAAATCTATCATTCCGGCGTTTCTGCCATAATATTTCCCAGAGAAGGTTCTTATGAGCAAAATGAAAGAGCTGATATTGTTTCTAAAGCTAAGAAGAATATAAAGATACTTTATGAGAAAAAAACAAATATTACAAAACTGGCAAGTGAAATAGTCAATGTTCTTAAAAATGAGAAATATTCAAATATTAAAATAGAAGGAGCAAAGAAAACTGCAGAAATGATTAAACAGTTTTATAATGGAAGATGAAAATTTATTTAGTAAGACATGCTGAATCTGAAGGAAATTTAAGTAAATTTATGATCGAGAACTCTTCTCTGACTTACTTTGGAAAAGAGCAAGCAAAACGATTATCTTTACATTTTAAGAGATTGAGAATCCAAAAGATTTTTTCAAGCGATTTAGAAAGAGCGAAATTAACTTCTAAAGAAATAACTAGAGGAATTAGGAAAGACGTGTTCTATGACAAACTACTTCGTGAAAGAAATTGGGGGGAGTTTTATAAAAAACCAAGAGAGAAAATACGTGAGGCAGAGAATAAATCTGGAAATGAATATACTTTTCGGCCTAATTCAGGAGAGAGTTTAAATGATCTGCTAGATAGAGCAAGAAAATTCCTTGAGATTCTTAAAAAAGAAAAGACAGAGAGAATAGTTATTGTTAGCCATGCAGGATTTATCAAAGCTTTTTTCCTAGTATTATTTAAATTACCTCTTAAAGAGATTAAGTTTATTAATATTAAACCTGCTTCTATCAGTTCTTTTACTTTTAGTAAAAAATTTATGGTTTCCAATTTTATTCTTGGAAATATGAGTCATCTTATTGAGGATAGATTTTTATAGTGTAGATTGTACATTTCTTTATGAACCTTATAGTTTCCGGCGGAGTTGATAAAGATAAAGATACATGGCTGGTGCCTTATTATGCAGGACTTTTGAAAAAAGGAAAGATTCTCTATCTTCCTCTAGCAAAAATAACAAGACCTTTTGTTGAAAGTTATGAGAAAATGAAGTTTAATATGAGAAAATTAGGATTTACAGGAGAAATTGCATTTTGGGATAGTTTGAAAGGCAAAAATTTTACTGATCTAGATGCTTTTGACTCTCTCTATATCGAAGGAGGAAACCCCTTCATCTTATTGGATGAGATAAAGAAGAATGATTTTGCTAAAGCATTGAAAAGCTATATTGAATCTGGAAAGCTTGTTTATGGACAGAGCGCAGGTGCTTTAATTATGGGTGCAGACATAGCTTTTGCAGCATCAGCCTATGATGTTGAAAATACTCCTAAATTACAGGACACTTCTGGTTTGAATTTATTTAAAGGATATTCTTTTTTTGCTCATTATACTGATGAGAAAGAGCGTTTTGTGAAAGATTTGATTAAGGAAAAAGGATTTAAGTTTATTGGACTTTCAAATTATACAGGGATTCATTTTTCTAAAAATAATAAAGTTTGTGGATTAGGACAGGTGTCTATTTTTAATGGAATATCTAAGAGAGTTTTTACACTCGGAGAGAACTTTAAGTTAGAAGTTCTTGACTAGCGTAAGCTTATTGCCTAAGATCAGGAACAATATAGAAAAAGCACAGCTCAATTTCTTAAACCACTTATAATCCCACTAACAACGTAGCCTCATTCTCATCAATGTACATCTTTAATTCACGGACTAAGAATTCATGGACTTTCTTTGAGGGAGAAGAACACAAGGCGTTCAGGTAAATTCTAGACCTAAAATCTTAACAATATATTCTTCTATTTCCTTTATCTTTTCTTTGTTTAAGGAAACTTGCAGACCATAGGGGGCTGGTTTTTGTATGATAAGACCTTCTTTTATGAGCTCATCTGCCACTTTTTCTACTTCTTTGCCTTTATGCGATGGAAATCCTTTCTTTAACGTATCATAAGGGGTATGTACACCACCAATAATCTTCTTTCTTCTCAGATGGTAGAGTATTGTTGCTTTTATTTTATCCTTGTCATCCTTTTGCATACCTTCTAGAAAACTCATTCACTATTTAAATATTCCTTATTTAGAAATATAAAAACATAGATAGAAACATTTATAAACTTCTATCCTTAAACCATCGATATGCCTCATGAAACTGTTTTTCGAGAGATCTTTGGAGACCATCCTATTATCAAGGTACTTGATTTTTTAATAACTTTTCAACTCTTTGATTATCCTCTGACAGAAATAGCGAAAAATGCCGGCGTGAGCTATTCTACCTTGCAATCTTTCTGGCATCGATTAGTTGCTCATGGTCTGGTCATCAAGACAAGAAGAGTTGGCAAATCAGATTTATACAAACTTAATACTAATAATCTCGCTATAAAGCAATTGATACAACTTGATTGGAATTTTATTAAAGAGTCAGAAAAAAAGATTATGATGTCTGCCTAAGTAATATTCTCTTATTCTTCTTGCTCTATAATCCAACCAGCAACGTAGCTTCATTCTCATCAATATACATCTTCAATTCACGAACCAAGAAGTCATGGACTTTCTTTGAGGGAGAAGAACACATCGCCTTGGGATGCACTTCTGGGAATTGCTTGGATCTGCAGTTTTTGATTAGAAAAAGCTTCTACTACCCATAGAAAGATGTACTCATTATCAATGAGAACATTTATATATAAGTACTAACTGCTAATTAGTATGTTCTCCAAAGAAACCCTTCGGCAAGTTGTATCAAAACAGAAGCATGAACTTCCCTTACAGAAAGGAACTGTTCGCAGAGATCTTCTTGACGAAGTCCTCAAATGGCTTAAAGATGACAGAGTCATTATTCTAATAGGAATACGACGATGTGGAAAATCAACACTGCTCAAGCAAATCATGCGGGAAACTTCGAACTGGAGCTATATCAATTTTGAAGATGAACGCCTCATTGACTTCCAAGCACAAGATTTTGAGCTCCTTAATGAGGTGCTTATTGAGCTTTACGGTCCAACTACTACTTATTTTTTTGATGAAATCCAGAATATCCCTAAATTTGAACTCTTTGTTCGAAGATTACAAGAGGAAGGCAAAAAAGTTATTATCACTGGATCCAACGCCACTCTGCTCAGCAAAGAACTTGGCACACGGTTAACTGGAAGATACAAATCGTTTGAAGTTTATCCCTTCTCTTTTTCAGAATTTCTTCGATTTAAGGAAATAACTATCACTAAAGAAGACTGGTATCTTGTAGAGAAAAAAATAGCATTACTTAAACTCTTTGGAGACTATTTGATCAAAGGAGGGTTACCAGAATATGCCAAAAATCAAGATAAAGATTATGTCAGAACAGTGTTTGAGAACATCTTGTATAAAGACATCATTACCAGATATGCTCTTAAACGAGAAAAGATTATGAAAGAGCTTGTTAATATCCTCGCAACAAACGTAGCTGCTCAATTTACCTACAACTCTCTCAAAAAAACCCTTCATCTTTCAAATGCTATAACTGTCAAAGAATATATCTCTTACTTAAGCAATTCCTATCTTTTTTTTGAGCTTTTGAAATTCTCACACTCCATAAAACAACAGCTTAACTCTCCTAGGAAAATTTATCTAATTGATACTGCATTTCATCAGGTTTGTGGAGTAAATTTCACACTGAATAGAGGAAGCACTCTTGAAAATGTAGCTTTTATAGAACTTAAACGACAAGGCAAAGACATTTTTTATTATGCAGATAAACATGAATGTGATTTCGTTATCAAAGATGGAACGAAAATCACTGCAGCACTGCAGGTCTGCTATATCTTGGATGACGCCAACAGAGAAAGAGAGCTCAGCGGACTTCTCGAGACACTGCGCACTTTTAAGCTTAGTCAAGGAACCATACTTACCTTTGAACAAACCGATGAGCTTCTTGTTGATGGCAAAAAGATATTGATTAAACCTGTCTGGAAATGGCTTTTGGAGAAATAAATGAGATTTCTACTTATAATCCAACCAGCAACGTAGCTTCATTCTCATCAATATACATCTTCAATTCACGGACCAAGAAGTCATGGACTTTCTTTGATGGAGAAGAGCAAGTCGCCTTGGAATAGGAAGATTTATATATACTAGCTGTAGTATTAATTGATACTATTACTAATACAATGCTCACTCAAACCCAAGAACACATACTAGAATTGCTTCTAAGTACTCAGGAAGAGCACTTTTCTATACGCCATATCTCTAGACTGCTTGGCAAGTCTTATGCACTCACCTATAATAATATCCAAGATCTTGTTAGCAAACACATTCTGCAGAAATCCAGTCTTCCTCCGGCACAGATCATTTCTCTTTCGAACCACCTTCAGCCTTCTTTCTTACTACCTCTAGAACAAAAAAGAGCTCAAAAACTCCTTGAAAAATATGCATGGGCAGATCTTTACATGCGCGATGTTCTTCGGTCAGCGCAATTTCCTTTCTTTGTCCTTCTAGTGTTCGGAAGTTATGCCAAAGAAAGCGCGACCACTAAGTCAGATATAGATTTACTGGCTATAGTCCCCTCAAAAAAAGAGATTCCACTTTTAGAACAAACCTTAGGACATTATACGCCAGTGAAAAAAAATATTCTTATTGTAGATATACAAAACTTTCTGGACATGATAAAAAATCCAAGAGTATTTAATGTAGGCAATGAAGCGAGAAAACATCATATTATCCTTTATGGAGCGGAAATCTATTACCAACTGCTGGAGATGCAATCATGAAACAAGAAGATCTTATCGCTAAAAAGATTGATATCGCGGAGAAATCAATTAGAAATCTAACACAGTCTGGAGATCTTAAAAAATTGACAGCACAAGCAGCTGAACATATCGCCCAATTTTACGAGCTAAAAAGTCTCAATAGACTTCATACAGCGAAACATATTTACGCGATTTCACAGAATCCACAACAATCTCATTTGCCTGTTACCTACACTGATTATGGCGAATCCATAGCTGCGGCATATTATTCCATGTATTATATTGTTCATGCGTATCTTGCCGCGCTGTATCAAACCAAGCTGAGGGAAGACCTTCGCGGAGTACACGCGATTACACACCACATAGTCCTTTATTATCTTGTACAAACAAAAAAATTAGCAAAATACCTTTATGAGGAGTACGCTAAAACTTTAGAGACAGCTTCAGCACTTCAACATATTACTGTTGACGCGTTTCAAGAGAAAGCATATGCTCTGGCAGAAACTTATAACAAAAACAGAGAAGCGCGAGAAACATTTACCTACAAAACAACTCCCTCTCTAGAGGCGTATCATGCAGAACATGCCCTAAAATATGCAGAAGAATTTATTCATGTTCTTAGACAATTAATACTTAAACATTAATTTTTGAGGATACTCTTCAATTACCGTTTGATATATAAATAGGTAATGCTTTTAAATTTGTACAAAAGAGGTGAGATTTGAAATGAAAGAAAACTGTCCAAAATGTAAATCTAATAAAAAAGTAGTTGGTTATGGGGTTCGCCATAACTATTCGGGTGATAAACAAAAATATCGATGCAATACATGTACATGTTATTTCATCAAAAAAGACTCTTTCTTCAAAAGAAAGTATCCAAGAGAGATCATAGCGGAAGCGTGCTCCTGCTACAAAAGAGGCATGAGCTTCGAGGAAGCAGCAAGGCACATCAACGAATACAAGGGAACGAACATCGTTCAATCAACAGTATTTTACTGGGTGACTCATTACTCTAAAATTTTAAAAAAAATGGGCTAGTAAACAAGTTCCGATATTAATCGGAAACATCCATCTTGACGAGGTGTATTTCAAAGTCAAGGGAAAAGACCGCTATCGCTGGAGCACCAAGGACAAAGGCATGAAATACCGCCTCTACGGCTGTTTAACGAGCAAAAGAAATTACGCGACAGGCGCGAAACCCCTGTTCAAGCACATCAAGCGGCTCTGCCTCCAGCAATTTCTTGACAGGAAGAAAAATGGAAGAAAGATACGCTTCGTGACTGACAAGCTTGCGCATTACAAGAAAGGGTTCAATAAATATTTTAGGCGCATCGCCTTGCTTACGCATGGTGTGCCAATCAAGGCAAAAAGAAATGGCTTGAAATACAATAACAACTGCGTTGAGCGAGATCATCAGTACAACAAGCAGCGTTACAAAACCATGCGAGGGTTCGCAACCCTCAAGTCAGCAGATGGCCTCCTTGATTTCTTCGACGTGCATTATAACTTCATTGATAAGCAGAAGATTCGAGGAAAAAAACAGACACCAGCTGAGGCTGCCGGGATTAAGATACATATGGGAGACACACATCATCTCTTAAGACTTATAGAGATTGCATCAAACGAAGAATGAAGAGTATCTTATGATCATAACATTTTTAAACAGGAAATAATTACTTTTTAAAATGGTCATCAGAAGAGTAAAGGAGAATATCAAACAGCTCACAGAAAAGCAAACACGAGAGTTGCTAGAAAAAGTATTGGAAATCAGAACATCTTTCAGATCAGAGTTCAAAAAGCAGACAGTGCTTGCCATTACTGCCGCATTTGGTTTTCTCATCGCTTTAGTTTGGAGAGACTACCTTATGAGTATAATTAAAGCAGAAAGTCTAACCTTTATTTCAGTTATTATTATCACTGCGGTCTGTGTACTGGGGCTTGTTATTATTTCGAAGTGGGCGAGCAATGATGCTGAACAGAAAAAATTTGAGGAGTAAACAGCAATATGGATATTGAAGGTATGAGCATCGAAAGATTGAATCATGATTGTTTCAAAATTAAAGCCCAGAACAAAGTCATCTATCTTGATCCATATCAAATTGATCCTCAAGAGCCGGCAGATCTCATTCTCGTCACGCATGAGCATCAAGACCACTGCAGCTTGAAAGATATCGAAAAGCTGCTCAAGTCAGGAACAACAGTCGTCACCATTCCAGAATGTCAAAGTACTTTGTCCAGAATAGCCGAGAAGATTAGCAATGTGGTGTTGATCGAGCCTTTTCAAAAGAAAGAAGTTCAAGGAATTACTATAGAAACTATTCCAGCATACAACACCAATAAGTTTCGCTCGGGAAATTTAGTGTTTCATCCCAAGCAAGACGGTCGTGTTGGTTTTATTGTTGTAGTGAATGGGAAAAAAATCTATCATGCGGGAGACACAGATGTGATTCCAGAAATGCAACAGTTGAAAAATATTGATATCGCTCTGCTCCCAGTGTCAGGAACTTATGTCATGACTCCAGAAGAAGCTTGTCAGGCAGTCAAAATCATCAAGCCGAAAATAGCAATCCCCATGCATTATGGAGCGGGTGTAGTCGGAACAGATGCTGACGCAGAGAAGTTTAAGGATCTGGCCAAACAATTTTGTCAAGTCCTAGTTCTTTCAAAGGTATAGCCGAATGATCAAGTTGAGTGCAAAAATAAAGATAGCCTACAACACCAATATCTTGAGATTCAGAAAGGAATATCTTGCAGAGTAGTCCATGAGCAGTGAGTTCTTGCATACGAGTAGAGAGTATGTTTATAAAAGAATGGTCCATCGCATAGAGATGCAGCCGTCTCCAGTAATATTGTCGAGTGACAGCGAAAGAAGTTTGCATGCCTGCTTCTCCAAGCAGTAGTTTATGATCCTATGCGAAATAGTTTACAAGCGAAGCGGCAAGACGTGCATTATGTTTTCCTTCTTGATAAGGATAAGTTTTGAGAAGAATATCAAGGTCAGGTTTTTGTATCATCGCAAATAGCTTTTCCTTGTTGTCGTAAAAGTTTACTAGAGACATAAATAGGCACTTTCAAACGCGTGGCTAGTCCCAAAGCATCGCTAGGTCTGGTATCCAGTTGTAAAATCTTTCCATCGTCTTCGAGAAGAACAGTCGCATAGTAAAAATTATGCTCCACGCGTTCCATGCGGGCATAGTGCATCGTGATGTTATAGCTAGTCAAAATATCATACATCAAGTCGTGTTGTGTAGGTCGAATGTCAAATGCTCCTACCTCTCCACGTTTGATGGAGAAAGTTTTTTCATATGGCATGGCGATCCAGAATCCCTGGCATGCATGTTTGAACAAGATACCTTCAGCGTAGGCCTCCACATCAACAAGAGTATAGTCTGTCAAGTCAAAAGGATCAGCAAGAAGCACGCGGTCAGGTGAAGGGCTTGAAGGTTGAGCATCATACAAGGTAAGTCCTGTAAGCTCGCTGCCCCAATACACTAGACTAAATCCTCCAGCAAATGCTAAGCAAATGAAGAACAAGAGCCATCCTCGCTCGCGGAAGAATCTTCTGATTTTGTATCCAAGCATCATAGGAAATACCTCATGGCTTCGCTCACTGTTTCGACTTCAATGACTTGAATATCAAATTCATCGCCGACGCTGACTAGTTCTCCAGGATAGGAAATGACGCAGTAGTCTTTGTTTTGATAGATATTGCACTGTGACATTCTGGTTAGATTGATCGCAGAGCTACCGCTGCCCTTGGGAACAAGAAAGAGTTTTGCATTGCCTTTCTTCGCTGCTTCTGCTTTCGCTCGCAAGCCGCCAGCGTCGACAACTTCTCCTTCTTTGTTAATGGAGCCAGTAATGATGACATCATCTCTAAGTTGTTTATTCTGCAGAGCTGCAATAGTCGAGACAGCCATGATCGATCCAGCACTCTGTCCTGCGACAACACCAGCGTCTGATTTGAGATTATAGATAATGTCCAGATTAGAAACATCAATCTTGGTAAAATTGCTCGCAACCTGTGTCGCCAAGCGGGCGCTGTATTGGGTGGTCACATCTGCCAGGACATTGTTGACATTCACTAAAACTAGTCCTTGTCCGTCACGAACTTCAGTCACAAGATCGGCGACAACGCCTTCTCCTTGTTGGTCTACAGCGACAAATTTTGCCTGAACGCTATGATCATAATTCGTCAGTCGTTGCAGAGGTTCTTCTGAAGAAGTTTGCAACAGCAAGGTGATCAGGCTGCCTAAGGAAAGTCCAATGACTAATAAGAAGCTGCTGGCAAGAATCACCTTTTTGTGCATGGGGAAAAACTCGTTTCAGGCTATAAAAACATGTCGTCAAATCTTTATTACTAAAAAAGCACAAATAATATAAGGTCCATAAAGGAAAAAAGAAGTATGAAAGTACCTATCTATACTATAATGACTCTTAAAAGATTAAAGAAAGGAGATCTTATTGGGATAGTTTCACCATCAGATCCATTGGAAAATATTGAAAAGGATAAACAGTTTAATTCAGGGGTAAAGTTTCTAGAAGGTTTGGGATTTAAAATTATCTTAGGAGAAAATATAAGTGCTAAAAAACCAGAGAAAAGAGCTGAAGATATTAACAAGTTCTTTAGAGAGGTAAAAGTTAAGGCGATAATAGCTTCTCAGGGAGGAGATAGCGCTGAGAAACTGCTTCCTTTTATTGATTTTGAGAGTATAAAAAGTAATTCTAAGATTTTTCTTGGAATAAGCGATATAACTGTTTTGTTAAATGCCATTAACACAAAAACTAATTTGATTACATTTCATGGTAATGATGTCAAGTATGGGTTTGGTAGAAATCCAACAGCATATGATAAAAATGAGTTTGTTCGAATCTTAATGAAAGATACAAAGGGAGAAATCCCTGCAAACGGGGAAAGAAAAACAATAAGAAATGGAAAAGCAACAGGAAAGATATTGGGAGGAAACATTAGATGCCTTTTAAAATTGATAGATACAGAATATTGGCCTGATTTTACAGATTCTATCTTATTTTTAGAAGCATATAAAATAGACAAAGAAAAATGTTTAAGTTATTTCAAAAAGCTAAAAGAGAAAAAAGTGTTCGACAAAATCAAAGGTGTTATTGTTGGATTTATTTTTGAGATGCAAGAAGAAAATCCGCAGAGTGAACAGATGGAAGATATACTTCTAAACTTTACAAAAGATTACAGCTTTCCAATCTTGAAGACTAATGACTTCGGACATAATATCCCTAATACAGTTATTCCTGTAGGCGCGATAGTAGAATTTGATGCTGACAAGAAAAAAATAAAGCTAATAGAAAATAATATATCCTGAGTGTATTAAATTGAGATTACTGACTGGGAGAAATCTTTTTAACCTAGAAAATAAAGACTAAAAGATGTTTATCCACACTATTGATCCAGTTGTGTTCAGTCTTGGTCCTCTGGAAATTAGATATTATGGTATTATCTATGCTTTTGGATTCATTCTAGCCTATTTTTTGCTGCGCTATTTCATTCGCCAGAAGAAACTCCACATGCAAGAGCAGGAGCTTGACACTTATATTATCTATCTCATGCTAGGGGTAGTCCTTGGTGCTCGTCTCTTTGAAATTCTCTTCTATAATCTTCCCTTTTATCTGGAACATCCAGCAGAACTGATAGCAATTTGGCACGGCGGTCTCTCTTTTCATGGAGGTTTAGTGGGAGCAGTTTTCAGTACTTGGTTGTTTTGTAAAAAAAAGAAAATACCTTTATTGCATCTCTGTGATTATGTTGTTATTCCAACTGCTTTGGCTTTAGCCTTAGGTCGTATTGGAAATTTTCTCAACGGCGAGCTTCCAGGAAAAATAACTAATGTTCCTTGGGCTGTCCAATTTCCAGGCGCCGAGGGTTTCCGTCATCCTTCACAACTCTATGAGTCAGTAAAAAATCTAATCATCTTCGCTATTTTGTTAGTCAATGTCAAAAAGCAGCATAAGGACGGGTATCTCTTCGGACTCTTTTTATTTTGGTATGGGATTTTACGTTTCTTGGTGGAATATGTTCGTGAGCCTGAAACTATGGTTTGGTTCTTGACTATGGGACAAGCATTAAGCGTTCCCTTGATCATTGTAGGCTTGTATTTCATCAAAAAGAAGCGGCTCTGTAGAAAAGTTCCCTGAATAGGGAACTTATTGCTCTCCGCAATGCAGAGCATGCAAGTATCTTGAAGCTTACTTCTCTATTTTGCATCCGCACTGTTACG
>Ga0209542_10018918_pt1 | contig 11103 bp, 16 predicted proteins | sample RifCSPhighO2_01_FD_184028 | JGI IMG/M metagenome (GOLD analysis project Ga0209542, IMG submission 184028) | Soil microbial communities from Rifle, Colorado - Rifle CSP2_plank highO2_0.1 (SPAdes) (version 2) | ecosystem: Environmental > Terrestrial > Deep subsurface > Rock core/Sediment ...
GAAGAATACTATTATGCGCTGGCAGCCAAATTCCTGAGATGATCAACCAATGAAAAACGGAACCTATATCAAAGAGGAAATTATTTCGGGAAAAGACAATGAGATTAGGGTTGGTGCGAAAATCAGTGCGTATGCGTCTCTGCCCATGGTGGCAGCTCCGCAGGAGGGTGCTCTCCGACCTGAGCGGAGCGAAGTGGAGAGGCATGCCTAAGCTCCGCATACGCACGAATAAGAATTTCGCACCAACCCCGATGAGATTACCGAAGCCCTTCTATCTTTTTGACCAATGTGTCATACACCTGTTTCTTTTTTGCCGGCGTGAGGGAAAAAAGCTTTTTTTCGATCATTCCGGCAGCAATAGTGAAGAGGTAATTGAGCTTGATGACGCTCTCTTTTATTGCCCCCTCTTTCTTGGATAAGAGAATGCCCTGCATTTCAATATTGCTGGTGATGCCGGCAACAACAATGTTCCCATATTCTTCAAATAAGACAAGGGCGGGCCGCTTCTTCACTGCAAACGTGTCGGCGAATTGGATATGCGCAAGAACAACATCTCCGGGATTATGCATGCTCCCATGCCTCGTCTTCCTTATTGTCCCAGAGCTCTTTCATCTTTGCCTGCTGTATTTTATGCAAAAATTCATCGTATTGGTTTTTTTTCTTCATGTTCTGGAACGCCAGTATCATGTTTTTGATGAGGTCGTTATAGGTCTGTCTTGGATATTCCCTCGCTGACTTGAGGGCATCAGCAATACCCTTGTCGATTTGTATGGTTGTGGTAGGCATTATATATCACCTATAATGAGATATAGCAAGTAGTATATAACACCTTCTACCTGTTTTAAGTAGGGTAGATCATCCAGCTTCAGGATGGAATATACCTGTAAATAGCCCACATCAGCCATAAATAAAAAGATTTATATAGGGAATATGCATTTCCAGAGGCATGGAGAGCAAAACAGCATTCTTGGAAATCTTCGGAGAGTCGCCGGTATTGAAGGTATTGGATTTTCTCGTGGTGAATGAGGATTTTGATTACAGCATGACGGATATCGCAGAACTCTCGGAAGTGGGATACTCCACGTTAAAGCTGTTTTGGGGCAGATTGGAGAATGCCGGGATGGTGGCGCAGACGCGGGCCGTCGGCAAGGCGAAGATGTACAAGCTGAACATGGCAAACCCCCTGGTGAAGAAGTTTCGGGATTTCTACTGGGCGACCACGATGCATCATGTCCGGGGGAAGGTAAAAGAGCAGGAAATATCTGTATAATCAGCGGATAATCTCCTCTATCTGGTTGAGACGCTTGATGTTCAGCCGGTATGCAGTTCCATGTTTTGTTTTCCCATAGAAGAGGATAAGCCCCCCCTGGTCAGATCATGGAGGACGTCCTGGACAAATCCGCGGAGATGGGAAGGAATGCTGCCCTGCAATCGCTCAAGGAGCAGATGTCCTTTGCTGAAAGCCTGTTTTGCGTACAGTTTTTTGAGGATGTTTTTCCGGATACAGCCATAATTGATGGCGCTCAGTTTGGCCATAGGAATCTGTGCGTTATATAATCCATGCCCGGTTATCCTTCCCCATCATCTCCTTCGCCGCCTGCGGTATCTCGCCCTGCGCATACGGATGGACCGTATGCTTCTTCTTCAGCAGCTTGTCCACAATCTTCCACGATTCCTCCACCTCATCCTCGCGGATGAACACCGACTGGTCCCCCCTGATGACATCCAGCAGGAGGTTTTCATACGCATCCGGGGTGTTCGGCCCGAACACGCAGCTGTGGCAGAAGTCCATCTTCACCGGCACGATATCCATCTTGCCCGGCGTCTTGGTGTTGACATTGAGGAAAAACCCCTCATTCGGCTGGATCATGATGACCAACTCATTGGACAGGAAGCTGCACTTCCCCTCAAACAGCAGGCAGGGGGCATCCTTGAACCTGATGTATACCAGGGTCTTCTTTTCCCTGAGGTATTTCCCGGCCAGCAGGTAGAAGGGCACTCCCTTCCACCGCTGGTTGGCGATGGCCAGCTTGAGCGCGGCAAAGGTCTCTGTCGCCGAGTCCGGGGTGACGCCCATCTCCTGCCGGTACCCGGCATACTGCCCCAGCACCAGCCCGTCGCTCTGCACGGATCTCAGCACCTTGATCTTCTCATCACGGATATGCTGCGCAGTCAGGTGCTTTGGCGCTTCCATCGCAATGAGGGCGAGCAGCTGCAGCATATGGTTCTGCACCACGTCGCGCACCGCCCCCTGCTTCTCATAGAATTTTCCCCGCTTCTCGACGCCAAAATCCTCGCTGAGGATGATCTGCACATGGTCAATATGCTTGCGGTTCCAGAGCGGCTCCAGCACCAGGTTGGTGAAGCGCAGCACCGAGATGCTCTGCACCAGCTCCTTCCCGAGATAGTGGTCGATCCGGTAGACCTGCTCCTCCCGGAATACTTCAGCGATGCACCGGTTGAGCTTTTTCGCGGAGGCAATGTCGTTGCCGAAGGGCTTCTCGAACACCACCCTGCTCCATCCGGCGGCGGATGATGCAAGCCCTGCCTGTTTCATGTTCCTGGTGATGCTCGCAAAGTGCTCAGGCAGCGTCGCCAGGTAGAACAGCCGGTTGCCGCAAAGCTTATGCTTCTTCTCCTCGCGCCCGATGATCTCTTTCAGGAGCGGGTATTTTCCCGGGTCGCTGAAATCCATCTGGAGATGGGTGAACCTTTGGATCATGCCCTCCCAGACACGCTCATCGATCCGCTTGATGTATTTTTTCAGCTCCGCGTGCAGGGCCGGGATGTCCACCGGGCTGAACGACATGCCGATGATGGCAAAGTCATCCAGCACCTTGTCCTGGGCGAGCTTGTAGATCGCAGGAAAGAGCTTTTTCCGTGACAGGTCTCCGGTCACTCCAAAGATGACAATGGTTGCGCAGTAGTGCGGCTTCATGGGCAGACAAGCACTGTAAGGTCTTTTGCCGTTGCGGCGAGTTTCGCCGGGCACTCATCAGGGGATACATCTGGGTTTATAAATTGTGCATACGCCTGCTGCTTCGCCGCTCCCGCAAAGAGCAGGATGACGCATCCCGCATCCTGGATCAGGCGAGGCGAGGCGGTGACGCGGTCTGGAGGGGGCTTGGGAGAGTCGTGCAGTTCCAGGTAGCCCTTTGCCCTGCTTTGCAGGTGCCGGTGACGGGGGAACAGGCCGGCGATATGCCCGTCCTCACCTGCAGCGACCACTGCCACATCAAGATGGTTTCCCAGCTTTTTCAGCTCATGGGAATATGCCGCAACTCCCCTTTCAACGAGGAATGGGTGGGGGATGAGTGGAATCCTGCGTATAAGCAATTCTCCGGTCTGCTGATAGTTGCTCTCCGGAGAATCAATGGAAACCATCCGCTCATCAACAAGAAAAAGATGCACCTGTTTCCAGAATGGCGCGTCAGCAACCAGCTGCAACATGCCTGTTACTGACCTGCCGCCGGGAATGGCAGCAACTGCATTCCCTCTTTGCTGCACCGCAGCCCGGGCAGCAGCGGCAAATAGTGCTGCCGATTTCCTGCTCAGCCCGGCATAATCAGCGCAGCGGATCGTTTTCATAACCCAAGCTCTTCGCACGTCTTCCCTTTCGGGGGTATCGGATGCCCGCCGAACTGCTGCCGGAGCATGGCAATGACTTTTGAGGAGAAGCCCGGCCGCTTTCGCGAGGCGATGCGCTGCCGCAGGGAAAGGGAAAGCACCGGCACCGGAACTTTCAGCTTTCGGGCAGCCTGCACCGTCCATTCTCCGGTGCTGCCGCCGCAGACTACCCCGGAATTGTTCTCCAGGCCAGGATCAGCGGCAAAACCGGCCTGCGCCAGCTCCAGCAGCCAGGAGCGGATAACACTCCCGTTCCGCCAGACTTTGGTCACCTCGCGCAGGTCAGGATGGAACGGCGAGGCATGGACAAGCTGGTACCCCTCCCCATAACTCTGGAGCAGTGCATATTCGATCCCATTGTGCACCATCTTCACGAAATGCCCGGCGCCGGACTTGCCCATATAGCCGTAGCCATCCGGGACAGCCAGTGCCTTGAGGAGCGGCTCGACCGCATCATACGCTTTTCTCTCCCCGCCAGCCATCAGGGAGGCGCCGTCCCTTGCCCCTGCCAGCCCGCCGGAAACCCCGATATCGAGAAGGTAGATGCCTTTTTTCCTGAGCAGGGCAGCCCGCTGCAGGGAATCCTGATAAAAGGTGTTCCCGCCGTCGATAAGGATGTCTCCCCTTGATGCCTGTTTCCCCAGCTCGGCAAAAACAGTGTCTGTCGCCCTGCCATGCGGCACCATCACCCAGATGATGCGGGGAGGGGGAAGGTTTTTGACAAGCTCAGGGATAGAGAATGCAGGCGTCGCTCCAGCTGATGCGGTTCGCCGGACTGCGTCGGGATGGATGTCCGTGGCAACAACACCTATCTTCTGCTCCAGCAGGCGGCTCACCATCAATGAGCCCATCCTGCCCAGTCCGATGAAGCCGATGCGCATGGGATTCCCTGCACGTGCCGGAATTAATAAAGGTTTGGGTTAACGATCTTGCTTATACACATTGCCGCGATGATCGATAGCAACAAGGTATACCGTAGAGGTTGTCTGATCAATCTGGAATATGAGGCGAAAACTGCTGTACAAGCGGGTAGAGCGTTTGCCATGCAGCGGCCCACTGAGGAAACCGCCAATCGCTTCCGGATTCTCGAGTAGCCGTTTGATTTTCTTGTCGATTTCCCGCAGCAGTTCGTGGTTATTCCTCAGACCCTTCAGTTGTTTAAGAAAGGTATCAGTACGCTGGACTGTCCAGTCAGCCATGGTCTACATCTCATCAAGCATGTCTTTCACTGAATGGGCCTTTTTTACCCGCCCGTGCGCAATATCATCCATGCTGTCTGCTATCTGGCGCATAGTTTTCGGGTTTCCCAAGACACCAATAGTTTCTCTGAAGACATCCATCTCCTGCTTAGTCACCATGGTCCGCTCTATCTTCTTCAGTTCATTGTATATCTGCTTCATAGATACTGTTTCAGCCATAGGCGGATTGAGCGGGGCAAGGTATTTAAAGTTTTTGATGGGCGAGTTTCAATGATCGGAGCGGCCTTTCCTTCCATTCTTTCTCGTCCCGCACAAAGAATCTTATCCTGTCCGGCCGCTCATGGATATAGACCAGGCGGTACCGCGGAGTGAGGCGTTTTTCCCCCAACTTCACTAGGGCAACCTCCATTTCCAGCTCTTTGCGCTTCGTGTCGTAGAATAAACCAGTGTTCTCCATAATCTGAAAGCGCTGCCCATTTACCGTAATGATGTCCGGGTTCCGTAGCTCTCTCATCAGCTTCATGACTGGTATGTAATCAGCGGCACTTCCATCTCTTCCCTGCTCACTCCCCCATGGTGCCCCAGGGGCGCATCATGGTCCTCGCCCGGCAGCACGTCCTTCAGGGCGTAATGCTCTTTCATCAGCAGCGTATAGTCCCCAATCCGGTATTTGAGTTCCGGATGCGCCCTTCCCGGTCCGAAACGATGGTCTTGCAGAAGGGTCCTGCTCGGCAGGAGCGTACAGTATGGTTTCAGCTTACGCTGTACGTACTCCACAAACTGCTCCCTCTTTTCAGGAAATACCGAGCAGTACACCGATCGCCTCTCACCAGCCAGCGGCAGGCGGAGCGTCTCCCGGAGCTCGGGATGCTCTTCCAGGAATATCGTCTTCCGGATAGCGGTGATGCCGTGGTCTGCGGTGATGATGACTGAGGTGTGCTTCGGGACATTGCGCAGGAACCGTTCAGTTGCCGCATCAAGCGCATGGAAATGATTCCTGGTTTCGCTGCTGTCCGGCCCGAACTCATGGCAGAGGCTGTCGAACGCAGGCCAATATGCATAGGTATAGGCTGCCCTGCTCGCCCGGGCCTGCCGGAACATGCCCGGAAGGGTCGCATAGGGCCGCTCTGTGGTCCTGCGGGCATGGATGCAGGTATGCGATCCCCTGATCCGGGAAGGCATGACCAGGGCAGAGGACGCAGAGAACATGGTGTCCAGTGCAGGCTGGTCAAAGATCCGGTACCGACTGATCCGCAGCCTCTTTCCGGTCGCGCGGTCGACAAATGGCAGGACCGTGGCAACGCGATTGGCCTCCCGGAGATACATATACCATCCGCTGATGCCGTGCTGCTGGGGGGCAAGCCCGGTCTGCAGGGTGGTTATTGCAGCGGCAGTGGTCGGCGGAAACACGGAATCGAGCTTGCCGGAGAGATGCTCGACAAAGACGCTGCTTCTGCCGTATTTCCGGATGTATGAATAGCCCAGCGCATCAATGACCAGCAGGATTACGCGCTGCTGCAGATGCAGGGAAATCTGCGGTGCAGCAGGCCTGCCGCCGAAGGAACGGCAGATGGTGCTCATGAGATGGACGATGCTGCCACCGCTATAGTCCGGGAAGTGCATAGGAGCTTCCGTGCACAGATACTATTTAAATGCCGCGTTTGAGGATATCATTCCACCTTGATCGCCGTGCACCATTTCCGGTGGTAGATTTTCCTGATCTTGGCGTTCAGCTCCTGCTTGCTTCCCTCGACCAGGGCGAACAGGACAGCGGCATCATTCTTCTTGTCGATATCAATGGAGAGCAGGTGGTGGTGCTTCATGCCGTTGCCAAGCAGCTTCTCCGCCTCCTTGATGAAGGCTGTCCCCTGGATGGAGATGTGCAGCCGCTTCCGGTACGATCCCATGCCTCTGGTCTCCAGATGCCGATCCACCAGGATCACGACCCATACCAGGCTGTAGAGCAGCAGGCCGAGGACGTATTCCCCGATGCCGATGACCAGCCCGAATATCGCAAACACCCAGATGCTGGCCGCGGTGGTGAAGCCGAATATCTTATCTGTGGTCTTGATCAGCGCCCCTGCTCCCAAAAAGCCGATGCCGGTCACGATCGCGCTGAGCAGGAGCAGAGGATTCTCCGGATAGATGTCCACTGCCGCTATCGCCAGGCCGCAGGAGCCGATCCCCACAAAGATGAAGGTGCCGAAGCCGATGGGCTTATGGGAACGCTGCCGGTCCAGGCCAAAGAGGTAGGAGAGAGCAAAGGTAAGGACGAGCCGAATGAGCACGATAGAGAGTTCCATAAGGCGGAAAGAGGATGGTTTTATGGTTCGGTATCAGATCAGGGGAGGAGAACTGGTTCTTGCACATGCGGAGATGCTGGACGCAAGTACGCAGGATCCACCACAGCAGAGGCAGTGCACACTTTCCTGCCAGCCGTATCCCTGCCGAACTGGCGCTCGATAGCAGCGACCTGGAACAGATCATGCACGTAAGGGAGATGCTCGCCCGGCCGGTGCTCAAAGTGCATGGTGCGCTCCAGTCCGTCAGGCCCGAACTGCGCCACAACACCCATGCCTGCATTGGAGAATGGGGTTGCCTTGATCTGGTATGTCCGTACGACCTGCGGCGCAAGTTCCTTGCTATAGTGTACGGAAATCCGTATGGCGTTTCGCGTTTTTGTGCCAATGCCTGTCTCTAGATTATCAACATCTGTATATCTGCCCTGGGTCAGGAAATCCTGGGGAAGATAATCGGCAAATGAGGTGATGCGGCTGCGGGAAGAGCGGTCAATATGCAGGATACCGAGCGCCGCATGGAACAGGTAGGACAGCGACCGAGTGGGCTGGAGATGGGCTGAGTTCGCAAATTCACGCACCCGGGCGATCTTATTGATATTGCTGTTCAGGGCATACGAGCTTTCCCGGTTCTGCCTGCGTTCACCATTCTGCGGCATTTTTTGGGGAAGATACGCAAGGAGATGAGCATCGTCAGAAAGCTGTTCCCATTCTGGAGGAGCCCCATCAACAATGAATTTATCCTCAAACAGCCGATTGACTAGGGTGTCTCCGTTTTCCGCAACCAGGAAGCCATGGGTGTAGGTGTTTTCGTCAAGCCCCTCCTCAAATACATGGCCGGTCTCCGGTCTCGGGACAATCCTCCCGCCATCTGCTTTGGCATACTGGAGCCACGCAGGAAGGTTCTGCTGTGCGTGGTATTGCGCCAGCACATGGAAGACATCAATCGCAGGCATGAGCCGTTTCCCCATTTTCACCTATTTATATGTATCTGAGGCATTATTTTTATTTTCATCCGTTAAAAAGCAAATATTTATTAACTATTAAAAATATTTATCTTATTCATGGTAAAAATAGACCGTACCCTGCTCTACCTCCAGTCCGAGAACGCCCGGATGAGCCTGAAGGAGCTCTCCCGGCACCTGAGAAAAAGCCCCCAGCGCCTGAAGTACGCTGTTTCTATCCTGGAAAAGGAGGGCGTCATCCGCCAGCCATACTGCATCTTTGACTACTCCTATTTCGGCCTGATCCTCTTCCGGGTCTATTTTAAGGGTGGCTACATCAGCGAGCAGGAGAAGGCGAAAGTGGTGCGGGAGCTGGAGGGCAACCCCTTTGTCCTCTCCATCTATGAGCTGACCGGGGAGTTTGACCTGGCAGTGGAATTTGCCGCCCCGAACCCCTCCAAGTTCAACAAGGAGCTGAAGAAGATAGCTAATGCCAACACCCGGCTGAACGACTACAAGATCGTGCTCAACCTGGTGACCTATGTCTACCCGCGCCAGTACCTGGTCAGCCAGCCGGACCTCTACGGATTCAAGGCAGAGCGGATTATCGGCGGCGACCGGGAGCGTGAGAGCTTCACCCCCCATGAGATGGCGGTGATGCGCCAGGTGCTGCAATCTCCGCGCCTCCGCTTCCGCCAGCTGGCAGAGCGTGCAGCCATCAATGTCAAGACAGCGAAGTCAGTCCTGGACGGCCTCACCAGGCGCAGCATCATCAGGGGATTCAGGTACGTCCTGGACATGAACGCCGTCGGCATCACCCGCTCGCGCCTCTTCCTGAAGCTCCACAATGTCAGCCTGGAGCGCGAGAACCAGCTGATGCAGTACATGAAAGGCGCTGCGGAGATCATCCAGGTGAACAAGACAGTAGGAGACTGGGACATGGAGGTGGATATCGAGTCCCTGAGCAAGAGCAGGGTGCGCTCCATCATCCTGCAGCTCCGCGAGGAATTCAAGGATCTCATCGAGCGGTTCAACCTGATCGAGATCTACCAGTATTACAAGCAGTCGTACCTGCCGGCATACCTGTTCCAGGAGGAGAAAGGATGAAGCTGAAGCAGGATCCCGGGGATTTTATCGTGGAAGAGATCGCCGCGCACGCGCTGAAGCCGGATGGCGCATACCTGCTCTTCCTGCTGGAGAAAAGGGGCATGGAAACATTTGCCCTCCTCCGTTCCCTTTCCGCGCAGAACAATGTCCCCCTCCGCGAGTTCGGCATTGCAGGGCTGAAAGACAAGCATGCGGTAACCAGGCAGTATTTCACTGTCCCTGCGCGATATGCGTTCCGCACGCTCCACGGGCGGGGTTTTTCCATCACCCGCCAGGGATATGTCGATGCCCCGATCCATAAAGGGGACCTGCTCGGCAACCGGTTTCTGGTGACCATCCGGGATATTCGGCAAAGCGAGCTTACCGCATTGCCGGCGCGGGCGGCAGCAGTGCAGCGCGATGGGGTGCCGAACTATTTTGATTCGCAGCGTTTCGGGAGCGTGATCGGCAGCCAGTTCATCGCAAAGCACATCCTCAATAAAGGATATGAGCAGGCAGCCAAGATATACCTCACCGCATGCGCCCCCTCTGAGCCGCGCCGCGTCAAAGAGGAGAAACGGCGCATCCTGAAAAGCTGGCATGCGCTCGCCGCCATCTCCGTGAGGGAACGGCAGCTTGCGGCAGTGCTCCGTGCATACCAGAAGACCGCGAGCTGGGAGCAGGCATATCTCCTGATCCCTGCTGAGCTCCGCAGGATGTACATGGAGGCATACCGCAGCTATATCTGGAATGAGTGTGTCAAGGCGCTGCTCCGCAGAGCGGTGCGGGATCTGTTCTCAGTAAAGTACCGTCTGGGCGATCTGCTGTTTTATCGTCATATTAAGGGGGAGGAGATGGCGCAGCTGCCCCCGGCGTTTCCCTTGGCAGGGAGAAAAGGGGAATACGCCCCGCAGGAAGAAAGGATCATCAAGTCTGTCCTGGAACAGGAAGGGGTGCAGCGTTCGGCATTGCCCGCCCGGGGCGGCTCACGGACGACCATCCTGCAGCCGAAGGGGCTTGTCCTGCATGCCCCTGAGCCGGATGAGCTGAACAGGAAGCGGTGGAAGGTCTCCCTCTCCTGCGAGCTGCCGAAAGGAGGTTATATGACCGTCGTGATCAAAAGGCTGTTTGCGGGATGAGGATGATGGTGATAAAGAGGGTAGGGCTCTCGGTATATCTGGATAAAAAAAGAAAAGATCAGCGTATGCTTACGCCCAAGCGCCCAGGATGATGCCCATCACCAGCAGCACGACGAGATGGTGCCCGCTGTTGAGCACAAAGAGCTGCATGGGCTTGCCCTCCCAGAGCACGCTGCCCAGGATGACCGGCGCCAGAAATCCGAGCCAGGCAAGGAATCCCACTATCATGCCGTCGCCCGCGCCCAGCGCTCCCGCGTACCCGACAAACATCGCCAGCACCGCGGCGGTCACCAGCTGCCCGATGAAGGCAGCGACATAGTTCGCGGTCATCCCCTGCCGCTTGGCCTTTGCCACCGCAGCCTTGTCCATCTTCATCAGCTGCATCCAGCGGCGGCCGAACAGCGCCGGAGAGTACCACAGCGCCCCGATCACCATGCCTGCGATCGCCGCGACCAGCACCGCAAGCGCATTAATAGACGTATATGCCATCATATCACCTCAGCATCCTCTAGGTTGCAGGGGTATATAAAGGATTCGGTGAGGGGGTGGACAAAATAAGGATATATTCAGATCAAAAAAATGCGAACGCATAATCGCACGCCGCCATCATGGCGGCTCGACGGCTCTGCTTCGCAGAGCCTGCGAACCGCCCCGGATGGGGCATCCCCCGGTTCGCCGAGCGCCAGGGGCGGCGTGCGGCAAGAATAGTAAAAGAGAATAAAAATAAGAAAAGCAAAAAAAGAAAATCAATAATTATGCCTTGCATACCGCGGCCGCGGGCGGAAGCCGCCGCCCCGGAAGCCGTTCCGGG
>Ga0209542_10018919_pt1 | contig 11102 bp, 10 predicted proteins | sample RifCSPhighO2_01_FD_184028 | JGI IMG/M metagenome (GOLD analysis project Ga0209542, IMG submission 184028) | Soil microbial communities from Rifle, Colorado - Rifle CSP2_plank highO2_0.1 (SPAdes) (version 2) | ecosystem: Environmental > Terrestrial > Deep subsurface > Rock core/Sediment ...
AATCCCATGAAATTTTAACTTGGAATATGTTTGTATCCTTAGCCCAGTTCTATTCAAATAATCTTTCAGAAGAGACAAAAAAGGGATTAGATGAGAAAGCAATTCAGGGTTGGTATCCTGGTAGCCACAAAAGAGGGTATAAAACTATCGGGGATATGGGACATAAGATTTGGGTAATAGATGAGGACAATATTGACTCAAAATTCGTACCACGGGCTTTTGAGTACTTCAATTCTAGTAACTATACCTTGAGAACCTTGTCCAAAAAACTTTTTGAGGAGGGTTGGGTTAGTAGTACAGGTAAACCTATTTCTACTGGTGAGCTGCATAAAATTTTAACTGATCCTTTTTTCTGTGGAGAGTTTTTATGGCATAACAAACTTTATATAAAAGCTAGGCATCCCGCCATGGTTTCCAAAGAATTGTTTCTTTCTGTCCAAGATAGGATGACTAGGAAAATTAAGGCTGGTAAATATAAAAAACATAATTTCCTATTTGGTAATGGATTAATGGAGTGTGGGAATTGTGGCTGTGCGGTTACATGGGAGACGGCAAAAGGGCATAACTATGGTCACTGTACTAACCATAAAGGTCAATGCAAAGGGAGAAAATTTATGAGGGAGGAAAAAGTACAGGAGCAAATCTTGGGATTTTTGGATCAGATTAAGTTAGATAATCCCAGACTACTGGAATGGGTCAGGAAAGCCCTTAAAGAGGCTCACAAGGATGAATATGATTACCATGAGACTACCATTAAGGATTTAGATAATAGAATAAGTCAAATAGATAAGAGGTTAAGTATAATCTATGATGATAGAGTTGACGGGTTAATTACCAAAGAACAGTATGAAAAAAAGAGAATGCAATATGAGATGGAGCTATCGGAACTGTTAGAAATGAAAGACAAACACCATAGAGCAGATGTGGATTATAGGAAATTAGGTATGAACATTTTCGAACTGAGCCAAAAAGGCAGGGAAATTTATGAAACTAAGGCTACTTATGAAGAAAAGAGGGAATTCCTTAACTTTGTATTTTCGAACCTAAAATTAGAAGGAGAAAAGATTGTCCCAACGTTCCAAAATGGGTTTGAGGTAGTAGCCTTGCGGGCAAAAACTCAAGATGTGCAGGGATGCCAGGATTTGAACCTGGAAGAGAGCTTTTGGAGAGCTCCATGATACCATTTCATCACATCCCTTGGCATGCTAAGTATACCTTAAAGTTTGACAATCTATCTACCCATTGCTAGACTTATGTAAGAAAGTACTAAATAAATTGCTGCAGACATTACAAAGATTTGATCCTATTGTTTATCTTTCTATCGATACCTCTTCTTTTTATGAAGATGATATTAAAGCACTCCGTAAAGGCTTAAATGAAAAAATTGGCCAATATATTCTCCTAAAATTTTCCCAACATCTTTCTGAGGGTCAATTTGAGGCAATGTCTAATCTAACTGATGGCAATGAAATAATAAGAAGACTACAGCAATCAATACCAAATATGGAAGATAAACTTCAAGAAGAACTGGAAAACTTTAAAAGGGAATATCATATATGATTGAACCCGCAACAAATTCTTCACCAGAAGCTTCCTCAAGAGTTCAGCAGTTATTAGATAGGGCAGGAGTAATTGTAGATAGACTAGGTTACCCGGTAAAGGTAGGAGCTGTTACAGGAACAGCCTTTATGTTGACTGCTTGTGGAACACCAGCTTCAACTGAGAATTCTTCTGATTCTAATGAGGTACCTGTTATACAGCAAAGAGCTGGTGAGGTTTTCCAAACTGTTACTGCTCCACTGGGTGAAGTTAAAACAAGAGTTGAAGGATTTATAGCAGACAGGGAGGAAAAAGGAAGAGCAGAAAGGGTTAAACAGGAAAATGATGAGCTAATAGCAAGAACATTAGCATATCAGGTCTCTGCTCCTTATAATCCTGCAGGAGTTGTACGTGATGACCTTCTTTTTTACCCGGAAAAACACACCTTTGTGGAAGAGCAGCCTGGAGAAGGAAATTACAGAACAGTTGTATCCTTTTCAAAACCTGAAAAGGAATGGTCAAGAGGATTAATGAAACATGTTAGTGTCGACACTAACTTCCACACTAAGCAATTCAGTAATTCTACAGACGATAGGGATGTATTTTTAGTTTCCAGTAAAGAGGGTGTAAAGCGTTTAGAGATGGAAAGATCAAAAATTTCTCTAACAGAAATAACCCTAGCCGCAGATACTTATGATTTACCAACTCTTGCGCCGATCACCAGTAGGATTGATAAAGACCAAAGATATAAAGTATTGGATTCTTTTCTTAGGGATGGAAGTGTAGATGATTTAAGATCTTTAAATGATGATTTTAGAAGAACTCTTCAATATGGAGTTTTGATCACTAGACCGGATAATTCAGTATGGTTTCCTGATTCAGACTTACAAGGTTGGAATATTATTATGGAAAGAGGGGGTATGAGACATATTATTAGAGCCCGAATAAGTACTCTTTTTTCTGAACCATATGTCGTAATAAACAGTGCTCCTGTTAATTCAGATCATTGGAAAAAATCGGAAGAGGATAGTGAGGTCTGGGCTGCTTTAAAAAATGGAGATCTTAATGGTTATGTCACAAAACAGCTTGATGATATTCATAAACAAAATGAAGTAAGAGCTGGGAGGGGTCAAAAGCCTCTTCCTGGAACAGAAGATTGGGAGAAGATAGCAAGAACTTCTAATTTTACCCCAAATGCTCCTTTAAATCCTTCATTTCAGGACAGACTTAATCAAAGTGATACTGCCAAACAGATAATGGTTGATAAGGCAAGAGCAGCTGAAGAATCAAGGCAAAGCTAATTTTAGATTTTCACTTCTTGGTGATCTGTGGATTTTCTGCAGCTTTGACAGAATTTACTGAGTAAAAGTTTATCTTTTATATTAACTGTATTTTTAGTTGCAGTATAATTTTTCTCTTTGCAGACAGAACACTGCATCATAAATAGGTTTCTATTATTTTTCGCCATTGGGGGATTATATCACAAGTGGAGCCGACGGTGGGAAACGAGCCCACGGCCTACTCCTTACCATGGAGTTGCTCTGCCACTGAGCTACGTCGGCAAAATGAGCCTCCTAACAGAATCGAACTGTTGTCATATGTTTACAAAACATACGCACTAACCACTGTGCTAAGGAGGCACACAAAGTAAATTTTAACACACGCAAAATAGAAATGGGAAATAGATCGAAGTTTAAAGAAAGAAATAAATAATTTCTCCCTACTATTGTCGTTAGTCAGATTTTCTCCTCAGATTTTCTGAGGTGGGTGTCCTGTCCTCAAAGCCTAAGCTTTTAGGAACTCTGGACTCCCGTAAAGAAACAAACAGTGAAGAAAAATATTCTGACTTTAAACGTGCAAAGTAGGGTGCTCTTCGTGCGCCCTGAAATAGTTTCGCTTGCGCTCTACTATTATAGTGACGCTCTTGCGAGCAGTCCTTCAGGCCATCTACTTAATGTTCTAAAGGATACTTTTATCTTAGTACTTTTTGAGTAAAATTGTCAAGTAATAGTAACACTAGAAGCCTAATAATCTACTTAAATTAGATACAAAAAAGCTAAGGATGGTATGAAGGAGACTGGAATTTCCAAAAGGAATCATAATAAAAATTAAAAGAAGTAAAAAGCCGTATTGATCTAGCTTTTGATATTCCTTGGCCAGGTTGTATGGAAGGAATGAGAGTAGGACTTTGGATCCATCTAAAGGTGGAATTGGAAAAAGATTAAATACTCCTAATACCAAGTTGATAGTAATTGTAAATCTAAGTAAAGCTCCAACTAGGCTTGGAAACTCCTGAGGCAAGCCATTTAGTATATGATAGGTGACAGCTGCGGCTATAGCCAGCCCAAAGTTAGCTAAAATTCCAGCAGCTGAGACAAACAGTTCACCTTTCCTTATATTTGAAAAGTTTAAAGGATTAACAGGTACAGGCTTTGCCCACCCAAAAAGTAAGGGTGAGCCAGTAAATATTAAAAGAGCAGGTAAAAGAATAGTTCCAATAAGATCAATATGAGGCAGGGGATTTAAAGTTAGTCTGCCGGCTCTTTCTGCAGTCCTGTCTCCAAACTTTAAAGCTACAAGTCCGTGCATAACTTCATGCAAAATTACAGAGAATAAAAGGATGACAATAGAGAAGGCTATGAATTCAGGCATAACTATGATATAGTTTACCACATGTTCGCATGTTTCAAATGTGGTAAAGGTAAAAATAAAGTGTCTATGTCCAGACACAAAAAAGGTTCTTCCGGAGCCGGAGGTACTTGGGCCTTGCGTGCACCGATTCACACAAGAATTCAAAAACCAAATCTGCATTCCTTTAGAGGAGAAAAATACTGCACTTCCTGTTTAAGAACAGTTAAAAAGCCTTACGTAGTACACCCCGCTAATGGCGGTAAGCCTGCAGAAGTGCAAGCAGTAACTGTTTAGTAGATAATCAAACTATAAAAGTATGATTTCATCTGAAAATGAGTTACATATTATTCCAAGAGGTAGAGAGCAAATTTTCTCTTTTTGGCAAGTAGCCCGGAGGCTGGGTATATATACTGTAATAGATGCAAGAAGAGTAAGGGTAATTGAAGCATTTCTAGCTCCGGATTCTCCATCATTAGATAGTTTAAGGGAATTTGCAGGTGTAACTACCAGAGAAAGAGTAAGACAGCTTATTACAACTGGTTTAGTAAAAACAAGGAATAGTGCACCCTATGAGTTGCAAGAGCAATATTCACAGCAGGATCTTTCTAAACTAAATAGAAGACCCAAAGTTGAACCTGATCCAAAAGATGAAATACCCAAAATAGCCAATAACTGGCAAAGCCTAAATAATGCAGTAAGAGAAGTAACAGGTAAAAGACTCCCAACTCTGGACTTACTTTCTAAGTCGTTATCAGAAAAAGGTTTGAAGATAAGGTCCAAAAGAAGAGGCAATAACACTTATTATCTAATTGATCCTAATGAAATAGGCCATTTAAGTCTATTATATCAAGATCATCCTGAAGTTTTTAGAGCCCGTACTTGGAAAAGAGCTAATCCTTGGGTAGAAAGACATCGTTTAGAAGTTGTTTCTAAAGCAAATAAAATTATTGGCCGCATTAATGAAGGAAAAAGGATTAGGTGGGGAACTGTTTCCGGGGAAGAGCTGGATATTATTTTAGGTAAAATGGCAGATGAGCTAAAGAAACCAAAATCAATGCTTAATCGTCCGGATTTTGATGCCCCTTTGGTTTTTTTAAATGGAAGCAATTTACGCCGTTTGTACACCTTTGCACGTACGCATAAAGAGAGACAAAATAAACCTGTCATGAGTTTCCTTTCAGAACGGGCAGGGATTAAAGTTAGTGTGGAGGATTTGATAGCACACATAAGTTCCGGAAGAATGGTATTTTGGAGGAGAATCCCAAGAGAAGTACAATTAGATCTTATAGATCTTAGCCTAAGATTACCGACAGTCATGAATGATTGGAAAAGACCGCTGGCTCTTCTAAACGGGCGTTCACTCTTAGGCTTAATGTGGCATTTATATCATCATTCAGAAAGAGCTCCTGGTGAAGGAGGAACAGCATTTTTCAGAAGATATCTGGGTTTGCCGCCAGTTCCTATTTATACACGAGTTCCTCTTTATACACGCGGAGAATTTAGGAAACAGCAGATGCATGAATTTTTTAAACAGCAAGTGATTGGAGAATCTGCAGAGATTATGACTTTAGATGGATTAATGCCTTGGATTCAATCGGTGGCCTCTTTGTATCAAAATCCAAGATTTGGCATATCCAGGGAAGATTTGGAGGCAGAAGCATTTATAGTTGCTAAAGAGTTTGAAATTACCGGATCTCCAGGGGATTTTATAGAAAGAATTCATAGCAGGTTTGAAGAAATTTTAAGAGGAGAAGTATCAGTACAATACAAAGAGAAATCCTTAGACACTCCTATTAGAAATATAGATAATTTAACTGTAGGAGATTTTCTGGTAGCTTCTTCGGATACTAATGTACGATATAGCCAGGCATTTAGTGAGCAGATGCTAGAAAGTATGGATATACTTTCTCAAGCTCAACAACAATTAATTTATTCAGTTATCGTTGATGAAAGAACTTTTGAAGAGATCGGAGCAGAAATTGGTGTTGATGCAGATCAGCTTCGTCAAGATTATAAAAATATACTGGCAAGACTTCAGGAAGACTTAATGTGGAAGTTTGGATAGCCGTTTAGGAAGTTCTTTTTGGATACAGCCCTTTTGCCTTCCATTTGGACAACATATTTTATGGATCCTGAATCAAGTTCAGGATGACTAGATGAAGGTAGGAATTTAATAATTTTTCCGTTCCAACGGGTCCAAACTCCTGGCCAGGGATAATAGGCTCTTATCATTCTATCCAACTTTTCAGAATCTGGTGGGGTAGTAATATCAAAATAGCCAGATTCCCTTGTTAATTTTTCAGAATAAGTGGCTTTAGTGTGGTCTTGGGCTATCGGATCTATGTTACCAGAGATAAAATCTTCGACAATTTTTGGTAAAATTTCTGCTGAACGTTGGAACATTTTCTTACTCAATATATCAAAATTATCTATACTGGAAAGCTCTATAGTCTCTTGATAAATAATAGGCCCATGATCTATTTCTTCATCCATTTTTATAATTGTTGTGCCAGAAGTTTGATCTCCATTTAAAATTGAAGATTGGATAGGAGATGGGCCTCTATATTTTGGCAAAAGAGATGGATGAACATTTATGCAGCCAAATTTTGGATAATTTAGCTCCTCTTTGGATAAAATATGTCCATAAGATGCCACCACTCCTAAATCAGCCTCTTTTAATGTATCAACCAGGGTAAAATGTTTAGCTAGTTCTTCCTTGATAGATTGGACAAAGGATGAGGTTCCAAGAAATATAATTTTCATATTGTCATTTCCTCAAAAGTATCTGTGCCTGTTTTATCTTTGCCTGTAAATTTATAAAATTTACCCTTTTGTTCTAAAACTCTATCCTGAAAAATAATTCCATTAATGTGATCAATCTCATGCTGAAAAATCCAGGCTAAAATACCCTTCAAGGCCTTGGTTTGAAGCTTACCTGTTTCATCCATAAAGCTGACCTTTATTCCTATATGTCTTTTAACTTCTCCCCAGATATTTGGGGTAGATAAGCATCCTTCAAAATAGAGTTTAGTTTTTTTGGAAGCTGAAATAACCTTGGGATTTATAACAGAGATAAATTTTTCCTTGTCTTTAACCACAAAAAAAGCTTCATTTAAACTCACTTGAGTGGAAGCTAAACCTACTCCCTCAGGATCCTTAAAAGTTTTTGTTAATTTGATCATCTCCTTTAGGGTTGTTTTGAGACCAGGTGTTATTTTTTTAACCTGTTTTGTTTGTACTCTTAAAGCGGGATTTGGTGCTTTGACAACTTGCATGTAGGCATTGTATCAAATTATGTGCTGACACGCAGCTGCTTAAGTCTCCACATAAGATAGGGTCTGCACTCGCAGGCTCGTGCTAGCTTCCTTCTTTAGTGGATCTTAGCTGCGCTAATCTCCACATAAAAATCTTGCCTTTATTTCTGGCGTTGTAGTAATCTTTGGTGTAGTTTAAAGCCTCTTCCAAAAGGCCTCTGGGAAGTTCTTTGGCAAGTTTGATGTAGAGGCTGTAGTGTTTTGTGTCATCTAAGGTTTCTGCTAAAAATACTCCATACATCTGAAATTCCTGAGATATATTCTTAGGGCGGTCTTTGTATTTAATCTCTTCCAGTACTTTACTTATTTTTTTCATTTAGATGATTTATGAATAATGATTTAGGATTTATGATTTTAATTCATAAGTCATATCTCATAAATCATAAATCTATTTTGTTGAGGCAGTTGCTTCTTTTAATGCTTCTTGTGCTTCCAAATAATTAGGCTTAAGCTTTAAAGCTTCTTTTAGGGCTTGAATACTTTCATCTTTCTTTTTTTGAGATTCTAATATTAAGGCTTTATTGTAGTAGAGCTTTGGATCAGTTGGGGCCAATTTTATGGCTGTATCAATGGCATTTAGTGTATCTTCCATGTATTTTGGATCTAAGCTAGATAGTTCAAAGTATGTTCTGATGGCTGTCCTCCAAAAAGAAATATTATTAGGGGAGGTTTGCAGGACTATTTGGGTTTGAGTTAAAGCCTCCGAAGTAAGCTCAGCTGAGCTGGAGGCATCAGCTTTTAGCAGTGCCGCTGCTGCAGCTGCTGTATAGGCAAATTCAGATCTATATAAAGGCTCGTTTTTATTTAAACTGGAGGCTCTTGCCAGAAGATTGTAGGCTTCTCCAACTTGTCCCAACTCTGATTGTCTTGATCCTGCATTAAATACAACATCAGCTCTCCAGAGTTGGAATATAGAATATAGAAGATAGAGGGTAGAAAAAATTACCACACCCTTAACAATAAAAGTCACTTTGCCAAAAGGCCATTTTAATTTTAGAGGCTTTAAACCTTCTGTAAAAACGAAAGCCATAGCAGGAAAAAGGTAGAAGAAGATGGCAATTATAACAACAGAAAATAAAAAGAAGTTATATATAAGATAGGAAACATAGGAGGCTAGGATTGCAGTAAGAAAGATAGTTTGCTGGTTTGCTAGCTTTCTTGTTACTAGTAGTCTAGTACACCAGTAAACAAACGAACCTATCATAAACATATATGCACCAAATCCTATGAAACCTGTGGTGGATAAATAATTTAAATACTCATTGTGAGCTTTATTGTATAAAAAGTCCCATTCAGAAGTTAAATTATGAGAAGCTGGTCTGAATTGATAATAAGAATAAGCAAAAGTTTCCAAGCCTGAACCAAAAATAGGATAAGCTTTAAATATATCTAAAGCTCCTGCCCATACAATAAACCTGATTGCTCCTGATTCTGTTCCACCATTTTCAAGCTGGGTGCCCACAGATTGAGTAGTGGGAAGAGAAATTCCAGGCCTAACAGGGGCTGCAAATTTTGAAACTAACCTGAAGCTAGTAAGAGCAGAACCAAAAAGAATATTGATGATAAGGAAAGAGCCTAGTACAATTAATATTCTTCGACCGAGCGGAGCGAGTGGAGAAATTGAAAGTTCTCGACTTCGCTCGAACAATAAAACTGTAAGCACTACGAACCCACCTATAAGTCCCAGTGTTGGGCCTCTGGAATAAGTGAAAGTGAAGGCTAAATACATAGTAATAAGAAGGGTGAAATATAAATACTTTTTAGATTCATTAAGATAAAAATATAGAGCTGGAAAAATAAGCATAGCCAGATAGCTAGCCAGCCAATTAGGCTGACCTAAAGAGGCAAAAACTCTGGCTTGAACATCCTGCACCCAACAGCTAGCATTAAATTCCCCTCTTAAAATTACACAGGATAAAGAGATCCCAAAATGTTCAAAAATTGCCCAAAGAGAGATTAAAAAGCCTGAGGCTAGCCCAACCTTAAGTAGAGTTGTAGCTTTTGCCCTATCCATATTAGAAACAAAAGCCCAATATAATAATAGGTAGGAAATAATAGATAAAAGTCCTCCATTAGACCGGCTGTAATATCCAAAAATGGAGGTATGAGGATCAATGGAAAAAATGGTGGATAAGATATTGGCTAACAGAAATAAAAGAAGAGGTATATCCAAAGGGGTTCTGTTTATAATCCAGGATCTTTGATTTACCATTTTTAAAGCCCAAGCTCCAACAATTATGGTGGTTAGAGCATAGGTCAAAATCATCTTGTTGAACTCAAAAAGTTCATAATTTAAGGAAGTCCAAAAAAGTGGAGTTAGAAAAAAGAGTAGATAAAAAGAATAAGTAATTACTTTGTCCAACATGAAATTCTAGTTTAGCATAACTAGCCATCTAGCAACTAGAATCTAGTATCTATATTATGCTAAACTGCCAGACAATATGCTTAATAAGCTGTGGAGTTATTTTGCTCATGATATTGGTATAGATTTAGGCACTGTTAATACCTTAGTTTTAGTTAAAGGCAAAGGAATTGTCATAAGGGAACCAACTGTGGTGGCACTTCATAAAAAAACCAGACAAATTTTAGCCATTGGAGGAGAGGCCAAAAGAATGTTAGGTAGAACTCCAGCTGCCATTGAAGCTATAAGACCGCTTCGAAATGGAGTTATTTCTGATTTTGATACCTGTGAGGCTTTACTTCGTTATTTTATACACAAAGTTCATGAAAGCCCTGAAAAAGGCCCCTGGTCACTCCCTAAAATTCCAAAACCCAGAGTGGTGGTGGGAATTCCTAGTGGTGTAACAGAAGTTGAAAGAAGGGCAGTACAGGATGCCTGTCTTTCTGCTGGAGCCAGAGAGGCATATTTAATAGAAGAGCCTATGGCTGCAGCTATTGGGGCCAAGCTTCCGGTGGAAGAGCCTGAAGGGGTAATGATTGTAGATATTGGAGGAGGAACCACAGAAATTGCCATTATTTCTTTGGGAGGAATGGTTATTTCCCGGTCTTTGCGGGTGGCTGGAGATGAATTGGATGAGGCTATTGTCAATTATATGAGGACTAGGTATGGGATGCTGATTGGAGAAAGAACAGCAGAAGAGGTAAAAATAGAAATTGGCTCAGCTTTTCCAACAGATAAGTTGGATTCAAAAGCTACTATTATAAGAGGAAGGGATTTAGCTTCTGGCTTGCCAAAATCTTTAAAAATAACTGCAGTAGAAATAAGAGAGGCCCTAACACCAGTTATTTCCCAAATCATACAAACTATACAGGAAGTTTTAGAAGAAACTCCACCAGAACTTTTGACAGATGTGGTGGAAAGAGGAATATTTTTGGCTGGTGGTGGGAGTTTAATAAAAGGTTTAGATAAAAGAGTGGCAGAGGAAACAAAATTACCTGTTTATGTGGCTGATGATCCGCTAACTACTGTTGTTAGAGGCTGTGGGGAAGTGTTGGAAAATTTAGATTTGCTCTCAAAGGTGAGGGTTACTGGAGGTTTAAGGTGAAGGCTGTCCTTTTTGATATGGATGGAACAATCCTTGATACCTCTGATTTTGTTTTTAGCGCAGTAGAGTATACTTTAACTCAACATAATTTAACCATTACTGAAGAAAAATT
>Ga0209542_10018920_pt1 | contig 11102 bp, 9 predicted proteins | sample RifCSPhighO2_01_FD_184028 | JGI IMG/M metagenome (GOLD analysis project Ga0209542, IMG submission 184028) | Soil microbial communities from Rifle, Colorado - Rifle CSP2_plank highO2_0.1 (SPAdes) (version 2) | ecosystem: Environmental > Terrestrial > Deep subsurface > Rock core/Sediment ...
CGATCTCCAGATATAGATATGGACTTTGCCGACAACAGAAGGCATGAGATTATTGAGTATGCAAAAAAGAAGTATGGCGCCGATAAAGTTGCTCAAATTGGCACATTCGGAACAATGTTGGCCCGCGGAGCAGTTCGTGATGTAGCACGAGCAACGGGAAAATCATATGAGGTTGGTGATAAGATTGCCAAGCTTATCCCAATGGGTTCTCAAGGTTTTCCAATGACCATTAAACACGCAATGGAAATTGAGCCTCAATTGAAGGAGCTTTATGATAGAGATTTAGAGGCTCGCCAAATTCTTGATATTGCAAAAAAACTTGAAGGCACTGTCCGCCATGTTTCCGTTCATGCTGCTGGTGTTGTAATCTCTCCCAAACCCCTAATTGAATATGTACCAACCCAGTTTGATCCCAAGGGAGAGGATAATATTATCACCCAATATGACATGTACACTGTTGGAGAAGATGGGGTCGGACTCACCAAGCTCGATTTCTTGGGCATAAGAAATCTTGCTATTTTAGAAAACGCAGTTTCCTTAGTTCACAAACACAGAAACATAGAGATAGATATTGAGAAAATACCCTTTGATGATAAAAAAACATTTGCAATGTTGGCTAAAGGGGAAACCGAAGGGCTTTTCCAGCTAAACGGAACTGGGATGACAAAATATCTCATGGATCTTAAGCCAACTACCATCCATGACATCAATGCCATGGTTGCCCTCTACCGTCCTGGGCCAATAAATAACATCCCCGAGTTTATTGCCCGCAAACAAGGTCGGAGCAAAATTAAATATTTCCATCCTAAAGCTGAAAAATTTCTTGACAAATCTTTTGGTATTTTAGTTTATCAAGAAGATCTCTTATTTACGGCCATGGAGTTGGCTGGATATAACTGGGAGTCAGTTGATAAATTCCGAAAAGCGGTGGGTAAAAAAATTCCTGCTGAAATGGCAAAACAACATGAAATTTTCGTTCAAGGCTGTCAAATCCATAGCGGAATGTCAAAGGGTGAAGCAGAACAAATATGGAATTTATTTGAACCATTTCAAGGCTATGGATTTGGTAAGGCTCATGCCGCTTGTTATGGTCGTGTCGCCTACCAGACTGCGTACATGAAAGCCAATTTCCCAGCAGAATATATGTGCGCCGTCCTCACAGCAGAAGCTGGTGATACAGAAAAAATATCCGAAGTCATTTCTGAATGCCAACGAATGGGTATTTCTGTTTTACCGCCGGACATAAATAGCTCTTTCAAAGATTTCACGGTTATCAAGGTCAGTGAGCAAGGAGCAATGAACAGTGAACATGGAGATCAGATTCGTTTTGGCCTTCTGACAATTAAAAACTTAGGAGAAAACATTGCCGATGCCATTATTGCCGAAAGAGAAGCAAATGGACCATATAAAAATGTAGAAGATTTTGTGACTAGAGTTCACAACAAAGACCTAAATAAAAAATCTGTCGAATCTCTTATCCGTTGTGGAGCGCTTGATGAGTTTGGTGAAAGAAACATGTTACTAGTAAATACAGAAAACCTTCTTTTGTATGCTAAAGACAAACAAAAACACTCATCAATGGGACAAGTCAGTTTGTTTGGCAACAACGACACTGCAGATCTCCCTCCCTTTCGTCTTTCCTCAACCGAACCGGCCAAGCCATGGGAAAAATTAATTTGGGAAAAAGAACTTTTAGGACTATTCGTTTCCGATCATCCTTTAAGCAGTTATCAAATTCAAATGAAACTTGAAAATGTTGTTCCGATAAAAAATATCACCATGAGTACCGCTGGTTCAGTCAAAATAGGCGGCATGATTACTCGCATTCAAAAGATTATGACCAAAACTGGCCGGCCGATGATTTTCTCCATGCTTGAAGATCTTACTTCCAAGATTGAAGTTGTAGTTTTCCCGAATGTTCTTGAAAAAAACCCTGAGGCCTGGAAAGAAAATTCTGTCGTTGTCGCCCGCGGAAAAATAAATGACCGCGACGGCACGCTTAAGTTTCTTTGCGACGAAGTGAGGCCGCTCGCATTGCCAGCGTAAAATAATTTTAGCTCACACAACTCATCGAGCCTGAATGGCCTCCATGCATGCTGCGTAGAACCATTTTTAAAAATACTGCTGATTTTAAAAAATGGTTCTACCTCCGCCGGTTGCTTGGGTAATAGGTGGTAATTGGCAATAAAATGTCAAGTTCTTTAATTTTTGCTTTAATTTTGTTATTCTGAATAGATTATATGGATAAAAATCAAATTGAAAACATCCGCCATTCACTTGCCCATCTTTTGGGTGCGGCAGTTTTGGAATTATATCCTGGCTCAAAACTCGCTATTGGTCCCGCCATTGATGACGGTTTTTATTATGATATTGATGTTGCTGGAGTAATTTCAGATAATGACTTGCCAAAAATAGAAGAAAAAATGCGAGAAATACTCAAGACCTGGAAAACATTTGAGGGTCGCGAGATTCCGTCCGGTGAAGCAAAAGAACTTTTCAAAAATAATCCTTACAAAAAAGAAATTATTGACGAACTCACCGACAAAGGAGAAAAAATAACTCTATATACATCGGGCAATTTCACCGACCTCTGTCGAGGTGGTCATGTTGAGAATGCAAAAGATATAAAACCAAACTCATTCAAACTCTCTCATGTTGCCGGTGCCTACTGGCGCGGTAACGAAAAGAATCCCCAACTTACTCGTATTTACGGTTATGCTTTTACAACCAAAGATGAGCTTCAAAAACACCTAATCATGCTTGAGGAGGCCAAGAAGCGTGATCACAAAAAACTAGGAAAAGAATTGGACCTATTTTTAATTGACGAAAAAGTCGGGAAAGGACTCCCCATGTGGACACCTAAAGGAACGGCTATAAAATTCGAGCTTGAAAATTATACTCGAGAACTGGAAAGAAAATATGGATATGCGCATGTATCTACACCTTATCTTGGTTCAGAAGAACTATATCGCACATCAGGACACTTAGAGCACTTCAAACAAAACATGTACGCCCCCATTGATATGGATGGTGAAATTTTTTACCTTCGCCCCATGGCATGCCCACATCATATCCGCATGTACCAGCGCAAACAATGGAGTTACAAAGAACTCCCCGTACGTTATGCAGAAATTGCTGATTACAATCGTTATGAAAAATCTGGCGAACTCATGGGCATGATCCGAGTACGCAAATTTCAATTGACTGATGCTCATATCTTTGTAACCCCTGAGGGACTTAAGGAAGAGTTTAAGAAGGTGTGTTCCCTCATCCAAGAAGGCATGCAAGATCTTGGATTAAACAGTATTCTCAGTTACAGATTTTCAAAAAGAGATCCGCAAGACAAGGAAAAATACTTCCCCGATGACAATCTCTGGATAAAGGCGGAGAAAACAATGAAAGAAGCACTTGATGAAATAGGTCTCAAACACATCGAAGCTGAAGGAGAGGCGGCATTTTATGGACCAAAAATTGATGTTCAGGCCAAAAATGTGAATGGCAAAGAAGACACTATTTTCACAGCACAAATTGATTTCTTATTACCCGAAAAATTTGGCATCGAATACATAGATTCCAATGGCAATAAACAGCGTCCAGCAATGATTCACAGATCGGCTATTGGTGCATTGGAGAGGACATTTGCATTTCTTATCGAGTATTATGCCGGGGCTTTTCCAGTTTGGCTCTCCCCAGTTCAAGTCGCGATATTACCCATCTCTGACAAACAAAATGAATGGGCCGAAAAAGTATATAATGACTTAAAAACTGAAGGCATCAGGATAGAAATAAATAAAAACAACGAGACATTGGGTAAGAAAATCAGAGAAGCAGAAATGCAAAAAATTCCATATTTGTTAGTGGTGGGTAACAAAGAAGTTGAAACCGAGTCTGTAGCTGTCAGAAAAAGAGGCGAAGGAGACATTGGTCAAATAAAATTAAATGAATTTATCAATAAAATCAAAAAAGAAATTCAAGAAAAAAAGACCTCGTAGGTCTTTATTCTGTCTTTTCTTTTTTTGTTTTTCTCCAGAAAGATCTCCCTATCATCAACAAAACAATAACAATAGTGCTTATAACCAATCCTCTCCTATATTCATCCCAAAAATAAAAAAACAAATTCCATGTCCAGATAGAAATTGCAACGTGAATAGTGTTACCGATAATTAATGATATCAACCCCTTTCTCCACTTCCTTGAGGCGCACAAAATAGTACCAACGAGTCTTCCTCCGGAAATAATTGACTCCGCCCCCAGAATAAACATTCCAACATGACCCCAGACATTGATGAATCTACTAAACTTGTTACCGGTTGCCCATTTGAAATTTTCTCTAACTTTATATATTATCGTCCCGAGAAGTCCCTTCTCTCTTAATAAGATAATAATGCTTTTAGTAAGTTCGACCGTTTCCTTGACAGGCTCAGTCATCGGCAACCACTTACGTATAAACCAGCTCCAAAAACGATATCCGCATAAAATCTCTAAGTTTGCCAAAAGAGCTGCTGCCAAGAAGATTCCCCAAAAAGAAAGACCTAGGGGGTTAAGAATAAGTGGTATGACAATATAATCAACATTCCCGGCGGTATAAAGCAAAAACCCCCAAAGAAATGGCCATTTGCCAACCTTTTCTTTTTGTTCTCCGTCTTCTAATCTCTCTACTTCTTTCAAAGATCACGTCCCCTTAGTCAAAAATGAAGATTTTGTATAATATACACCAAAAATGCCAATAAATCAAAAACAAAAAATAATAGTCATTTTGGGTCCTACAGCATCAGGAAAGTCTTCACTAAGTATTAAATTAGCCAAGAAGTTCAACGGTGAAATAATATCAGCCGACTCAAGACAAGTTTATCAAGGAATGGATATTGGAACAGGAAAAGTAACAAAAAAAGAACAAGGCCTGATAAAACATCACTTGCTCAATGTAGTTAACCCCAAAAAAGTATTTACGGTTTCAGATTTCAAAAAATTAGGAGAAAAAGCAATAAAAGAAATATTGGGCAAAAATAAAATACCCATCATCGTTGGCGGTACAGGTTTATATATTGACACCCTTGTATACAATTTAAATTTTCCCCAAGTCCCACCAAACCAACTATTGAGGTTAAGCCTAAATAGACTTACAGCCGAACAACTTTTCTATAAACTAAAAAACTTAGACCTTCAACGCGCAAAAACCATTGACCACCACAATAAACGACGACTTATTCGAGCCCTAGAGATCATTGACTCAATCGGAAAAGTTCCCACCCTGAACACTAAATACTATATAGAAAATACTAAATACGATGTTTTATGGCTGGGATTAAAACCCAAAAACTTAGAAAATAAAATTAAACTAAGATTAAATAAAAGGTTAAAAAAGGGCATGATAAAAGAGATTAAAGATTTGTTGGAATCTGGAGTATCAAAAAAAAGGCTTCATGACCTTGGATTAGAATACCGCCAAATATCTGAATATTTGGCAAGTAAAAATTATAAAGTTACAACCCGCAAGCGGAGCGAGCGGAGCAGCAACCCAATGGAGCAGTGGTCGCATGGCCGTCGTCGTATGACGGAAAGTGTAAAAAATTTTAAAAAATCAGAATACTATCAAAAACTACTACGAGAAATCGTAAAATATTCAAAACGTCAAATGACTTGGTTCAAGATAAACAAAGAAATTCACTGGCTTGCCCAGAATAAAGTCGAGGGGATAAAAACCCAAAAAGAAGCCGAGAAACTACTTCAATCTTTTCTTTAATATCTCCTCGGCCATTTGTGGATTGGCCTTGCCTTTTGACTCGCGCATGACCATCCCAACCAAGAATTTAAGAGATGCCTCTTTCCCTTTTTTGTAATCCTCTACCGCTTGGTTATTATTTATAATTATATTATTCACTACCGATTCAAGTTCTTCAGAATTTGATGTCTGTCCTAAATCTTTTTCTTTCATTATTTGTTCAGGATGCAGGCCGGTTTCCACCATTTCTTTTAGTACCACCTTTGCACCGGTTGATGAAAGTTCTTTGTGAAATACCAAAACCATCAACTCAGCAAATGCTTCTGGTGAAATCTTAAACCCCTCTAGATCATCAACTTCCAATCCTTTGGCGCTCATCAGAACTGGAAACTCGGTAATAATATAATTAGCTGAAAGTTCGTGAAGCCGTCTTTCTATGTGTGGCTCGTTACTCGGAAATTGGCCTTTCAATCCTTTTTTGATATGAAAATCTTTTGCGGAAGCATCCAGTTCAGTAGCTACATGTTCGTAATAATCTCCTAAATGCCTAGCTACTGTAAATATCTCTATCTGGGCATCGGTAAGACCATACAGAGCAAACCTCGCACGTCTTTGCGACGGCAACTCCAATAATCCATCTTTAATTTCCTGGATTTGAGAAGGGGTAAATTTAAGTGGCGGTAAATCAGGTTCGGGAAAATATCTATAGTCATGAGCTTCTTCTTTTGAACGTTGGTTAACAGTTTCCTTTTTTGAATCGTCCCAACCTCTTGTTTCCTGAACAACCTTTTCTCCTGCCTCAAGCAGTTCAGTTTGTCTTTTTATCTCATAATCAATACTGTCAGAAGCGGCTTTGATTGAATTCAGGTTTTTTATCTCCACTTTGGTTCCTAATTTTATTGGTGATTGGTGATTGGTGATTGGTGATTCTGGTCGAAGTGAAATATTAACCTCAACCCTCATCAGACCTTTTTCCATATCAGCATCTGACACATCAAGATATCTTAAAATCAATTGGAGTTCTTCCGCAAATTTTTTGACTTCCAAACCGGTTTCAAAATCCGGTTCAGTTACCAGCTCCATCAACGGTACTCCGGCCCGATTGTAATCAACGAGCGAATAGCTCGCTCCGACCGAAGCGTCGGAGCCAGTTCCACTATGTTGAAGCCGCCCAGCATCTTCTTCAAGGTGTATTCGTGTAATACGAATCACCTTGAATCCTGAGCTTGTCGAAGGACTACTTATTTTTAATTCCCCACCTTCACAAAGAGGTTTTTGATATTGGGTTATCTGATAGCCTTTCGGTAAATCCGGATAAAAATAATTTTTTCTTTCAAAAAAAGTATCTTCGGCTATTTTACAATTTAAAGCTAAACCAGCCATTATTACCTTTTTAACCGCTTCTATATTAATGACGGGGAGCGTTCCTGGATGTGAAAGACATATGGGACATATATTGATATTGGGGTGTTTCTCGTTTGGATCATTTAAACTGTCACAAAACATTTTAGTCTTTGTGCTCAGCTCAGCATGAATTTCCAGGCCAATGACGGGCTTGTATCTCATTTCCTAAATTTATCATTATTTTTCCAAATAAAAAAGCCCTTCTTATGGGCTTATATAACAAACTTTAGTCTTCCTAGTTTAGCTACAAATTCTTCTTGTTCTCTCTTGTTTGGCATTGATTCTGGAATAACATGACTGGATTTTTCGATAGACATTGGCCACTGATGGGCACTCAATATTTCAAGCTCAATACGCGAAAATGAAAGAGCGTGGAGCTTATAATCCTCAAATGCTCGGTATGAAATAGAATACGCGTCTTTAATTATTCGAGCCATTGCCTCGCCAAAAACACGTATCTCATACTGGGCATGACTATCAAGACGGAGATGCAAGAAATGCATTAAATTGTGAAAATCAATTTTCCAATACCACTGAGTATAATTTGCGAGGGGTAAATTAATCCGCGCAAGCTCCTTTGCGAGACCAAGCTCTAAATACCACCCATAACTCTCAAACAACCGTTCCTGGTCCGCCTTCATTCGAGCTTTAATTTTTTCTTGAACGTCCAGCGGAAACTCACCCGCCCTACCTTGTTTGTTGTCTTTTGATTGAGGCTTAATAGTCTCCAATTCAGGAAGGAAACATTCATCAAGAGCCACAGAATAACGACCTGAATATTCATTCACATTCGCTGTCCGATGACGAATCCACTGTCGCGCAACAAAGATAGGCATCTGACAGTGAAATTTGACCTCTACCATCTCTGACGGTGTGGTATGTACGTGCCTTCTCAGATAACGAATAAGGCCCTCAGCCGTACTTACTTTTGTTGTCCCTTTACCATAAGAAGTACCAGCCGCCTCAGAAACTGAAAGGTCATTGCCCATATAATCAACCAGGTACACAAACCCATGATCCAGACATTTGATGGGTCGATAAAGCCACTTTTCAGCGCCTTCACTTATGGGCCGAAGAGTCATGTTTGGTTGTTCGAAAATTCTTTCTGGTAAATTCTCGATCATTTTAACCCTTGTTAAAGTTCTTTAAGTTTTGGAATATTAACATTTTATAAAAAATAAAAAAGAGGCATCCGCCTCTCATGCCAATTGAAATCCCTTAGTTTTCAAAAGGTTCAACATCTCACTCCTAACATCAGAAAATATTTCTTCAACACTGCGCGTAGCATCGATAAATTGAATATTGGCCCAAGGATATTCTCTGGCAAAAGTATGAAAATTTTCTCTTACCCTGCTAAGGGTGTCTGCTTTTTCCATTTCATCAAATTGGCGACCCGATGCTTTGCCTCTTTCAATAGCCATCTCGGCTGGCAAATCAAATACAAATACCCTGTCTGGCCAAACCCAATAACGGCCGTGAATTTGTTGATTCATTTCCATAAGCATGTGCATCTCAATTATATCACTCCGCTCTGGTCCATAGACCATTGATTCTCGAAAGCGATCCGTACACACAACGTGGCCCTGTTCAAGATGTAGAATTATGTCCCTTTCACAATGCATACGACTGTCTTTGGCAAATAATTCCTGTAAATCAAATGGGTCAGTTTGGTCAAATAAATCTTTGTTTGCCAAGATGGCCCGTATTTTTTTTCCAAAATGTTCATGGGTTGGTTGTTTAGTAAGAACAACTTCTACTTTCACATCTTTTATGTATGCCCTTAACCAATTATGCATTCTTGCAACTTGAGTCGATTTACCACAAAAATCAATACCACTAGCACACAAAAACAATCCTTTATAAGGATCGGCCATTAGAAACCTCATTTTTAAAATTACCAAAACGTCTTAGAATTTTACTCCAAAAAAATTAGTATGGCAATAACCCGCAAAGCGGAGCGATAGTCGTATGACTATAACCCGCGAAGGGAAGCGATAACCCTCGAGCAAAGCGAGAGGAGCAATCGCCGTATGACGATGGTCGCATGACCATTGTGGACAACGAAATTACTTCACCTCAATTCCCATAGAGCGGGCAGTGCCTTCGATAATTTTCATCGCACCTTCTACGTCATTTGCATTCAAGTCAACCATTTTCTGTTCAGCAATTTCCCTTACTTGAGCTTTAGTAACTTTACCAACTTTTTCTTTATTGGGCACACCAGATCCTTTTTCTAGCCCAGCGGCAACCCTCAACAAATACGCCGCAGGCGGTGTTTTGAGCTTGAAATCAAAAGTTCTATCTTCATAAATAGTTATTTCAACAGGAGTCACTTGACCCACCTTGTCTTTGGTGGCTTCGTTAAATTGCATCACAAACTGCTGGAGATTTATTCCATGAGGACCCAGGGCTGTTCCAACTGGAGGAGCTGGGGTTGCTTTTGCGCCTTCAACTTGTAATTTCACAATTGTCTTTATTTTTTTTGCCATAATAATTTTTTAGAAATTAGAAATTAGGATTTAGAAATTGGAGAATTAGAGTTTCTTAATCTGGAGAAAATCTAATTCGACAGGGGTTTCTCTTCCAAAAATAGTGACCAGAACTTTGACTCTTCCTTTTTCCGGATCAACTTCCGAAACCTTACCATCAAAATCCTTGAACGGACCGTCTGTTATCTTAACCCTGTCATCAACAGCAACATCAATCTTGTATTTGGGTTCATCAGCACCCATCCTTTTCATTAAAACATCCACTTCAGCAACCGCTAAAGGAGTCGGTATTGTTCCAGCTCCGATAAATCCAGTAACATTAGGGGTGTTTCTAACCACATACCAGGAAGCGTCATCAACAATCATCTCCACAAGCACGTAACCAGCATATAATTTTTCTTCAACTGTCTCACGTTTTCCACCTTTAATTCTAATCTTTTTTTCTTTTGGTACCAAAACATTGAAAATCTTATTTTCAAAACCAAGTGATTCTACTCTTTGTTTCAAATTACGAGCAACATTGTCTTCATAGCCCGAATAGGTATGAATGGCATACCAATGGCGTTCTTCAGTTTTAGCTTGTTTTGACATTTTTAATATTTATATTATTTATAAACAACAATCTATTTTAATAAAACCTCATCAATTATAAACTTATATCCAAAATCAAGTAATCCCAAAAATGCAGCCATAAACAAGCTAATCCCCATCACAATCAGAGTATAAAGAACCGTCTGCTTCCTTGTTGGCCAGCTTACTTTTGCCAATTCAACTCGAACTTCCTTTAAAAATGTGGTGACTTTATTCATTTAAACAAATTCTATTGGATTCAAAAATCGCCCGAAGGCGTCTATTTATTGAGATAATACTAGCAAAACTGTTTTTAATTGTCAATAACCTGTTTTTTAACATCTGTGGCCAATAGATATCCTGACCTAAAATGATACTTCAGGTTTTCAAGAAAATTCATTCCGTCATAAGGATACAACTTGCCTGGGCGGGCATATTTATAATCAAAAATCCCCTCACCCTTTATATTAGTAATGACACTATGATTATGGTCTCCATCTATTTCAACAATGCCTCCCCCTTCTTCTGCTAATTTAAATATAGCAATCTTTTTTTGTTGCGCATCACGATCTAACTCAAATAGTTCTACAAAATAAAAAAGTGTCATATATTATCTTGAGGAATTTGACCTTCTTCCAATAAAATCTCGGCCCTATCTCTGGCTTTCTCTATGATTTCTATAACCTCCGGTGTTGCACCTATCGTGAGAGAATCGGCATAAGCTAAGAATCTTTCAAGTGCAGTTATCTCAAATCCACCTAAAATTACTAAGCCCATCTCTCTTGCCTTATCAACAATACATGTACGCGTTAGAGTTAGCTCTGAAGGCTTCCAAAAAAACATATAGAAATCATGATCAATCAACCAAATTTTTCCAGTATCCGAATCCACCAGAAAATTTCCCGATTTTCTATCTC